>Ga0315899_10001719_pt1 | contig 24883 bp, 20 predicted proteins | sample LakEriMetagenome_2_FD_203518 | JGI IMG/M metagenome (GOLD analysis project Ga0315899, IMG submission 203518) | Freshwater fungal communities from buoy surface, Lake Erie, Ohio, United States - Buoy 4 MA112 | ecosystem: Environmental > Aquatic > Freshwater > Lake | place: USA: Lake Erie, Ohio... | reverse complement strand
ATGTATGCATGTATGTATGCATGTATGTATGTATGTATGTATGTATGTATGTATGTATGTATGTATGTATGTATGTATGTATGTATGTATGTATGTATGTATGTATGTATGTATGTATGCAGTTGTAGTCCCCGGCTGTCTTTGCAAACATTTCTACCGGCTACTCAGACAAAATCTCAAATTTTCAATACAGAGGGATTAAAATTTGAAGCCCAGGTCAGTTCTGCCCGCCAGCATCTAGGCAGCATCCCCAGGATCGCACATCCTACACCCTAAAGCCCAAAGCCTAAACATGTTTGGACCTGATGGCGGAGGCGGTGGCTGTAGGGCGTTGTGCCAGTGCCGTCTCGCGCCGTGATCAGGCTCCCCTCGTGCGGCTCTCGCTGCCTCGCTTCCCATTCTTGCTCTTGACGCAAATTCTCAAAAGTAAGTACCATGTCAAAAGCCACGATAGAGACAACAACTTTTGAGAATCTGCACCTCGTTTCCGCCGCTCCGCAGACTTTTGCTGCGCGGCGAAGGGGTTGCCCATCTCCTCCAGACTCGGCGGCGGCTTCGGGGGAACGGGCGTCGCCTGGAAGCCGAGCACGACCTCCGTCTTCGCCGCCGTGGAGGGCCGTGAAGGCCCTTCGCCGCCGTCGGCGCCTCCTTCGGGGTGGTCGGCCCCTTCCTGTTCTATCCGTGCAATGTCGGCCTTCATCAGTTTAATCTGTCCCATAAGATAGTCTTTCTCCTTCCTCGCCTCCTTCCTCTTCTCATCCTCTTCCTCTGTGAGACCCTCCACTTCCTCTGTCTCGCCTATCTGCTCCAGCTGCTCCTCCAGGCCCTCCAGTTCCTGTTTCTTGCTGGCAACCTCGGAAGCGGCCTTTTCGGCCCAGGCGCGGTCGGCGGCCGCGCGCAGCAGGCCAAGGTCCCCATCGTCCTCACCAGCGGCCTCTTTGGCCTTCTTCTTCTTCTTGCCCGCATCGGGCGCCGCCGCCTTCCCTTTGGCGACCTCCTTTCCCGTCTTCTTGCCCTCTGCAGCCTTGGCGGGCATCCCCCCGCTCCCGGCCAGGCGGCCGCGGCGGCCGCACGGGAGGCCAGAACGGGCCCCAGGCCGACGAGCAAGCGTTGCGACACCCCCGCCACAGTGCCACTGCGTAAGCCGTCAGCTGACGGCAAATACAACCGCCACAAACGAGCCAAAAGGAGTGGCGCAGAGGCGGTGAAACTACAAGAGCATCAAGTCCCGATGCCGGCGGCTCCACCAAAGGGCTGGGACCGCTACATGCCGCATGAGCCGTGGGCGCCTGACCACCACCTGGTGCCCATCGTCGGCGGGCTCATCAGCTGGTTCCGCGGCGGGGGTCGTGCCATTCTTAAGACTGTGAGCAGATGTAGGCGTGAGAAAGGAGGGGCTGCGGCGGACGCAACACGCGCGCGCGCGCGCTCGTGTGTGCTGATGCCGCCTGTCTGCGGGCGGTGAGACGGGCGTTGTTGTGGCCTGCACAGGTGGACGTCTGCAGCAAGTCTCCTAGCGTGTTGTTTGACTACCCGCAGCTGCTGAAGTGCCCTGTCGAGGGCCTTGCGTGGGCGATCTCCGAGCGCCCGCAGGAGGCCATCCCATGCCTCTGCATCGCCGTCCATGAGGCGCTCTTCGTCGACAGGTGGGGTCCTGCCTGGCTGCCTGGCCTGCCTCTGCTTTGCGCCAGCTGGTGCTTACCTGCGTGCTCCTCCTCAGGACTGGCCGCGAGGACCCGGACAAGCTGCCCGCGCCACAGGCAAAGGTTGGCGTGCGCTTTGCCAATTACGAGCCCGTGACGCCCATGAAGTACCTCAAGTCGCAGTGCATCGGCAAGTTTGTCAGCGTCAAAGGCACCGTCATCCGCGTCAGCACCATCAAACCCGTGCTCGTCGAGATGAAGTTCCTTTGCGCAAAGTGTGGCTTTGAGACTCTCCAGCGCATGACCGAAGGCCGTTTTGAGGCGCCGGCCTACTGCGGACAGGTGGAATCATGCTTGTGCCGCCCTTTCCTGGTGAATTCCGGCCGCGGGGGCTTCTGTGCTCTGAGTGTGGCTGTGATGTGCAGTGCAAGAGCAAGTCCCTGCTGCCGGACCGCGCTGCCGCAGTGACCACGGACTGGCAAAAGGTGAGGCTGCAAGAGATCGTTACTGACGAAAGCCGCGAGGATGGACGCATGCCTCGCACCATTGAGTGCGAGCTCACCGACGACCTCGTTGACAAGTGCATTCCCGGCGACGAGGTCCTTTGTTTTCTGCAGCGGACATGAACGCCCTGCGCCTAACAAAATACTTGTGCGCCTCGCCACCTTGGCCTGCGCACCCGCAAACACAATTCACACATATTTGCCCAATTAAAGTGGGCGCGAAACACGAGTGGGGCGTGATTTGGCATTGCAGCGATGTGTGGTGCTGTAACTGTCGCTTGTGCAGGCGTGAGTGTATTTTCTCGGCCCTGCGACTGTAGTGGAGCTTCACCTACAGTCGCAGGCGAACCAAAAACCCAACTAAAAAAAAATGCTCTCAGACACCTCCACAGCTGCAGTGACAGGCGATGTTGGGAGTTCCGAGAATTTTATCGTAGGCGAGGGCATCTTGAAGAATGTATCTACTCCAAACATGCGCATCTTGCCCACTTCCATCCCAACCTTTTTTGTTGTTGTGTGTTTTACATCTGCTCCGTTGTGCAGGTGACAATTTCCGGGGTAGTGAAGGTGGTGAGCTCGGAGGGGGAGGGAGGCGGAGCGCGGAACAAGAACAAGTGCCTCTTCCTGCTGTACATCGACGCGAATTCCATCCACAACTCAAAGACGCACAGCGGCGATAAATCAGACTCGCTGCAGTTCACGCATAAGGACTTGCTTGCCATCAACGAGATCGCTCACGAACCCGACGTCTTTAAGCTCGTCGTCAACTCCATATGCCCCAGCATCTACGGCAACGAGGTTGAACACACTGCTCTCTCTCTCTCTCTCGCGCGCGCGCTCGCTCGCTCGCTCCCCCCCCCCCTCCGCCCCCCCCACCCTCTCTCTCTCTCTCTCTCTCTCTCTCTCTCTCTCTCTCTCTCTCTCTCTCTTTCCATGTACACATATATATTGCAACCAGGTTGTCAAGTTGGCTCTTGCTCTTGCTCTCTTCGGTGGGAGGCAGAAAAACGGTGGAGACAAGAACAAACTTGCAGTGCGTGGCGACCCCCATGTCCTCATAGTGGGCGAGCCTGGGCTGGGCAAGAGCCAGATGCTTCAGGTCCCCTTGAGCCTAGTATGGTTTAGGGCTAGGTTTAGGCCCGCGCATTGGCGCTCTGCATTCGTGCACCTGCTGCTGCTGACATCCCAGTGATTGTTGGGGCCTTTGGTCACATGATTGCCTGCAGTCTTGCTGCTTGGGATCTTTGTTTGTCGTGTGTGTGGTTCGTGGTCACGCACCCATATTTATACATTATGCATACATATATGTATATTATGCATATGCATATATTCTACACACCTGCAGGCGGTCTCTCTGCTTGCACCACGCGGCGTCTACGTCTGTGGCAACACCACATCCACCGCCGGGCTCACCGTGACGGTGGTCAAGGACGCGGGCACTGGAGATTTTGCGCTCGAAGCTGGAGCGCTTGTCTTGGGCGATCAGGGCGTCTGCTGTATCGATGAATTTGACAAGATGGGCGGCGAGCAGCAAGCATTGCTCGAAGCCATGGAGCAGCAGAGCGTATCAGTCGCCAAGGCACACATTCTCCAAAGTACCCTCTACAGTGACTTACAACAGAGTAAATGTAATAGGGAGCTTACAGAGTAAATGTGACAGGGAGCTGACTTTGGGAGTTTCTGCTAGGGAAAAAAAAAAGTACTCTCTACAGTGACTTTCAGCGTAAATGTAATGGGGAGCTGACTTTGGGGGTTTCTGCTAGGCGGGCATCGTCTGCAGCCTTTCTGCCCGCTCTGCCGTCATCGCTGCTGCCAACCCGATTGGTGGGCACTACAACAGGAGCAAAACAATCAGCGAAAACCTGAAAATGAGCAACGCGATCATGTCGAGATTCGATGTGATTTTTATTCTGCTGGACAGACCGGATGCAGACAGGTTAGTAGGTCTCTTTTGCCTTATAGTAGGTCTCTTTTGACGCTTATGTGTGACAGGGATCACTTGCTGTCTGAGCATGTGATTGCGTTGCACCGAGGCGCCAAAGACGATGAGCCTTCGCAGCGTCCCGGCAGCAGTCGCATTGGCAAGCACAATGGCCACGAACACGCGCGTACACTCGCGCAGCGTTTGGAGCTCACGGCAGGGCAGGTGAGAGACAAATCGAGACGAAACGAGACAAAACCGCTTGCATGCGCAAGCGTCTCTGCACAAGTCTCAGACTGGGCGCCGCCGCCTTGTTAATGCCCGTGACTGGACACTGCACGCAACAGGCGTGGGACCCGCTGCCCCCGATCATCATGCGCAAGTACATAGCGTACGCACGCAAATACTGCCATCCCATCCTTGACGACGGGGCCAAGCAAGTCATTCAGGACTTCTATTTGCAATTGCGCAAGCGGAAAAATTTCATGGATAGCACTCCGGTGACTACGCGGCAGCTCGAGGCCCTCATCCGCCTCGCGGTTTGTACGAGTGCCGAGAGCTAGACACAGATATAAAGGGGGAGGCTATGCCACTGTATCCAGGGCAAACAAAAACTAGTAATCACAGCGCACGCGCAGATGTGAACTCGTGTGTTTGGAGCGATGCATTTCCTTCTCTACTTGCATGCTGGGCGTAAGCAACATCTCAAGGACGGGGCCCTGGTAGCAGCAGAGACTGAGTTGCTTCGTGCGTGGGCACACAGGAGGCCCGAGCGAGGCTAGAGCTGAGAGAGGTCATTACAACGGGCATGGCTTTAGATGTGGTGAACTTGATGCGTGAGAGCATGCTCGACACGCTCACAGACGAGTTCGGCGACATCGACTTCGGACGGAATCATGGCACCAGTAAGAAAGGTGTGTGCTTGCTCCCGCTGCTCTGTCGGACGCTCCGTTTTTTCGGTGTCTCTGAAGCGGTTCTAATGGACTCCCTGCTTGTCCGTGCAGCTGAGTGCGACAGGTTTAGGAAGGCTCTTCACCGCAAGGCCGAGGCGCAGGGCCAGAGCATCTTTCACCTGGACGAGCTGAAGGAGATCGCCTCGAGTCTCGGTATCAAATCTGTGGATCGAGTCATCGAGTCGCTCAACTCTAACCAAGTGCTCCTCATGAAAGGGAATCGCAACTACCAGCTTCTGTCGGTTGAGTGATGAGCCTGTGTGGGAAGGCAGCTAAGGCGAGGCTGTGGCAATAACCTGCAAGTGATCATAGGCGCGTGCACGGTTGCTCGGGCCAACCATCAGCCAACGATCACAGCTGCGCGTGCACGGTTTTCGGGCCAGCCATCAGCCAATCATCACAGCTGACAGCACACTGTTTATTTGTAGTACTTAAAGTAGCTCGCTGAAGGCCTCACTCAGGCCGAGAGAATTTCCACTGCCCCGACAAGAAGAGCTCGCTGTCCATGTCCTGCTCATTCGTTGGCGGTCCCATTACGACCCGCGCCCCAAACAGCACCAGGCACCCGGAACACGGCAAAACACTGGCACACAGGCAGAGAGGAGGCACAGTACCAGGCATCCAGACAAGGCCAAGCATGCACACGTACGCGGAGGCAGAGGAGGGTGGCAGGACCTCGAGCATCTGCAGCTGTTTGCGCACGTACGCAGCCATCTTATTGACGTGCACCGCTCTCCCCTCTAACCCGAACAGGTTGCGGTACAGCGCAGCGCCCAGGACAGCATCCGAGGTGCCGAGGGCAAAGTCGTAGGAGACAGCACTCCCGTAGAAGACGTTTTGAAGCTCACGCGTGCGAGTGTTGAGCGCGAGCGACTGGACGCCGAGGTTGTGGTACATGCCCTTCTGCATGTCCTGCCAAAAATTGTCAAAGACCTCTTGCGAGAGCTGCTTCATAGCGGGGCCCTCCTTCCGGATACGCACAAAGATTATCCACAGGTGCAGACAGTTTACGTAAAACTCGTTTTCCCACGTTTGCTCGAGCTCAAACTGCTTCAGAAACTCCGGGCTACTCGCGACCTCGCGAGCGTTAAGGTACAGGATGCCCGAGCTGCGGATGATTTTCGACTCCTTGCCGTAATAACCCATCCATTTCAGCAGCCACTCGAAGCGCGAACCCGTCTCACTCAGTCCCACCTCGTGCTGCCGCCGCGCCCGCTTATCCGCCGCCGGCGAGGCTGTCACTGACTTATCCGCGGATTCCGCCCCGCCTGAGGAAGCGCGCGCCAATCTGCCTGCGGCATGAAATGAGGGGAGCGAGCGGAGCGCGCCGGGCGGCACGGCCACCCGCGCGAGCACGCCAGTGTAAACCCGCGGCGGTCGCGCAGCTGCCACCGCCGCATTTTTTACCGCGCCCCGCACCGACTGGCTAGCTAGCCCGCGTCCGTGCCGCATGGGCTTTGGATGCGAACAGTGACCGAACAGTTGAGATATTCAGTAAAGCACACGGACGTCCAAGGCGGGTGGAGGTCGTCGAGCCACGCCGGTTGAAGGAGCGGGGGTACGGGGGCGGAGACGGCAGCAGCGGCCCGTGCGCGAGAGAGGCATCATGGGAAAGGGCGGCGAGGAGGTGGCCGCCTCGCGGCGCGAGGACTTTTTGTACAGCGAGCAGGTGTGTAAGTGCCCCATAGCGATTCAAACGCATTCACACACCTCGGCGGCAGGGCGCGGTGCTGCGCCCAGCGCCCTGCGGCGATGATCCACGCAGCGCAGATACGCGTGCCCGCGGGTCTGATGCCGCATCACGTGCCTCATCCTGCAGGAGGAGCCACATGCCTCACGCAAAACGGCGATTCTCGAGAAACACCCAGAGATCAAGGCGCTCATGCGGCCCGAGCCGCTCACCAAGTGGGTGGTGTTTGCCACAGTCGCGCTCCAGGTCTATGCCTGCTACCTCGCGTCTGCCAGCGCCGTGGCGGTGCTGTGGGCGGCAGATCGCCGCTGACCCGTTGCTTGCGCGCCGGAAAGCTGGCCGCAGCCCGGTAGACGCTGATATGGTTTAGCAGGTGTTCATGGCAGCATTGACGCTGGAGTGGTCGTGGCCGGCATACATCGCGGCCATTTACGTGGTAGGCGCGACCGCTAACCACTCGCTGTTCCTGGCGATTCACGAACTGTCGCACAACCTGGGTTTCAAAAGCATAAGCAACAACAAACTGTTGGCAATGACTGCCAACCTGCCCATTGGCATCGCCTACTGCATCACCTTCAAGCCTTACCATATGGAGCACCACCGCTATCAGGTCATCGCCCACCAGCGAGCCTCCTTGCTCTGCGCTTTTCACAGACACAACTGGCAACGAGGCACGGAGCGTACTCAACACTGGTGATCCACCCCTGCATGATTGCTAGTGAGTCAGATCCGACACCGGCACCCGGCGCGCCCACCAGCGGAGAGCGTGGCCACTATGAAAGCATGGGCGAGGGTTGCCGCAGGGTCCGCAAGTATGTGAGGCCTGGAGCTTGTCCGTCGTGAGCCCGCTCACAGTTGCCAGTTTGCATTAGAGGCTCCAACGCAGTAGCGTCGCTAACGCGTTGAAAAAAGCTCACCATTTTCGGTGCGTCAGAAGAACCTTGGGCCGCGACCGTCCTGGGCGAGTGTGAGAGGGCCTTTGCGGTCAAATCCGCAAGCAAGCGGGCAGCGCGTTCTATGCCTTGGCGAGTTTGGTCGGTGATGGGGTATCTGGCTTTGGATTAGGCTCATGTGGGCTGGCCCTCAGTGTCAAGAGGGGTGGAGGGTGAGGAGGGCGTGGACACGGACATCTAAACCCTACATCCTAAACCCTGAACCCTGAAACAGCGAACATCTGAACCCTACATCCTAAACCCTGAACCCAATTACAGGGCGAGGAGGGCGTGGACACTGATATCCCCACGGTGCTCGAGGGCTGGCTCATCACACGAACCTCAATGGGGTACGTGGACCATACGGTGCGCAAGGCCGTCTTTATGTTCTTTCAGATCTTTGCCTACGCTTTCCGGCCCATGCTCGTGAAGCCCAGTCTGGTGCCCAAGGACGAATGGATTGTCTTGAACTGGGTGGTGCAGCTGACGTTCGATGGCGCCATGGCCTACATTTTCGGGCCCAAGGTCCTGCTCTACTTTCTTTTGTCGACGTTTTTCGCTGGCAGCATCCATCCGACAGCCGGACACTTCCTCGCGGAGCATTACGTCATGGAGGGCAAGACCGAGACCTACTCGTATTATGGCCCCCTCAACTATCTAACCTACAACGTGGGCTACCATAACGAGCACCATGACTTTCCCAATATCCCGTGGACCAACCTGCCCAAGGTGCGGCAGATTGCGCCAGAGTTCTACGACAACTTGCCCCAATGCAAGTCTTGGCCTGGTACCATTCTTCGCTACATCTTCGATGACTCCATCAGCCCCTTCAGCCGTGTCAAGCGCGCTACTATGGGTCAGAGCGTAGCCAAGGGCGTAGCCAGCAAGAAGGACTGAGACAGCCAGGGAAAGTGGAATCGAGCCTAGTGGCTGGACATAGGGCGCGCCGTGCGCGGCTTGAGCCGTGTGCACGTGTGGTGATATTTTGTCGCATTACCGGGTACACGAACTTAGCTGTCTCGACGCAGCTCTTCCCTGTCTTTCACGACGCCTCAGGCATGGTTGCTTAGATCAGCCAAGCCTCTTGTTCATGTTTACGCGAAGCGAGTTTCAATGAATGAGGCCTATGTACAAAGATTCTGAAAATGAGTGAAGGAGGTGAAGAACGCAGTCTCGGAGAAGAGTGGAGGCGTTAGATGGCAGCCGGAACCTGCACACGGCACCACCCCGACAGTCCGAATCAATGCGGTGCTGTGCATGCTGTAAGCTCGTGCGGATGGGGTTCCAGAATGAGCACGTGGATACGGAGAGAGCATACGCCCCGTGGATACGGAGAGAGCATACGGCCCGCGCGCACACACGCGACGGACGGGGGCGCACCGGAGAAAGCCAAGGGTACATGCTCACGTCCACCTCGGTGATGGGCGGCCAAATCTCGGCGGCCGCGTACGGATGGGGATCGGGATACCAGCCATTCCCCGGGTCCTGCAGCGTAGCACGACAATCACCCTCCCAACGTCAGCGCTCTCAAAGGGTGCTCAGCTCGGTCCCTCCATCACCCCTGGCATCCGCAGTTGTTGACTGCGAGAAACGCAAAAAGCGTCAAGACTGTACCTGGTTGTTGAGCTCCTTGCCCTGCTCGTGAGCGCCAGGGTTCTGAAAGGGCGCGCCAGCAACCGGGCGGAAAGGGTCGAACTGCTTCACGTCGGCCAGAAACTGAACCGGCACGATGAAGAGCATGCCGCAAAGGGTCAAAACGCTTCGTCTGCAATTTTTTTTTTAACTCCTTGTCCCAGACCGCCGTGGCGCATCGTCGCCCCACGACAGTCTGGGTGGCGTATGGGCGCACCACCACAGCGGTGTCGCGATTTTGCGGGCGCCTCTGAGCGCCCGCGCGCCCATCGTCACCCAGAACCCGCATGCGTGGCGAGCCGTGGCTGCGGCTCGTGGGCGCGCCCAGCGCCGGCCGAGAGCTCGAGCCGCGTGAGCAAACGCGGCCTCTGCGCGAAGGCGGTAGTCGTGCCGGCGGACGCGGAGCAGGCGCGGATACGCGGGAGTGATGCTGCACTGGGCGCTGCGTTGGAGCGCGCTGTGGTTGGCACAGGGCGCATGGTGATGCAGCGCTGGAGACGGTTCGGCAGGACGCACCCGCACTGCGGCCACGCCAGCGCAGACACCAGGCCCATCGGCTCGCTCTTTCGTCGAGATTTCTGCAGCATATCGCCACCGACAGACGGGAGGGAGGCACGCGCTACCTTCGGATCACCATTCCATCGCCACACACGGCGGCCGCCGTATGTCGCCGAGCACGCCTCGCCTCACAGCGCTCGCCCTGGTCGTGAGCGTGGGCGCTCGGCCGGCGATCAGGCCGCGTGCTCATCGGCTCGCCCCGCACTAGCCGCGGCCGCCTCTTGTGCTCTGCCGGCGCCGCTGCTGCTGCTGCTGACACTGGCTGCCGCGTTGGCGCCCGGCGCCTCAGCGCGGACGCACATGTTGCCGGCAAACTACACCACCAACGTCACATTCAATCTTGCAAACGAGTCCGTCCGGGTGCTGTGGTCGTCAGAGGAAATGAACATCTCCCACTTCGTGCAACTCACGGGCTCAAATGACGGTTTCGATTTCTCCGTCTCCCCTGTCGGCGGAGTCCTGCCGTCAGCATTTGCCAAAGCCCCATCAATAGGAGCTGACTATTCACTGGTGCTTCCCTTCGCGAGCGAGCGAAGAGGAGGCAATTTCAGCTTCGCTGTCAAAATGTCTTTCACGCGCGCAGTAGAGCTTCCGGCTGGCTGCGCCTACTCACAACAACACGCAGGCAACGCCACCGCCGCATGCGTCAATCAAAGCACTCCGTCTAATGAGACAGTGGTCGTCGCGAGCAAAACCTTCAACGTCAGCGTGTTATCTGCCTACGCCAAGATGCGACTCAAGGCTGCCTGCTCGAGCGCCGACGCCACGTGCAATACTTACGGTGCTTTGTTGCCGCTGGTGCGCATCAACACGGCCAAGTTTCTCAGCGTCGATGTCGGGAACGTATTTGCGGAGGCGGCGGCCGTCGGGCAGCAGAGAAGGCTTTTGTCGACCGTTACGTCTCTGCCAGTCGACGTTGAGGTGTGGAGCACAACGGTGCACGCCTCCCTCGCAGCTGCGCAACTCTTCTCCAGCACAATCCTGTCGACAGCGTTGGGTGTAAACGTCACCCTCATCTCCAGCGGAGCCTTCTTCTTGGACGCGGCAGCAGCCGCGGGCAGTTACCTCCGGCTCGCACAGCCGTCTTGGGTCATTCCCTCTTGTGCCACGTGCGGCTCAAATTACACTCTCTCCAACCTGGTCTCGCAAATCACAATGCCGAATCTTACTGCTGGCCCCGATGGGCTGCCCGCATACGCATTCCTCGTCGAATACGTGCGACACCGCAAAACTGCGGCGGAGGGATATGGCCCTTGGGTGTCAGACGCCCAGTGGTATTCGCAGCAGAATGTGCGGCAGTCGGTGGCGCCGACGTTGGTCGGCAACACCTTGTCCTTGACAGTCGAAAACGACACAATTGGCGAGATGGAGGTGCGGGTGCGGGTAGCATCCTCCTCGGCAGCCGCCCTGCTGCGCGTCAACTTGGCGCCCACCAATCTGGCACCGGGATTCAACGTCTCCCTGCCGCCTTCTGCTGTAGTTGCCGCATCCGAAAATTCCACGGACGTCGGGGCCTCCACCTCCGCAGCAGGGGATGCCACAACAACCCCTGCTCCAACGAATAGGAGATGGGGGGGGGGGGAGGAGGCTTCCTCTCCTGCTGAGCGGAGATTGTTGAGCGTCACCGCAAATCAAGGTCTGGCGGTGGCAGTTTACCAGGATAGCTCGCCGTTAGTCATCAACCTCACCAACATCGACAGAGGCGGGTGGGCGGGCACGAGCAACCTCTCCTACACGTTCTCCTTCTCACAGACGCCGTTGCCGCTGGTGTCGGGCGTCGCCTTCGACGCCGCCTGCTACACCAGCCCGAATTGCAGCGCGAGGGTCTCGCTGCACCCGCTTTACATGGGCGTCACCACCCTGACCATCACAGTCAAGAACTCAGGAGGGCAGTATACCCCCCTGGGCACAGACTCGTATTCGGTGGGCTGGGAGCTGAGTGTAGTCAACGTCAACGAAAAGCCGACGTTTGTCGCACGCAGCACCGCGCTCAATGTGGACGAGGATTCCACGTGCGTCATGCAGTCGACGCATGGGTCAGGTTTGAGTGCGCTCCAGCGCCAAGTCTGCACGCAAGGAAGCACTCCGCTCCTGCACGTGTACCCCAACTTCATGACGTCCATCTCCGCGGGGCTGTACGAAGACAAGTCGCCGCTGGGCTGTCCGGCGGCCACGGACCCCTTTGCTGCACTTGCAGGCGCATGTCTGGACCAGAACGTGACGTTTATGCTGACTCCAGCCGCAGGGCAACCGGCGTCCTCTATTTTTGCAGAGGATCCGACGGTGTTCGCCAACGGCACGCTCCGCTTCCGGCTCGCCCCCGATCAGGTTGGCGAAGTGGTGATGAACGCGACGCTGCGCGACGACGGCGTGCCGCCCAGGATGGCGTCGCTGCTATTCTCCATCTTTGTGCTGTCCATCAACGACCCACCGGGATTTGAGCTAGAGAAGGAAGTGGTTGTCTTTGAGGGTGCCCCTACCTGGTCCGGGATCGTGGTGGATAACATCACCGCGGGTTGCCCTGGCTGCACGGACGAAAATGCGAATGTTTGTGTGCTTGGGTTGGCGGGAAGCGGAAGCAGCTCGTGTCAATCTGTATTCATGGATGTGCATTACTCAGTGTCCTTCCCCCGCCTCTTCACACCCAACGGGCAGCCGCGGCTTGAACGCATTAGCACTTCGCAGGCCCGGCTCACGTTCCAGGCGGCCCCTGACCAGTTTGGCTTTGCGCATGTGGATGTCGTCATGATTGACAGCGGAGGACTGGCGCGTGGAGGCGTGGACACGTCAGTGCAAAAGCGATTAACCATTCGCGTCCTCCCTGTCAATGACCCGCCCACCTTCGAGTTGGCCTCTGACACAGTGACGGTGGAGGAGAACTCGGGCGAGATGCCCCCGTTGCAACTTGCCACACTCATCACCGCCGGCAAGACCAACGAGGACTGCGCGGCGCAAAATCAGTCATCGACGTGCCAGAGCCAGCGCGTCACCTTTGTCATAGAGTACATCGAGGGGGCCGAGCTCTTTTCCACCCTGCCTGCCATCAACTTGGCGGGCGTGCTGTCCTTTCGGGTGTCGCCGGGTGCGACTGGGGTGGCGCGTGTCTACACGCGGCTCGAGGATGACGGCGTCGTTGAGGTGGGCAGCAGGGGCAACGTGTCAGCCACGCGGGTGTTTTCCGTGGTGGTGACGCCGGTCGAGTACCAGGCCAACTTTGCGCTGCAGCGCAGCGTCTCGTGTCTGCGGAAGTCAGCAATCGTTCCGGGCGCGTGCACATGCCCGCCACAGACCAAGGGCCAACAATCCCTGGACGTGTGTGCTGGTGAGCTTGCGCCTGGGGAGGCTGCTCACATCCGAATCCTTGAAGATGCTGGTCCGCAGATGATCGAGGCGTTTGCCACCGATATCACAAATGCCGTTGGCTATCTGCCATCGTCACTGTCCGTGTTCACCAGAAACGAGTCGACGGGCATGCTCGACTTTCAAGAGCAGCGCGTTGACGAAATTGCCGGCTTGTGGGGTATGGAATACGCATCGGATTTCCGCGCCTCTCCTGACGCACGCCATGTCTATGCCGCGGAGGCGGAGACAGACAGCATCTCGATCTTCGACCTTTCTCAGGGCGCGGATAAGGCAAAGCGGCAGGAGCGACTCGAAGACGCGCAGCGGCGTCTCATTTTCAGCGGCCTAAATGCCGCCAATGCCTTTACAGGCACACCCATGTCGGTTGCCACACAGGATCTCTCTTCTCTGTCAACCTTCAGGCATGACGGCCAGGGCTTTATCCTCGCCGCCCAGGGTGCCGACCACGTGCGTCATGACGTGGAGCGGCAAATGCACAGCCGCGGCGCGGCCAAGGCCAACTCTAAATACCAGAGTCTGTTCGCACCGGCAGATCTATGGGCCAGAACGACAGCGTGCTGGGTGTTTGACCTGGATAGTGTCTTTGCTCCACCAAACATCAGCGAGAGTGAGCTGCGTGCAAGGTTCAACGTCGACCCCGCGGATTTCGCGGTCGGGCCTGGAACAAGTGACGCTGCGCATGCAAGGGTGTCGAGCGTGCAGTGCGGGCGTAACGGGTGCAGCTTCTCCAGGCCAGTCTCCTCGATTGATCACGACTGGTGCCCTCAAAAGAAGAATGGCGACTGTCCCTGCGACGAGAGGTACCCGACGCTAGTCAAGTATTCCTCGGTGCGCGACCTCACAGGGCGCACTGGCCCCGTGCTGCTTACCGGGCCGCAGTGCAAGGTCATGTCCAACTGCACCCTGTCTGCAGCTGATGGCCAGCAGCAATGCCCCTCACGCGGCAAGGTGCTATGGAACGAGACTGCTAACGACTGGGATACGCCCACGCAGCAGCTGGATCTCCGCACCTTTATGATGAGCAACGAGGAGATTGGAGCAATTCAGTTTGATGACAACCTGAATTCGGGGCTGTTTTTGACGTACGACATGAAAAAGGTGGTCCACGCCATGCCGCCCCAGAATATCTCGGTCGAGATCTGGTTCACCATTGATGCTCGGGCGGACGTCGATGACACAGAGAGTAGACTCGCAGACAGGAAGCTCCAAGACATCAGAGATTTCCCCGTGAGGAGGGCGTTGGTCGGGTCAGAGGGGTATATTGACGTGAGCAATCAACGATTCGACAAGTACTGTGCGCAGGGCTGGTCTCTCTCGTATGCCCACCAGAAGTCCAAGACCACTTTGCGCTTTCAGATCGGTGTTGAAAAGTCTGCAGTCGGTGATAGCAAGTTGGCATACATCCCTGGATCGTCGCAGGACCCCGACACCTTGGGGAACCCCCTGGAAGTTTTTGTCAAGCCGCGCATTGCGCAGGGTGAGTGGCAGCACCTTGTCGCAACCTACGACGGCTTCCAGTACATCTACATCTACCTGAATGGAGTGCGTAGGGGCGTGGGCAGGGCGTGCTTCCAGCCGCCCTGCGGCAACATCTTGTACCCGGGGCTGCAGGCACGCTTTTCGAAGCCGTCAAAACTGGATTGCGCGCTGCGCCCCTACAACTTTTCGATCGGCGGCTGGAAAAACGGAGAGGACCAGCTCAAGGACTTCGCCGAGTTTGACATCCCTGTGTCCAACTCCGACTACCTGAGCATGGGCAAGCACCATGGTGCGATCCACATGGTGCGCATCTACGACGTGGCTCTGGACGACGTGCAAGTGAGCGCCCAGTTTGACCGGCTCAAGTTCTTGCTGGGCAACAATTCTCTGACCATGCCCGTCAGATCGTGGGCTGTCCAGCAGGAGAGGGGTCGGAATTCGCCCTCAATCGACTTTGCGCACACCGCTGCGCAGCAGCGGGTGGTCGTGCACGGATATTTTGACGTGTTCGCCAAACACCGGTGCGAATGGCATGCCGAGTCGTCCACAGAGGCAGACGGGGACACCTCGACCGTGCCACCCGCGCGGGGCCGCGCCGCACAGCATGAGGTGGCGTACACGATGGCCAACACCACAGAAGCCGCCTCAGAGGGCTACGCCGGGCATGTCCTTTCGTGCCAGACACCCGTGTGGAGATTCGGCGTGCGGCTGACCCGATTCTACATCGGCAGCCTGCGTGACGGGATATGGAAACGCCTGTGGATGAAGGTGTGTCTGGAGGCTGATTGCGGCTTCGTGTCGGGGCCTCACGGGCGACAGCAAATGTACACGGCTGCAGTTGATGGCGACGGGCAATACAAGCTGCACAGCAAAGTGCATTCGGTGCCCAAGGACTTTCGCTTCATCCAGAGCAGCAGTATTTACGCAATCGACATGTTAGCCCCTCATACATTAGGCCCTGTGACGGGTATCGAACTCGTTGGTGTCTCGAAGAACCTGGTCGACGGCACCGTGCGCGTCTTGGCCGATGCAGCCGGCAGCAGTGGACGTCTGATGAACGCGAGCTTCGTCGCCAATGCGACTCGTGATGGCGGCAGTATTTCTATCGTGGAGCACGGTGTCGGTTACCCAGCAGAAGGTGGCGTTGCCACCGTTTGCCACCTCAACTCATTTGAGCCCATGGCAGACACGGTCACGCAAGTCGCCATCCTTGGTCAAGGCGATTCCTACATCTCAGGCTCATGGGAGGCCGTTTCAGGCCGTTACGAAGTGAACAACTCAGGGACGATATCCGCAGAATGGGTCACCTGCAGTGTCAGTCCCAAGGGAACATTTGTGGCGAGGCCCATGACCTCAGACACCAACGGAGTGTACGGCGGCGAAGTGATCTCGATCCAAACCGAGTTCCATGGCACGGGATGCGTCTCAGAAATCATACCGGAAAGTGTGCGGCTGTACTACAAAGACACAAGAGAGTTGCAGCGCAACTCCATTTCAGAGGTTGTGGGGATCAGCTTCGACAGCCGCGGGTCCCTGACCAGGGCCGGCACCATAATTCCAGTCGAAACGGGCCTCATCCCGCCAGACCTAAAGGAGATTGACGCGGTGGCTTTCAAGCTGAGAAATGCCACAGGGAGTGGCTTTAAGGGCAAGTGCTTGCTCATCTTTGAAGGTGGCGACCCGCAGGTCTGGGGTGTCACTATCGATCAGCATGGCTCTGGGTACCAGCGAGAGAATCCACCGTTGATACGCTGCGAGTACGCAGGGAGGCAGTTCTCTATTTCTGGGACGCAGTTGTATGTCATGATTCCGGGGCCTGTTCGCATCAAGCTGAGCGTGGCCCGCGGCGGTGTGGCGCGCTACTCGACCTCGGCAAACGGCATCCTCTTGCGGTCTGAGCCAGGCTTGGCAGGTGGACAGTGGAGCGGGATCTGGGGAAATAGCACGGGCGAGTCGATGCGGCCATTATGGCCTTCTGCCATGTCCATGACCCCTGTCCAATTTGACCTTCCCCACTACAAGAATGTTACTGTGCTCGTGTCAGAGACGATAGCCGTCAACGCAAGCATGCCCGGAGCCAACGGAACCAATAGTACAACCCCCGGAACTCATGGAACCAATGTTACAAACGCAACTACCGGAGTTAATGGAACCGAAAGTGCAAACGCGATGCTGTACGTCAACGTGAGCAAAAATGTGACAAAATTTATGGCCATATCCCCAATGACGACGTTTGTGTTCGCCGCCAACTACTGGGACGGCGTGAAGGGGAGGCGCCTGTTGCTTACGAGTAACGGATACCAGTTGACAGACCTCGAAATTTCTTACCTCATGCTGTGGAACAGCGACTCAAGCGAGCTGACGTGTGTGCAGGCTATCAACACATCAGGGGCGGTGTCGTTTCATCACTTCCGGATCCTGGATGCAGACTACGTCGTGGCGGCCAATTACAGGGAGGTGCTCCCCGATGGGCAGACGAGCACTGTGGCTCGCTCTGCGGTATACCGCTTTGGTCTGGGCAACCCAGCGGGAGATGCGCCTACAGCTCCGGGCCTGGGCGGCAGCACTGCCCCCGCGAAATGCGGTGCTGATTCTCCCCTGGGACGGGCGCCTGTGTGGACGTCGGACGCGACGCGCTTTCGCACGTTTGGTGCAGTCTCAGTTGACACATTTGTTATGAATCACTCGGCTGAGTCTGGCCAGGTCTTGTTCATGGTGGTTGCCAACTACTATGACAGCGACGCGCAGGTGTCGTCAAACATTTCGAAGCTCTACATGGTCGGCAAGCCTCAGAACCGAACACACAGCTTGTTTGGAGTCAACGCATCGCACCTGTGGGACCGATGTAGCGATTCGCTGGCAGTCTGCAGCTCGCACGAGCAGTGCCATATTCACAAATGCAATCAGGGCTGTGTGGTGACGCAACGTCTAGGCCAGCCGCCTACGATGCAGTGCACGTGCAGCAACCGCTTGTCGCAGGTCTGCAGCGTGGATTCCCAGTGCAACACAGGTATTCAATGTGTCCCCCAGTATATGCCAGTTCCCCTCCAGGATCACTCGCAGTGCCTTTCCAGACGCAGGGTGGAATTTGAAGGCAGCAGCGCCCAAGGATGGGTGGTCCTGTGCGAGCGCCAGAGTTTCGATGTGTCGCAGGCGCATGCAGTCACACATTGGCAGTCAGGCAAAGTGCACATTGTCGTGTTTGCCTCGGACTCTCCTGCAGGGAGCAGCAAGGTGTTCAGGTCTGAGGACGGTGCGAACCCGTTTTTGGAGGTGCAGGCGCTGTCCCTGAAGCATGCCAATGCCCTTCAGGCGATTCAACCGACGGGCCTGGAGCGTCCTTTCCTGTTGGTGTCGCAGGGGGCAGAGTCCCTGCTGTACCAGTGGAATGGTACGTGGCTGGTCCAACGGCAGGCGCTCCGCGCTGTCAATCCAGGGGTCGACTCGAGCGCGCCCACTCCGCTCGATGGCTTCGATATGGTTGCGATCGCCTACCTTGAGAGCGCGGGCGCCCGGTACGCATTCTTTGGAGGTGGCAACGAGCCCATCAACAACAGCATCAATATGCTCAGAGGTGTTGCAGACATCCTGCCAGCTTTCGATGCGCCTGGCGCCCTGGAGGTAAGTCCAGATGGGCGGCATGTGTATGTTGTCAGTGTGCGCTCCACCACTATCATGCAGTTCGTGCGCGATGCCGCATCTGGGGAACTCGACTACCAAGAGGAGAATGCGTTTCCGTACGTCGATGGTCTCACAGGCACACCTCGGAGCCCAAAGGTGTATGCAGCGAGCCGAGTGCCACCTGCCAACCCGTCTGCGACGCGGCGAGATGGGGTGGGGCCAGGGCACTACGGCTATCCGATGCGCGGAGTAGTGTCAGTGCTCATTGCTCAAAGCGGCTTGCACCTCTATGCCGCCTCCTTCTTCGACAGCGCCGTGCATATCTGGTCGAGAGATGTGGGCACAGGCAGGCTCAGCTGGCAAGCTGCCTTCTCGGATCCCCGCAACGACCAGGACCTTCGCCGAGGCCGGACACGTCTGGGGCCGGGTGGCTATTATATGCGCGGGCCTCGCGCTATGGCCCTCGGACAACTGAACGGCGAGAGCACCATGCTCTTGGCCTGCGCCTCTTCCAGGTCCGTCGTCATGCTCCGGCGCAACGTGAGCGACGGTAGCCTCGAGTTCGTGGATGCGGTGCGTGATGGCGAGCGAGACATTACGACTTTCAATACGTCCGCGCCACCCGCGGCCCCGGGTTCTCACCCATTCCCGACTCGAATCGGCGGTAGACATGGGGCAGGTGCAGGCAGCCCCGGCAGAACAGGCAGCGCTAGCAGAGAACAACAGGAGCAGCATTGGGCACGCTCAGCCCAAGTTGCGCGGCCCTTTGTACTGAGGAAACGCCAGATGCTCGCCCTAGCTTCCTCGGGGAGCAGGACTGATGCGCCTGGTGCTGCTGTGATCATGGAGTGGAAGTTGCACTCGGGCGGTGCAACAGACATGATGGGCACATTCGAGCAGGTGCAAGTTCTGGAAGACGATACGAGCGCGGTTGATGTCGCCTTTTTCGAAATCGAACATCACGGAGCCGACATCTCCGAGTATCTAGTTGTGGCTAATGCGTACGGGTCAACGAATGTGTACCTGTGGGAGGAAAACGGCTTTGTGCTATACCATTCGCTTCCCATGCCGCGTCTTGCATACGACACACATGGATGCTCATGTCTGTGCCCCTCACAGGAAGAACAAGCTGTGCCGGTCGACAATCGTACAGAGCTCATCTGCGGCGTGTGCTTCGATAATGGTGTGCTCCGGCAATCGCCGGACACGTGTGGCTTGCCAATGCCGTCAACAGGGCGGAAATGTGCCGCCAAGCCGGTGCGTGTCTTTCCGCGGGCGATCAAGCATTTGTTTGTGGACGCGGCTCGGCAGCACTTCCTCGCTGTGGCCTACTGGTCCGTCGACCACCAAAATGTGCTCGAGCTGCAAGGCGAGCAGGGCATCAGGCCTGACTGTCTGCATGTGTACTCGCATATTTATCGCTGGAACGAGGACACTCCTCGCCTGCTCCCGAGCGGACGAGTAGTGTGGGGCAGCGGGTTTGAGCCCTTCTTCCCCGTGGCCACCTCTGGGGCCATCGCAGCCGAACACGTATCGGTAACAAGCGAGATCCATGGCACGATAGACCTTGTTGGCTTCGTCGAGTTCGCGGGCGCAACGAGTGCCGCAACTTGGGTGCGCATGTTTCGCTTCGTCGCCCACGTCTACAACCCCTTCCTCAAGACCTTTGCAGGAACATTTGAAGAGTACCAACTTCTGCCCGTCGCCTCGGCCTTCTCGATGCACGCCTTCACTATCGAGAAGGAAGGCACCTTCTTGGCCGTTGCGGCTCGTCAGAATGCCTCTATTCCAAAAGTCGTTTTAAACAACGACGCTGAGCGCGCAGAGTTCCTCTCACACTTCGACATGCCCTCGGCTCTGCTCAAGTGGAACGGCACTGCGTTCCAAATGCATCAGACCCTAGGGCGCCCTCCCCAGGGCGCCGCCCTCGATGTGAATGGCAACTTGATGGGCTTTGCAGACTGCAGCAACTCCTCCAATGCCACCAACTCTTCTAATTGCACTTCTGGAGGGGCGTCGCCTGCAGGGATCGGTGGGGGCGCTGGTATGAGCGAGAAGTTTTATTCATTGGCGGCACCGCCTGGTGCCTTCGATGCAAATGCCTCGCAATGTGCAATGACGCCATGGCTTCCGAGCTGCTTGAATGCAAGTACGCACGCGGGATGGGCGCAGGCAGAAGGGCTGCGCGGGGCTACGTCTATGCACAAATTTACGGACGTCGATGGGGAAGTTTACCTGGCTATTGCGCAGTCAATTTGCGACCCCACCGTGTCCAGCAGGCATTGCAATCATACCGCGCACCCAATGTCGACGGTCCTGCAATGGGACCGCGTGAACAAGCGCTTCACTGAGTTGCTTGCCTACACCGACGCGTCGCACGCCAGACGTTTCGCCGGGGCTCCCGTGCGTGATGAAGATATCCGCATGCATCAGACGGCTCTTCGCATTGCTGCAGGGCGCGCGCGGCAATGGAGCACAATGGTTGTGGGTGGCGACGGCCCCGGGAAGGGGTGGCCAGGGGCGGTGAATGGCGCGCCAGTGCACGGTAGAATGACGCTCTTGATCGCTGCCAGTCTTGATGAGGGTGCGCTCGTGTACGAGTTTCGATTCAAAGAGGTTGTGGGTCTGTTTGGGGCTGCGGCGGTGACCTTGTCGCCTCGGGAAGACTTTGCGTATGTTGCGTCGGAAGACGATCGCGCCATGACAGTCTTTGCCCTTGGGCAGCGCTACGATATCACCAACCGGTCCACGTCCATGTTCCGTCAACTTCAGGTCAGTGCATGGTGCTGAGCGTGTCCCTGATTGCCTCTCTGCATGCGTGGCTGCGTTAGCGTCTCACTATCTCACGCCGGCTGCAGTCTTGGTATGTCGATGCCGCCTTCTGGCTGACCTGCATTGCGCAGGTGCTGTCTGAGGAGCCTCTGGAAGGAGGGGGCTTGATCCGGTCGCCGATCGCCAAAGGATTACGCGGGATTCGGCAGCTCACGCACTCTACTGCCACTGACTGCAAGGGCTACAAGGCGAAGCGTGCCTCAGGATTCGCGCACAGCTACGGACCCGGCGAGGCATGCTCAGCTATTCTCCTGAGAGGCAGTATCCCTCGAACGCAGCTGCCATGTGGAGAAGAGCCTCCAGTCCAGTTCTGTAGCCCAACCACGCCGCACTTGTGCACGGCACAAGTTGACGCCATGGAACCGCCCCCGAGTTGCCGTGACATCAAGTTTCACACCGCACTGGTGCCGGGCGCCTCGTCGAATCCGCGTCTCTTCACCAACAACGGTGCGCCTCGTGTGATTGAGAGCGGGCCGCACAAAGGAGCGCTGTCCTTCACGCCGCGCAGAGGAGAAACGGGCAAGGCGCGTTTCCGGGTTACTATGGAGAAGACCGTCTCTGGAAAAATAACCGGTACCGGCGGCAGGAGGCTGCTTGCGGCCAGTGTGCCCGTTGTGAACGAGTTCTTCATCGAAGTGCTGTCTGTGAACGATCCGCCCGTTATCCATGAGCTTCGTGATATTACTTTGGTCAGCGATGCCGGGCCCAGGCTGGAGGTGTTCGCTACCAGAATCTCTGTGGAGGTGCGCGAGTTGTTGGGGTCGCGTATAGTTGAATGGCGTGCATTTAAAAGTGCAATTTCCTCTGCTGCGCGACAAGCAAGCGCGAGCTGCTGCCGGTGCTTATTGTTTTTTTTGTGCTGCACAGGGTGCTGGAATCGAAAACTACACGTGGGAGTGGGACGTGTACAACATCACGAATCCGCCTAAACCATTTGTCTGCCGCATTGAAGACGAGTCCCTCCGCGCTCAGGCCTGTGCTCACATCCAACTCTCCTTTCTGCTTCCTTGTTCCTTTAGCTCTTCCCCACTAGCCCCCAACTCAAGGTAAAAGAGGCGAACAAATCTGTCTCTTTTGCAGAAAGAGGCCTACCAAGATTCCATCCCCAGCGCGGTACCCTCCGTAGCCTCCGCTGTATTCGTAGAGCGCCTGCACACTTGTGCCCCTTCCCTCACTTGCATGAGCGTTGCCCAACAGGCTGAAGCGGCGGAAGGAATCAACTGCTCTCTACTCAACTCCACAACCGACTGGCCGCCCCTTCCGCCGAATTATACATCAGTGATGCAGACCCTTTTCATGCGGACTCCTAAACTTTCCTTTCGGCACAATGAAAGTGGACTGCTGGAGGGTCTTATAGCCTTTGAACCGAATCCTGGCGCATCGGGCGAGCTGCGTTTCTACGCGCGAATGCACGACGGCACTGCTATCGATCCGGTCACGGGTGCCTCCCCGACGTCAGCGCTCATATCCTTCCTCATCACCGTCTTGCCGATGAATGATAAGCCGAGCTTCGTGGCAAACCAAACGTCGTTCCACCTCGTGGAGGGGCAAGCCGCGATTACTAAGACAGGATTTGTGACAAATGTCCGGACAGGCTTTCTCAAGGACGAGGCAGAGCAGAAGGTGTGTGTATGTGTGCGCGTGCACGCCCGCCCGCGCACGCCCGCGCGCCAGCGTGCGTGTATCATTCTCGCTGGAAACTCGTTTGCACGTACCTTTCTCAGAACACGTGATACTGTAATGAGGGCGAGGCCATCAGGGCGGGGTGTTGAACGAGAGAACATGAGGGAGAGAGCATCAGTTATGGCCGTCCATGCAGGCGTATGCATGGCCTCTCGTGTGCGAGCATGCTGAAGGTGACGCACGTCACTTTTTGTCCCGAGCTCTTCAGGTGTCCTTTTCATTGTCCCATTTAGAGGCGATCAGTGTCGTGGGCTTCAACACGAGCGTCGTGGACCAGGTGCTCCAAGAGTTTGGCATCGATGAAAACGGTACCTTGACGTTCCGCATGGCGCCTGACTTCGCCGGCGATGTGAAGATGTTCATCAAAATCGAGGATGATGGTGCTGGCACAGTTGGCAGCCCTGGGTTCTCGTTGGTGGGAGTCAATGTTTCTGTAGCTCCTGTCAACGACGCGCCCCGTCTTCTGGGCAACGGCCAGCAGTATTTTACATGCAGCTGGACCAATATCACGTACACGGTCACGCTCAACGCGTCCGATTACCTTGAGCTGCAGCAGAACTTGGATTGCGACTTCAAGCATGGCTGGTGCGGGTACAGATTAGCATCCCAACTGAATGCCACAGGCAGCAAGGTCCCGTGGGTTCGCGCAAATCGCCGCTTTGTGCCCTACTTTGTGCGCAACCCCAATACTCAAAATCAGGTGTATCTTGGTTCTGGGCCCGAGTATGGACAAGAGTCACCATCCTGTACGCCCGCCCTCCAGCAGCAGAAGCACCCACTAATCCCGGTTGTTTGGGCTAAGCGCCTTTATGCCGACAACAGTCCTGAAAAGACTCCAATACAGGAGGACGTCTGTGACCCACCGGTGCTCGCGTGGAGTAGTGCAATAACTGAGTACTATGCAGCGGCGGATGCTTCGAACGTTAGATGGACGGAGGAAGACCTCCAACACCTGGTGCCAGAATTTAAGGAGAAAAGCCTTCCCTTTTCGGCAGGCGATGACGGCTTCATCCAAAGCAGGCCGCTTCCCCTGGTAGGGAGTGGCGTTATCAACGTGCCCATTCACGGAGGATTCCAGCAGACGCTGAGAACAGATGCAGTACAAAAAGTTGACTATTCGTTCTATTACAATATGTTTGACGGATATCCTTCGTATGGGACTACGGGCCCGGGCATCGGCGACATGGGAAGTCTGAAGCTCCAGGTGCGTTCGAATGCCGCAGACAACTTTACTACTCTCTGGGAGAAGGTCGGGGCGCAGACCAAATACAACCAATGGGCGCCTGCCAACATATCTATAGGAGAGCGCTTGTTGAAAGGGACGGGACTCGAGCTGCGTTTTTTGGCTCGGCGATCGACCGCCAATAACATTTACAGTGTCATGGCGATTGATTCGCTTAAGACCAATGGCACCGTCTTCCGCGACGACCGAACGAAGAAATGCACCATGCGGCTGTCCATCACGGGTACATTCTTTGACAGCGTCCGCAAAATCGACAAAGCCCTGCAAGTCGAACAGCCGCCCGACGAAGTAATTACCCAAACGCTGAGCTTCGTTCTCACTGTGCTCAAGGGCGGGGAGCTCTTCTTTGACGCACCCACTGCGCAGGCGGATGGTACGCTCGTGCTGCCGCTTGCCCGCTCCGGACGAGGAATGGCCGTGATTTCGGCCGTCATTCGAGATGACGGGAACACGGGTGGTGAAAATCAGCATGAATCCACCTCCTTCATGTTTGAGCTGGTCGTCGATGGTTTCGAGGGGCTGCCGACCTTCTCTTTGCAGCCGGGCCTGAGCGTGCTCGATGGCGCGGGCCTCGAGAACTTTACAAATTTTGCCACTGTGCCCACCCTTGTCGGCTTTGATGCGGCTGCACGAGCGTACCTGCGCTTTACCGTCAAGTGTACGAGCTCGGCTCCGGGCATGTGGGAACACCACCCCTCAATAGACCCCGTCGGAACCCTTTCTCTGGCCGTCAACCCAGGATACAGCGGCCGGGGATACTGCGCAGTGCGAATGGGCGGTACGGACTCAGGGTTGGAGATCGCTCCACCACAGTACTTTTCTGTCATGGT
>Ga0315899_10001718_pt1 | contig 24884 bp, 28 predicted proteins | sample LakEriMetagenome_2_FD_203518 | JGI IMG/M metagenome (GOLD analysis project Ga0315899, IMG submission 203518) | Freshwater fungal communities from buoy surface, Lake Erie, Ohio, United States - Buoy 4 MA112 | ecosystem: Environmental > Aquatic > Freshwater > Lake | place: USA: Lake Erie, Ohio... | reverse complement strand
AGCAGGCGCGGGATCGTGAAACCCAGGCCGTATTGCCGCTGCGCGGAAAAATCCTGAATGTCGCCAGCGCCAGTGTGGAAAAGCTGCGGCAAAATCAGGAATTGAAGGATTTGATCGAAGCGCTTGGATGTGGCGTCGGGGATAGGTTTGACATCGCCAAGCTGCGCTATGGGCGCGTTGTGATCATGACCGATGCGGATGTGGATGGCGCGCATATCGCGGCCCTTTTGCTGACTTTCTTCTATCGCGAATTGCCCGAATTGGTGCGCCAGGGCCGTGTTTTTCTGGCGCAGCCGCCGCTTTATCGCCTGCAAGCGGGCGGCGTTTCTATTTATGCGATGGACGATGCGGATCGCGAACGCGTGTTGAAGGCGCGGTTCAAATCCAATCAAAAAGTAGAGGTCAGCCGCTTCAAGGGGCTTGGCGAAATGCCGCCGGCGGTACTCAAGGAAACCACCATGGACCCGAAGAAGCGCACGTTGCTCCGTGTCATGCTGGCGCCGGAGGATCGGTCTTTTACCAGCGAAAGAGTGGAAGAATTGATGGGAAGGCGCCCGGAATTGCGCTTCCGTTTTATTCAGGAAAATGCCGGGCGCATCGCCGCCGAAGCGCTGGACGCCTGAAGCAGACTATCCAGCGAAAGCCTGGGTGCGCACCAGCCGCGCATAAAGCCCATCGGCAGCCATCAATTCCTGATGGGTGCCCTGTTCCACCGCGCGGCCCGCTTCCATCACGACAATCCGGTCCGCATCGCGCACGGTTGCCAGGCGATGCGCGATCACCAGCGTGGTGCGGCCCTGGCGCAACCGCGCAAGTGCCTCCTGCACCAAGGCTTCGTTTTCGGCATCAAGCGCGCTGGTCGCCTCATCCAGCAGCAACACGCGCGGATCACGCAAAAGGGCACGCGCTAGCGCCAAACGCTGGCGCTGACCACCCGAAAGCCGATTGCCGCCGGGGCCGAGTTCTGTCTGATAACCAGCGGGCAATGCGCTGATGAAATCATGTGCTGCCGCGGCGCGGGCGGCGGCCTCAACTTCCGCCGCCGTCGCGCCAGGCCGCCCGCAGGCGATATTGGCGAAGGCGGTGTCTTCAAAAATCACCGCATCCTGCCCGACATAGGCGAGTGAATCGCGCAAGCTTTCAAGGCTGAGGTCGCGGATATCCACGCCATCCAGCAAGACGCGACCTTCGGTCACATCATAAAGCCGCGGCACCAGGGCAAGTGCGGTGGATTTCCCCGCACCGGATGGCCCCACCAGCGCTACCGTCTGGCCTGGTTCGGCAGCGAAACTGAGGCCCGCAAGTGCTGCATCCGGCACATCTTCATAGCGGAAGCCGACCGAATCAAAGGCGATGCGCCCACCGCCCGCCGGCAGCGCTGCGGGCGCGGCGGGGCTGGTGATCTGGCGCGGCGTGTCAATCACGCCGAATACGCGCGCCAAGCCAGCAAGCCCTTCCTGCAAGGCTGAATTCAAGGATCCCAAGGCGCGCACTGGGCGCGCGGCAATCAGCACCGCGGCGACAAAGCCCGTGAACTCACCGATGGTGCCCTGCCCGCTGGCGACGCGAAACCCAACCACGCCCAACACTGCCGCAACCGCCAAGCCGCCCAGCACTTCCAGCATGGGATCAAGCGAGGCGCGCGTGCGTTGGATGGTGAAAATACTCTCCCGCAGCCGGGTGAATAGGGTATTGGCGCGGGCTTCCTCGGCTGCTTCCAGCCGGTAGCCGCGCACTACGCGCGCCGCGCCAAAGCTTTCTGTGAGTCGCGTTGCCGCATCGCCCACACGATCCTGCATGCCGCCAGAGGCACGGCGGATGCGCTTGCCAAGCTTCAGGATAGGCACCACGGCAATCGGGTAAAGCAGCGTCGCAATCAAGGACATTTTCCAATCGAGCCACAGCATGGACCCGATCAGGCCAATCAGTGTCAGTACATCGGCGATGGCATTGATGGATTTCGTCAAAGCTTCACGGATCAGCCCGGCATCAGTGGTGAAGCGCGCGGCGTGGCGCGCCGGCGCATCGCGCGCCACATCGGCAAGGTCTGCCCGGGTCAGCGCCTTGAACAAATCGCGCTGCAGATTTTCCACCACGCGCAGCACCACGGATTGCACGGCAACCGCCTGGCCGAATTGCGCGAGCGCCTTGAAGGACGTCACCAGGACAATCACGATGGGGATCAGCCACACCACGCGCTGATCGCCCGCCGTGAACAGATCAAACGCCTGCTGGATGACAATGGGGTAAAGCGCGGTCGCGCCCGAGACGCCCAACGTGCAAAGCAGCGCAAGCAGGATGCCCCTGCCATGCTGGCGGAGATAGGAACGCCAGAGCCGAAAGGTCAGCGTGCGGGTGGAGGTATCATTCATGCTGCGCCGCTTATAGCCCCGGATGGGCTGGTGGCGATAAGGGGCTTGTCAGACTCCATAAAGCTCTGTTAGTTCTCTTTTTGTTCCTGTTGGGTGTGGCTGGATCCCCATCGCGTCGCACCCTTCCCGTTATCAGCGGGCGAGTTCGGGGGGAGGTTGTACCTCCCCCCGCCCTCTCTTGCGCCATGCGCCCCAGTCTTGCAGTTTGCGCCTCGTGTTGAATGCGCTCCGCCGCCACGCCTCGCTCGTGGTCATTTTCCTGATTGCCGTCATCGCCGGGCTTGCCACCCTTCAGTTGCGGGGCGCCGAGGCCTTCATGGCGGCGCTTTGGCATGCCTGGGAATTGTTCCTGTTCATTGTGCCATCACTTGTCGCGGGGCTGCTGCTGGCCGCCGCACTTCGGCAATTGCTCTCCCCGGATGCGCTGGCGCGCTTGATGGGGGCGGAAAGCGGGATTTTCGGCCTGTTTATCGCAACCCTGGTCGGCACGCTTTCCCCAGGCGGGCCCATGGCGGCCTTTCCGCTGGTGTTGGTGCTGGCCGGCGCCGGGGCGGATCGGGGCGCGCTGGTCGCCTTCATCCTGGCCTGGTCGCTCAATGGCTTCCAGAAGCTGCTGGTCTATGAGGCGCCGCTGCTCGGCCTTGATTTCGCGCTGCTGCGCACGCTGATCACCTTCCCCATGCCGATGATTGCGGGCTGGATCGCGCGGCGTGTGCCGATTGCGTGGGAGCCACCGAAATGAGCGGGCCGCAAATCATCCTTTGGGTGATAGCACTGGTGGTATTGGCGCTTTGCGCCCGCCGCGGCATGCCCCAGGCGAGGCGCGCGGTGGCCGAGACCAATCGCGGCTTTTGGCGCATCCTGCCCATGTTCTGCGTAGCGCTACCGATGGCGGCGTTTTTGTCGGAGCTTGTGCCGGCGGATATCGCCACCGCCTGGCTTGGCGATGATTCCGGGCTTTCGGGGATTATGATCGCGTCCTTGGCGGGCGGCATCATGCCGGGCGGGCCTTTCGTGACCTTCCCGCTGGTGATCACCTTCAGCAAGGCCGGCGCTGGTGTCGCGCAAATGACCGCGCTGCTCACGGCCTGGTCGGTCTATGCGCTGCACCGGATACTGACGTGGGAATACCCGGTGCTCGGCTGGCGCTTTGTCGCGATGCGCCTGGCGTCTTCCTTTTTCCTGCCGGTGCTGGCGGGGTTGATCATGCAGGCGCTGCTGCCGTTTTTCGCGATCAATCTGGCGGCGCCCTGAGGCAAGGATGCTCTGGCGCACCACGCCGCGCTCAGGCATTTAAGCGCGGATGGAACCCGCCGCCCCCGCATCGGAATGGACAGCCTGGCTCGCGCACCGCGATGGCGCAGCCGCTGCCCTGCCGGATGGCCCGCTTGCCGCGCTGTTTGGCCCGGTGCTTGCGCCGCCTTCAGCCCCCGATGGCTGCCGGGTGATTGGGCGTCTGGCGCAAACGCTCGATGGCCGTATCGCTACCGCTGCCGGGTCAAGCCAATGGATCGGCGGTCCGGGCGATATTCTGCACACGCATCGGCTGCGCGCCCTTTGCCATGCCGTGGTGGTGGGCGCCGGCACGGTGCGCCATGACAATCCGCGGCTGACCACCCGCGAAGTGCCGGGGCCGGACCCCTTGCGGGTCGTCTTGGATACGGATCGCAAACTCTCGGCTGATTACGGCATTTTCCAGGGCGGGCCGCCCACGCTGCTGGTTTGCGCCGCGGATGCCGGCGGGGCCGAGCATCACGGCATGGCCGAAGTGCTGCGCCTGCCGCGCGTTGCTGGCGGAGGTCTCGCCATCCCTCCCCTACTCGCCGCACTCAAGGCGCGCGGGGCGAGCCGGATTTTTGTTGAAGGCGGCGGGCTCACGGTTTCGCGCTTTCTGGCGGCTGGCTGTCTTGATCGGCTGCATGTCACCGTGGCGCCTGTGCTGCTCGGTTCCGGCATTCCGGCCTTCACCTTGCCGGAAGTGGCGCGCATTGCCGATGGGCTGCGCTTTACTTGGCGCGTGCATGATATCGCGCCCGATATCCTGATTGATGCCGCGCTGGATCGCGCCAAGCCCGGGGGCAACCCATGACCGTCGCGCGCGCCTTATGGACGATTGCACCCGGCATCGCGGAACTCCGCCCTGAGACCCTGCCCGCCCGCGCCCCGGATCAGGTGTTGGCGCGGATGATTGCATCGGGCATTTCGCGCGGCACGGAGCGGCTGGTGCTGGCGGGCAAGGTGCCGGAGAACCAATGGGGCGCGATGCGCTGCCCCTTGCAGGCGGGCGATTTCCCTTTCCCGGTGAAGTATGGATACAGCGCTGTCGCGCATGTGGCCGAAGGCCCTGCGGCGTTGCAAGGCAAGCGCGTTTTCTGCCTGCATCCGCATCAGGATATTTTCCTGGCCCCCACCGCCATGTGCAGCCCCATCCCGGATGCGGTGACGGATGGCCGCGCTGTGCTCGGCGCCAATATGGAAACCGCGCTGAATATCCTGTGGGATGCTCAACCCTTGCCCGGCGAACGCGCACTCGTGATTGGCGCGGGCGTGGTTGGGCTGCTGGTGGCTTATCTGCTCGCGCGCATCCCGGCCATGGCGGTGACAATCATTGACCCAGATGCATCACGCCGCGCCGTTGCGGAGGCGCTTGGCATAACCTTCGCCGCCCCGGAAGCCGCACCTTCCGAGCAAGAATTGATCATCCATGCCAGCGCCAATCCCGCCGGGCTGCGTCAGGCTTTGCAACGCGCTGCCTTTGAAGCGCGCATCATCGAAGCCTCATGGTTCGGGGCGCAGGAAGTGGCGCTGCCTTTGGGCGAGGCCTTCCATTCCCGCCGCCTGCGCCTGATCTCAAGCCAGGTCGGCGCCGTCGCACCTGCCATGCGCGCCCGGCGCAGCTACGGCGAACGCATGGCCCAGGCGTTGGCGCTGCTGGCGAACCCGGCGCTTGAAGCGCTAATCGGCCCCGCCACGTCCTTCCAGGATTTGCCACAAGCCCTGCCTGGCTTGCTCAACCCCGCCCCCGGCCAGCCTGCACCGCTTTGCCCGCTGGTGACCTATGGTGCATGAAGCGCCAAATCGCACAGGATAAACCCCGCCCATGTTCAGCCTGACCGTCGTTGATCACGTCATGATCGCCCATTCTTTCCGCGGCGCGGAATTCGGCCCCGCCCAGCGCCTGCATGGCGCCACCTTCATTGTGGAGGCGGAATTCCGCGCGCCAAAGCTAGATCCGCTCAATCTGCTGGTGGATATCGCAGCGGCGAAGGTGGAACTCCGCCACATTCTGGACGGTTTCGATTATCGCAATCTGGATGCGGAACCGGTCTTTGCCGGGCAGAACACCACGACTGAACATCTCTGCCTGCATATCCATCGCTGCCTGTCCGCCGCGCTGGCTGATGGCAAGCTCGGCGCGGGCGGCCAGGCTGTTACGGGCCTCAAGGTGCTCTTGCGCGAAAGCCATATTGCTTGGGCCGCTTATGAGGCCGCACCAGGCGAGGAGCCGGCGGCTTGAGCCGAACACATAGCTAAAGCTGCGCTTGATTGCGTTGCAATCAATGATTACATTGAAGGCGTCAGTCAGAGGGTCGCCATGGCCAGCATAACCATCCGCAATCTTGATGAGGCGCTGAAGCGGAGCCTGCGCATTCGTGCCGCCGAACATGGCCGGTCCATGGAAGAAGAGGCGCGCGATATCCTCCGCCAGGCCATGAGCCGCCCTGCCCCCGCCGCCGATCTGGGGCTGGCCATCCATCGCCGCTTCGCCGCACTCGGCGGCGTTGAACTGGACCTGCCGCCGCGAGAGGCAATGCCGGCACCACCGCGCCTCGATTAAAGTGCCTCCATGATTCTGCTGGATACCAATGTCGTTTCCGAACTCATGCGCCCCGCACCATCCGAAGCCGTGCTGGCTTGGTTCGCCGCGCGAGAAGCGCATGATTTGTATCTGAGCGCGATTGGGGAGGCGGAATTGCGCCGCGGTACCGCCATGCTTCCCGCTGGCAGGCGGCGCGAGCAATTGATGGCCACGATAGATGCCATGATCACCGAGGATTTTGCGGGCCGCATCCTGCCTTTTGACAGCAATGCCGCCCAAGCCTTCGTGCTGGTGTTTCTGGAACGCCGCGCTGCGGGCCGCCCAATCAGCTTCGCCGATGGCCAAATTGCCGCCACCGCCCGTGCCCAAGGTGCGGCCATTGCCACGCGCAATACCGCCGATTTTGCTGGTTGCGGCATAGCGGTGATAGACCCTTGGGCACATCAGCAAGGTACCCGCGAACCATCATGACCGGCGCCATCCACCTCATCGTCCCCGCGCCCTTCAGCGCGATTTCTGGCGGTTATATCTATGATCGTCGCATGGTCGAAGGGCTGCGCGCTCTGGGGCAGGAAGTGCGTGTGGTGGAATTGCCGGGCCGCCATCCCTTCCCCGATGAAACCGCTACCGAAGCCGCGCGCGCTGCCTTGGCCGAAATTCCCGCCAATGCACGCATTGTGATTGATGGCTTGGGCCTGCCTGCTTTTCTGCCGCTGGCCGATGACCTCACCAAGCGCGGCGCAACGGCGCTGATCCATCACCCAACCGCTTTGGAAACCGGCGCCCCTGAAGGTCAGCGCGAAGCCCTAAAAGCCGCCGAGCGCGTATTGTTCAGCGCTTGCGCGCGCATCATCACCACCTCCACCCTCACGGCGCGGGATTTGCCGGAAGGCTTTGGCGTGGACGCCGCGCGCATTATTGTGGTGGAACCAGGCACAGATGCCGCGCCGCGCGCCGTCGGCTCTGCTGGTCCGGGCTGCGCCATTTTGAGTGTTGGCATGTTGGTGCCGCGTAAGGGGCATGATGTGCTGCTGCAGGCACTCGCGCGGCTCACTGATCTCGATTGGTCGCTCGCCATTGCCGGCGATGCCACGCGCGATCCGGTGCACGCCGATGGGCTACGCGCCTTGGCGGCAGAGCTTGGCATTGCGCAGCGCGTGCGCTTCCTGGGTGCGCTCCCCGATGCGGCACTGGATGCCGAATATGCGCGCGCTGATCTTTTCGCCCTCGCCACGCGTTATGAAGGCTATGGCATGGCGGCTGCGGAAGCGATGGCGCGCGGCCTGCCAATGGCGATCACCGCCGGCGGTGCGATTGCGGAAATTGTGCCGGAAGATGCCGCCGTGGTTGCGGCGGTGGATGACCACAACGCACTATCACGCGCCATGCGCCGGCCGATTTTCGACACTGCCTTGCGCGCCGATATGGCCGCAGCTTCCTGGCGCGCGGGGCAGGCGCTGCCGCGCTGGCCGGACCGCGCTGGCGCTTTTCTGAAAGCACTCGACCATGTCTGAAAGCTTTGATGGTGATTGGCTCGATCTGCGCGAGCCTTACGACGCCGCCGCGCGCAATGCTGAATTGGCTGAGATGCTCGCGGCATCCCTGCCCGCGCGGCCGCGCCTACTTGATCTTGGCGCGGGCACGGGCAGCTTGCTCCGCTGGCTTGGCCATTTCATTGGCCGCGCGCAAAGCTGGACCTTGGTGGATAGCGACGCGGAATTGATCTCCCGAGCTTTTGATACAATCTCAGAACGGGCCGAGGCTGTGGATTGGCCCGTGACACAACCCGGGCGCAGCGCGCTGCTGGTGCATGCGCCGCATGGCGCCTGGCGCGTTGAAGCCATCCTTGCTGATCTTGCTGCCGCGCCGGCCAATCTGCCCTTGGAACGCGTGGATGCCGTGGTCAGCACGGCGTTGTGTGATCTGGTCTCACGCGGTTGGGTGGAAGCTATGGCCGCCGCCTGCGCCGCGCGGCGCCTGCCCTTCTATGCTGCGCTGAATGTGACGGGGCGTGAGCGCTTCAGCCCGCCCTATCCCGCCGATGCTTTGGTAGCGCGCGGCTTTCGGCGGGATCAGGCGCGGGAGAAGGGTTTTGGTGGTGCATCACTTGGGCCACAGGCGCCGGCCGTGATGGCCGAAGCCTTCGCCGCGCATGGCTACACCATTCATCGCGCGCCAAGCGATTGGGTCGTGGATCGCCGCGCCCGCGCTTTCACTCGCGCGATCGCTGATGGCCATGCCATGGCCGCACTTGGCTGGGAAAAGCGCGGCAGTGACGCCATTCTGGATTGGCTGGATACCAGACGGGATCAGGCCGATGCCGGTCAGCTTGCCGTGCGCATCGGGCACCAGGATTTCCTGGCGCTTCCTCCTGCAAGGTGATTTGACATGCCCCTTTTGCTCGGCTGCATCGCGGATGATTTCACGGGGGCCACGGACCTCGCCAATACCCTCGTCAAAGGCGGCATGACCGCCGTGCAGGTCATTGGCGTGCCGACCGGGCCTTTGCCGGAAGCGGATGCCATCATCATCGCGTTGAAATCACGCACGGCGCCGGTCGGTGAAGCGGTGGCGCAATCACTGGCCGCTTGTGAGGCGTTGCTCACCGTCGGTGCCAAGCAGATTTTCTGGAAATATTGCTCCACTTTTGACAGCACGGATCAGGGCAATATCGGCCCCGTCGCGGATGCGCTGCTGAAGCGCCTGGGTTCGGGTTTTGCGCTGGCCTGCCCGGCCTTTCCGACCAATGGGCGGACAATTTATCTCGGGCATCTTTTTGTCGGCAACGCGCTGCTCAATGAAAGCGGCATGGAAAATCATCCGCTGACGCCGATGACGGACGCAAACCTGGTACGTGTGCTGGGGCGGCAGACGGATGGCGCGGTGGGGCTCGTGTCCTTCACCACCATCGAACAAGGTGCGGCGGCCACGCGCCAGGCCATGATGCGGCTTGCTGAACAAGGCCGGCGCTACGCCATTATGGATGCGGTGACGGATCAGCATTTGCTGGCGATTGGTGAAGCCGCCGCGCAGCATGCGTTGATCACCGGCGGTTCAGGTGTGGCGATGGGCTTGCCTGAGAATTTCCGCCGCGCTGGCCTACTACCCGCGCGCGGCGATGCGGCCAGCCTGCCGCCCATGCAGGGCATGGCCGCTGTGGTAGCGGGGTCCTGTTCGCGCGCGACATTGGGGCAGATCGGGCTCGCGCGGGATCATGTGCCGGTGCTGGAATTGGATGCGCTCGCAACACCCGATGCGGCGGCGCTCACGGCCCAGGCGCTGGAATGGGTGGCGGGCAAATTGGCCGCTGATCGCCCGGTGGTGATCGCCGCCAGCGCGCCACCCGAAAAGGTTGCGGCACTACAGTCAAAACTTGGGCGCGATGCTGCTGGTGCGCTGATTGAGGCCGCCATGGCCGCGATTGCCGAAGGGCTGGTCGCGCGCGGTGTGGGGCGGTTGGTCGTGGCGGGCGGAGAGACCTCTGGCGCCGTGGTGCAGCGCCTTGGTGTTACGGCGCTGCGTATCGGTCCTGAGATTGATCCAGGCGTGCCCTGGACTTTCGCCGAACCGCGCGGGCTGCATCTCGCGCTCAAATCCGGCAATTTCGGTGCGCGTGATTTCTTCCTGAAGGCTTTTGACCATGGATGAGGCTGCGCTGCGCGCGCAGCTTGCCGCCCTTGGCGCCTCACTTTTTGCGCGCGGCTATTCGGTGGGGACCGCGGGCAATATCAGCGTGCGCCTGCCGGATGGGTTTCTGATGACGCCGACCAATTCCTGCCTCGGCCGGCTTGATCCCGCGCGCATATCGAAGCTGGCGCCGGATTTTTCGCATGTTTCGGGCGATAAGCCATCGAAGGAAGTCTTCATGCATCGCGCGATGCTGATGGCGCGGCCCGATGCTGGCGCTGTGGTGCATTTGCACTCCACCCACGCCACCGCCATCGCCTGTCTGGCCGAACCCGGAGAGGTCGCGCCCATCCCGCCGCTCACACCCTATTTTGTCATGCGCGTCGGGCGGCTTTTGCCGGTGATCCGTTATTACCGCCCTGGTGATGGCGCGATGGAAAGCGATATCCACGAAGCCGCCAAAACCGCCAAGGCCGTGCTGCTGGCCAATCACGGCCCGGTCGTTTCTGGCCGCACCTTGGAAGATGCCGTGCATGCGGCAGAGGAATTGGAAGAAGCCGCGCGTCTTGCGCTGCTGCTACGCGGTGCCGGCGCGCGCAGCCTGACGCCGGCGCAGGTTGATGATTTGCTCAACACTTTCGGCTGATCCATGTGGATCATGATTGCCGCCCCTCATTTGTCCTTTTGGCTGGGCACGCCCACCGTGTTTTCACGCAACCATGCCGCAAGGCGGTCATAGCTGAATGACCTCCCTTCCAAGTTTTCGATAATAAATCGGTATATTTCCCTGGAATCTGGCTTGATCGCATAGCCGTTAATCGCCAGAAAAGTGATCATGGCCGCTACTGCGACACGCTTATTCCCGTCAACAAAGGGATGGTTCATGGCCAGGCTCTCCCAAAGAGCCGCAGCTTCCTCGATCACGTCCTCGTAGTAGCCCGTCTGTGGGCGATAAAGAGCGGCCTCAAGAAGCCCAAAATCGCGAACGCCATCGGCACCGCCATAGCGTTTGATCTGGTCGTGATGGATTGCCAGGACCTCAATGATGGTCAGGTAATCCGTCATTCAGCGAGCTTCGCGTAGAGATCTGCATATTTCTCATGGGTCGCCTCATACGCCGCCATGACATGCGCGCGTGGGCGAGCGCGCTTGCGCTTGTCAATGAGATCAGAGAGCGCTTCTTCAACAAGCGCCTGTAACTGCCGCCCTTCGATCTTGGCGAGGCTACGCAAGGTGGCGAGAGTTTCAGACTTCACCTGGGTTGCGAATTTTTCACGGGTGGGTTCGGTCATTTGGTACTTTCCTGTTCATCCTAGCATCATCATGTAACATGACAAATCAAGTTTTACCATGATGAACTGGGGCGTCTCCCTCTCACCTTCCTTCACGGGAAACGCGTCAAATCTTTATCTGGTCGCATTTTCCGAGCCGCCAAGTTTTTCACTTGGCTTGAAAATGCTCACGCCGCCTTCGTCTGCTGCTGTTGCAGCAAACCCTGCAGGAATTGCGCAATAGCGCCCATGCCCGATTGCCCGGCGCGGACTTCGGCATCGCCGTTGTAATTCGTGTTGGTGTTCACATCATAGGCGAAGGTATTTCCGGCGCGATCCATGATGAATTCAATCGCGCCAACGCCCACGCCATTGGCGCGCAGAAACGCTTCCATGCGCGGCAGCAAGGGGTGGGTGAAGCCTTCAATGATGCGGAACTTCTCGCCAGGCGCCACGGCGGGGCACACCGCACCTGGTTCAAGGGCGCAGACATCCGCTGGGCATAATTCGAACCCTTCCGATGTATCCACGCGCACGGCATAGAGGAATTTGCCATTGATGAATTCGACGCGGGTGATGAAGGGCTCAGGCGCTTCAATATAGCGCTGCACCAGCCAAACCCCATCGCGTGGTGCGGCGAAGGGGTCCGGGTCCGCCGCAATTTTCGCTACCGCTTCGCTGAGTGCGGCCGCGCTCAAAATCAATTGCACGCCAAGCCCTTTGCCGGCGCGGTTATGTTTCAGAATAACCGGAAAGCCGAGCCTTTCCGCCGCCGCCGCAAGATGCTGTGTCCCCACCACGGCAATGGTCGGCGGCGTTGGGATATCGAAACCCGCCAGCGCGGCATATTGCGCGACCTTGGAGAGTTCCAATTGCAAGGCGCGCCGGCCATTGACCACAAGCCTGCCATGGCGTTCCAGATGTTCAATCACCGCGCCAGCATATTCCGGCGCATATGCATGCCCGCGCGTGTGGGATGACGCACTCATGCGATTGTAGAAAACGCCATCGGGCGGCGGCGCGGTCAGGTCAAGCACGCCTTCATCGAGGAACCATTCCTCATAAGGCGTGCCAAGGCGGGCGAAGGCCGCGCGCAGCGGTTCTACCCAGGCATCATTTTCGTGAATGACAAAGACCTTCGACATGCGGCTTCTCCAAACTTTCATAAGAAAAAAGCCCATCCTGAAGCCAGTGCAAGAGCCTGAAAAAAGAAAGATTTTCTTTTCTTCTGGTGATTACTTTACGAAATTTCCTGCCCTATGCCGTGCGTCAGAGAGATACCCTGCCCCCAAGCGGCAGGCGCAATTTCATGATCCGCATTTAAGCTTTAGGAAGCCACTGAAGAAAACCATTTGATAGCCGAGGTCCCCGATGCAGCTTGATCCCGTCTTTGCCGCGCCGGGGCGCTTCCTCAAGGGCAATATCCATACGCATTCCACCCTTTCTGACGGCCAACGCGCGCCGGAGGATGTGGTGGAAACCTATCGCCGTGGCGGGTATGATTTCATGGCGCTGACGGACCATTTCATGGCGCGCTACAATTTCCCCATCGCCGATACCCGCCGCTTCCGCGCGCCCGGCTTCACCACCCTGCTGGGTGCGGAAGTCCATGCGCCAGCGACCTCGCTCGGGGAGATTTGGCATATCCTGGCCGTTGGCCTGCCGCTTGAGTTTGCGCCAACCCCGCCCGAGGAAGATGGTGCGGCCCTGGCTGCGCGTTGTGCCGCAGCCGGCGCCTTCGTCGCCATCGCGCATCCCGGCTGGTACGGGCTGACAGCGGCGGACGGGCACAGCATCGCGGCCGCGCATGCTGTTGAAATCTACAACCACACCAGCCAGATGCGCACCGATCGCGGTGGCGGCGCTTTTCTGGCGGATCGGCTACTCACCGATGGAAGGCGCGTTTCCCTGATTGCCGTGGATGACGCGCATTTTGCCTGTGAGGATTGGTTCGGCGGCTGGGTCATGGTGAAGGCCACGGAAAATGAACCGGAAGCACTGCTGGCGGCGCTGAAGGCTGGCCATTTCTACGCGAGCCAAGGCCCACGGATTGAAGGCATTCTGTGGGGTGAGAATAGCGTTGAAATACATTGCAGCCCAGCTTCCAGCATCATGGTGCTCGGGCGCGGATCATCCGCCGCACAATCCGTGGCACCCTTGCAGACCCGGGCGGTGCTCCCACTCGCGAAGCTGCGCGATGGCGGCTTTGCGCGCATTGTTGTCGCGGATGCGGCGGGTAAGCGCGCCTGGTCCAACGCCCACTTTTTTTGAATGACAGTAACTTCGCTGAATTCCTGAACCGATTGAAGGCTTAAGCTTGTTCGCGCGAAGCGTCATCGCCTGTGACTTTATCTTTGGGTTAAGACTTGGGTAACACCATGCCGTATAAAAATTCAGAATGCAGCGGGAAACGCCGCGCATTATCATGCCGCCCATCAACCTGAGGCGGAAAATATTTTTGGTGCATCAATGGCCTTGGTCACCTTTCAGCAAGGACCCTGCCTGCACAATGCGGCAGGTCCACGAAAGGAGCACGCTAGACGATGCGTATCAGAATTGCCCCCCTATTGCTCACCATCCTTGCGATGATCGGCGCGGTAAATGCCGGCGCTGCAATCTATGCCTGGGTGTCAATGCGCCATAACGCGCAGAGCTTCACCGAAATTAAGGTGAATGCCGTAGCGCCATTGATTGACCTGAAGGCGCTGTCCGATGCCTATGCGGTATTCGTGGTTGACGCCTCGCACAAGATGCGTAATGGCAATTTCACCTGGGAAGAAGGCGCGACAAGCCTTGCCGATGCGGTGAAGAACATCAATCGCGCCTGGTCTGCGCTGACGCAAGCCCAATTGCCACCAAGCGTGCAGCAAGCCTTTGCCGAAGCGCGTGAACGCCGCGCACCGGCGGAACAGGTCACGCAGGACCTTGTGCGCATCACGGCTGCCAAGAACAGCGCGCAGCTTGAACAGCTTATCAAGGAACGGCTCTATCAGGCGATTGACCCCTTCACTGAATCGATCGGCGGCATGATGGATACCATCGTGGCCGAAACGAACGACAAGGTTGCCAATGAAGTGACTTCCGTCACCCAGGCAACGCTGATCATCGCGCTGCTGGGGCTTTTCTCGCTCGCCGCGTTGATCGCTGCCGGCTGGGTTGTGGTTGCCCGTGTTACCCGTCCGCTTGGGACGCTGGCCTCTGGCATGGAAAACATGTCGAAGGGCGATCTTTCCAAGGAATTCCAAGGCACAGATCGTCAGGATGAAGTCGGTGAGATGGCGCGTGCCGCGACTGTCTTCCGCGAAGGCCTAGTTGAAGCCGAAAAGCTGCGTGCCGCGGAAGCGACACGCGGGGCGGAAATGGAAGCCGCGCGCCGTGCTGCCATCCAAAGCATCGCGGGCGATCTGGACCGCGCTGTTGGCCAATCGGTCAGCACGCTCTCTGAAAGCACCTCCATGCTGGTGCAGGAAGGCACGAAGGTCGCCTCGGTCACTGATGCCACCCTTGCCCAGGCACGCTCCGCCGCGAATGAGGGAACGGAAGCCAATCACGGCATTCAATCCGTCTCCGCCGCGGCTGAGGAACTGACGGTTGCGATTTCCGAAGTCTCCAACCGCGTGACCGCCGTGGCGCAGACCGCACGCGGTGCGGCGGAACAGGCGGATCGCGTCAGCAGCCTGGTGGATGGGCTGAATGCGGCATCCGTGCGCATCAATGATGTCACGGGGCTGATCGGCACCATCGCCGCGCAGACCAATCTGCTGGCACTCAATGCCACGATCGAATCGGCACGTGCTGGTGAAGCTGGTAAGGGCTTCGCGGTGGTGGCTTCTGAAGTGAAGAACCTGGCCGCGCAATCGGCCAAGGCGACGGAAAGCATCCAGACCGAAATCGGTGCGATGCAAAACATTATTGGCGATGTGGTGAATGTCATCGGCGATATCGTGTCGCGCATCAGCCAGTTGGATGGCGAAAACACTGCCATCGCCGCGGCGGTGGAAGAACAATCCGCCACCACGGCGGAAATCGCTTCCAGCCTGCGCAATGCCGCCCAGGCGGTGGATGGGCTGGAAGGTTCCATCGGCCGCGTGTCTGGCATGGCGGAGGAGTCCGGCAAGGCCATGGGCAGCATCACGAATGCAAGCCGCACCGTGGCTGAAGAAGCGGTGCAGCTGCGCGAAGCCACTCAGGCCCTGATCAAGCGCCTGCAAGCGGCCTGATACGGCTTCATCCGGTCAGACCAAAGAGCGGCGGTTCCGTCAGGGGCCGCCGCTTTTCATTTGGGAATCCAATGCAGCACCCGGTGGATGGTATCATGGCTTGCAAAATCATCATGCCGAAAATAAGCGTTTGTTCCTATATTCTACAGAATCGCGCCTCGATTTTGTGTGGGATGCGGAGGGGCCACGGACCCGGCGCCTGCTCGCGAATCTGCCAAATACCTGTGGCAAGAAAGTCACCACACTGTGACCTCGCCCCATTTCTGCCAAAAGTCACAGAATTTTTTCCTATATTCCCGTGTCTTCAACAGCCCCATTCAGCTAATCACGCCAAGTTTCACCAAGTTACAGCCTTGATGCTTGTTCCCTTGATTCCATCCAGCTTACCTCCTGTCCAAGACGCAAACGCGTCACGTCTAACAGGGGGCTCTGATCGGAAATGAGGGCAAGCAAACTTGTCGCGACCGCCTTAGTCGCCTTTGGCGTTGTTCTGACGTCAAGCCAGGTGAGTGCGAGTCAAGCGAATCGTCAATCTGCCGCTCAACGCCAGCAGGCGGCGAAGCCAGCAACCGCGCGTCCAGCCGCTCAGGCTCAGCCTACCAGGGCCAATGCGAAGTCGGCCAATGCTCAAGTAAGGCCCGTCAGGGCCAATCAGACGGTCCAAGGGCCGCGCCGATCATCCGCGCAAGTTCATCGTTTTGCCTTCAGCGCCCCCCCGGGCGGCATTTCTTGTGTGCCTTACGCCAGGCAAGCGACAGGCATGGCGATTCGCGGCAATGGCGGCGAATGGTGGCACAACGCCGCCGGGCTTTACGCGCGCGGCCACAGGCCGGAACCCGGCGCGATCATGGCCTTCTCTCGCACCAGCCGAATGCAGCTTGGTCATGTCGCCGTGGTGCAGGAAGTGCTCAGCCCTCGCAAGGTTCTGATTCATCACGCCAATTGGGGCGGGCCGGGAATCAGTCGCGGCTCGATCATGTCGGATGTTACGGTAGTTGATGTCTCCCTTCATAATGACTGGTCCTCAGTACGGGTGCAGGTCGGGCGGGACCAGGGAAGCCTCGGCAGCATCTATCCCATCCAAGGCTTCATCTATGATCGCCCTGATAATGGGTATATCCGCACTGCCTCCGCGCCGCGGCCTGGCGGGCCGGTATTGGTCAATGCGCATTCCCTCCGCCCGAGTGATGTGCGCGCCTTTGAAGAAATAGCCCAGGCGCCGGCGCGCAATCGCTGAACCCAATCTGGGCTTAGCCTTATTCGGGTTTATCGGGCGCAGGTGTATTTGGTTTGGGCGTAAAGCCCCGCCCAGCTATCACCGCATCTTCACCAAAGCGCGCGCGAAGTGCCTCCATTGCCTTCCAGCGGGCTGCCCGGCGCGGGGCGTCAGGGTCTGCAAGGTCGCCGCGATCGGCCTGATCCGCCGGTGCCAAGGGCTGGGCGCCAATGCCAATCAGCCGAAACGCCGTGCCATCGGCTTCCTTCCGCAATAACGGCCGCGCGGCGGCGAAAATCACCTCCGGCAATAGGCTTGGTTCCGCGAGCCGCTGAGACCGGGTGCGGAGCGCGAAATCCGCCGCCTTCAGCTTCAGCACCACACCGCCCGCCGCCAACCCCTTTTCCTTGAGCCGCCGCGCGAGCTTTTCGCAAAGCCGCCAAAGCGGCGCCTCAAGCGCCGCCAGTGCCGAGATATCGGAATCAAACGTGGTCTCAGCGCTGATGCTTTTTGTCTCCTGCACTGGATTGACCGGGCGGTCATCCTCGCCACGCGCGCGCGCCACCAGCGCCGGGCCATCCGAGCCAAAGCGGGTCAGCGCCGCGCGCGCATCCAGCGCTGCCAACTGCCCAAGGCGCACAAACCCCGCCGCCGCCAGGCGCTTCGCCATGGCTGGCCCCACACCTGGCAGCACCGCGACCGATTGCGGGGTAAGCCAGGCGGCGGCTTCCTCGGCGCCAATCACCGCGAAGCCGCGCGGCTTGTCGCGTTCGGCGGCGAGCTTCGCCATCAGCCGATTGGCAGCCAAGCCTACCGAAACCGTCACACCCACCTCGCGCTCCACCGCTTGGGCGAAACGCGCCAGCACCACGGCGGGGGGCGCGTTGTGCAGCGCCTCCGTCCCTCGCAGGTCAAGCACTGCCTCATCAATGGATAGCGGCTGCACGAGGGGTGTGAGCGCTTCCATCATGCCGCGGATACGTGCCCCTTCGTGAGCGTATTTGGCGATATCAGGCTTGATAACCACCGCATCGGGGCAGGCGGCGCGCGCCTTGAACATAGGCATGGCGCTGCGCACACCTGAAAGTCGCGCAATGTAGCAGCAGGCAGCGACCACGCCGCGCGTGCCGCCGCCCACAATCACCGGGCGCGTCGCCAATTCCGGCTGGTCGCGCTTTTCGACGCTGGCATAGAAGGCATCACAATCAATATGCGCGACCGTCAGGCGAAACAGGTCTGGGTGGGCCACCACGCGACGCGACCCGCAAGATGGACAACGCGTGAAATCCTCGGCCGTGTGATGGAAGCAATCGCGGCAGAGTGCGGGCATGGCTTAACGCCTGAGCCAAGGCATGGCGGCAAAACACGCCAGCAAAACGGCATAGATCGCGCCTTCGATGGACGCGAAATGCGCCAGCCATTCTTCGGGCGAAAGGCCACGCATCGCCCGTGTCATGGTGATTTCAGCACCGATCAACAGCACCAGCCCGGCCAGCCCCATGATGATTCGCGGGCCAGATTTCGGCGGGATGCCAAAACGGCGCGCGATCAGCGGCGCGAAATGGATAATGGCGGCAAGCATCGGAATAGCCTCAATTGCACTCGCCACCACCACGCCAAGGCGCGGCGCCAGCAGCAATTCGCGCGTCGCGCCCAGCAGAAAGCCAATCACATAAAGCAGCAGAAAATAGACCGCCCCAGCCTTGAAAGCCCGCCCCATCACCCGCCATCCCAAAGCCGCGCCGCGCCAAAGACGCCCGAGGAATCGCCATGCTTCGCCTGCACCAACGGTGTGCGCGCCACATCGCCGAAGCCGTGCCGCGCCATCAGCCCCGGCACATCGCGATAAAGATGCGCCATATTGGACAAGCCGCCGCCCAGCACGATCACATCCGGGTCAAGGATATTGGCAATCATCGCCAAGGCCCGCGCGAGCCTATCCGCATGCCGTGCCAGCGCCGCTTGCGCGCGCTGATCCCCCGCCGCCGCCCGCGCCGGCAGGGCCGAGGCATCACGCGCGCCCGGCCCATCGCAATCCGCCGCCAAGGCAGGGCCGGACAGGAAGGTTTCCAAGCAGCCGAGTTGGCCGCACCAACAGCGCGGGCCTGGAAATTCCTCAGGCCGCATCCAGGGCAGCGGCACATGGCCCCATTCGCCGCCCGTGCCATTTGGCCCATCCAGAATCCGCCCGCCCGAGACAATGCCGGCACCTGTCCCGGTGCCGATGATCACCGCGAAAACCGTAGTGTAGCCAGCACCCGCGCCATCGGCGGCTTCGCTCATCGCCAGGCAATTCGCGTCATTGCTGATGCGGACCGCGCGCCCGAGCAAAGCTTCCAGATCCTGCTTCAAAGCCCGCCCATTCAAAGCCTGGGAATTGGCATTGCGTACCAGGCCAGTCACAGGGCTCAGGCTGCCCGGAATGCCAATGCCGATGCTGCCCTGCTGGCCAAGCCGCGCCTCGGCATTCCTAACAAGCGCGGCGATGGTCGCCAAAACGCCCTCATAATCCGCGGGGCTCGCGCGGCGTTCGCGCAACAGCACAGCGCCATCATCGCCAAGGGCCACGATTTCCGTCTTGGTGCCGCCCAGATCAATGCCAAGTTTCATGCTAATAGTCTTGGTCAAGCGCGCGCGGCGCCGCAAGCCTGAACTGGCGGTGACGCGCAAGGCATAGTGGAAGAAAACGCATGAGCGAGACGATTCTGGATGTGAAGGGCCTGACCTGCCCCTTGCCGGTGCTGAAAGCGAATAAGGCCTTGCGCGGCATGGCGGCCGGGGCGCGGCTGACGGTGCTGGCCACCGACCCGGCCTCGGTGCCCGATTTCAACGCTTTTTGCCGAGAAACCGGCCATGCGCTGGTGGCTTTCTCCGAAGATCAGGGCAGCTATCGCTTCGTCATCCGCAAGCGGGACGACCCACCGGCATGAGCGTGCTGATCCTGACCCATGCCGCATGCGTCGCGCATGACCCCGGCCCGCATCACCCGGAATGCCCGGATCGCTGGCGCGCCGTGACGCGCGCCTTGGAAGCCGAAGCCTTCAGCACGCTGCCGCGCGCCGAAGCACCGCGCGCAACCCACGAACACATTCTGCGCGTGCATCCGGAAGCCTACCTGGAGGCGATTCTCGGCGCCGCTCCCGCCCAGGGTGATCGCGTGGCGCTGGATGCTGATACCATCATGTCCCATGGCAGCATCGAAGCCGCCTTGCGGAGCGCCGGCGCGGCAGTGGCGGCGGTGGATGCGGTTTGCACCGGGCCTATCCGACACGCTTTTTGCGCGACTCGCCCACCTGGCCATCACGCCGAACCATCGCGCCCCATGGGGTTCTGCCTTTTTGCCAATGCAGCCATTGCCGCACGCCATGCCCAGGCCGCGCATGGCGTGACGCGCATTGCGGTCGCTGATTTCGATGTGCATCACGGCAATGGCACGCAAGCCTGTTTTGATGCTGATGCATCGCTGATGCTGGCATCATCCCATCAATGGCCGCTTTATCCGGGCACTGGTGCGCCGCAGGAACGGGGGGTGGGCAATATCTTCAACGCCACGCTGCCGCCTGGCGCCGATGGCGCGGCGTTTCGCGCCGTGTGGGAAAGGCTGTTGTTGCCGGCCTTAGATGCTTTCGCGCCCGAATTGCTGATCATCTCGGCCGGTTTTGACGCGCATATTGCCGACCCGCTGGCGCAGCTTCGGCTGACGGAAGCGGATTTCGCCTGGATCACGGAAGAACTCTGTGCGCTGGCCGCGCGCCATGCCGAAGGGCGCGTGGTTTCAGTGCTGGAAGGCGGATATGATCTTGATGCGCTGGGCGCTTCGGTGGCCGCGCATGTTCGCGCGCTGATGCTCAATTAACCCTTGCAGAGCGCCGCCCCGCGCCCCCAAATCCCGCATTACATGACAAAGAGGTCCGCCATGAATCGTCGTCATCTTCTCGCAGCCCTGCCCGCCGCGGCTTTAGCGCCACGCCTTGCCGCCGCGCAGGATTGGCCGCCCGGCCCGGTGCGCGCCATTGTGCCCTTCGCCCCGGGCTCCGCCACCGATACGGTCGCGCGCGTCTTTACCGAGAAAATGCGCGATACCCTTGGCCAGAATGTGGTGGTGGAAAACCGCGCCGGCGCCAATGGGCTGATCGGGGCGGAAGCCGTGGCCCGCGCCACGCCCGATGGGCTGACCGTGCTGATCGGCACCAATTCCACCAATGCCGCCGCAGGCGCCCTGTTCAAGCGCGTGCCCTTTGATGTGGACACCGCCTTCATCCCGGTCTCCACCCTCGGCTCCGTCCCCCTGCTGGTGGCGGTGCGGGCCGAATCGCGCTGGCAGAACCTGGCCGAATTGTTGGCCGAGGCGAAAGCGAAGCCGGAGGGCGTCACCTATGCCTCGGCGTCCTCCTCCCAGCAGGTCTCGACCGAGCTTATGGCCCATATGGCCGGGGCCAAGATGCTGCGCGTGCCTTATCGTTCCTCGCCGCTCGCGGTGCAGGATTTGCTTGCTGGGCGGGTTGATCTTTTCGTGGCGGATCAATTGGTTATCCTGCCGCAGGCGCGGGATGGGAAGCTGCGCATCCTCGGCATCACCTCCCCGCAACGCTCCGCCATGCTGCCGGAAATTCCAACGGTGGCCGAAGCCGGGAACCTGCCAGGCTATCAGATCACTGCCTGGTTCGGGCTTTTCGTGCCCGCCGGCACGCCGGCCATTGCGGTTTCCCGCCTGAATGCTGCCGTGCGGCGCGCCGGGGAACAGGCAGATTTGCGGGAAAGGCTGTCTTCCGGCTTCGGGATGGTGGTTTCAACCTCCACCCCGGAGGAAGCGGCAGCCTTTGTGAAGGCCGAGACCCAGCGCTGGACCTCAGCAATTCGTACCGCGGGCATCGAACCGGAATAGACATTTCGATAATTGTCAGGCTAGGCTGACAGTATGGCACGTACACCCAATGATGCGGCGGGGGCCCCGCCGTCAGATGTAGCCGCCCTTTCCTTCGAGCAAGCGCTCGCGGAGCTTGAGGGAATTGTGCGGGAATTGGAAAGCGGCAAGGGTGCACTTGAAGCCTCGGTCACCGCTTATCAGCGCGGCGCGGCGCTGAAGCGCCATTGTGAGGCGAAGCTCGCGGAAGCGGAGCAGAAAATCCAAGCAATTGTGGATAGCCCAGCCGGGCTATCCTTGCGAGACGTGGAATAGCGCGCCGCATGTCCGCGCCCATGCCTGATCGCGCCAAGGCCCTTGCTGCCGCCATGTCGGCAGCGGCAACGGAAATTGATCAGGCGCTTGATGCCTTGATCCCGCCGCCGGAAGGCGATGAGGCGCGGCTGTTTGAAGCCATGCGTTATGCCAGCATGGGCGGCGGCAAAAGGCTGCGCGGTTTCCTGGTGCTGGAAGGGGCGGCGCAATTCAGCGTGTCGCGCGAAGCGGCCTTGCGCGTGGCGGCAGCGATTGAAATGCTGCATGCCTATTCGCTGGTGCATGATGATCTGCCCTGCATGGATGATGATGATCTGCGCCGCGGCAAGCCCACCGTGCATCGTGCCTTTGATGAAGCCACCGCCGTACTGGCCGGCGATGCGCTGCAAACCCAGGCTTTTCTGGTGTTGAGTGAACCCGATACGCACCCCGACCCCGCCGTGCGGGCGGAGTTGTGCCGCGCCTTGGCGCGCGCCGCCGGCGCGCGTGGCATGTGTGGCGGGCAGATGCTGGATATGCTGGCGGAAGAAGCCGGCCGCCCCTTGGAAGAAGCGGAAATCGGCCGGCTTCAATTGCTCAAGACCGGCAAGCTGATTGAATTTTCTGCTGAAGCCGGCGCCATTCTGGGCAAGGCACCCATTCAGCTGCGCCATGCGCTTTCCGCCTATGGCCGTGATATGGGCGCTGCCTTTCAGATTGCTGATGATGTGCTTGATGCCACCGCCTCAGCCGAGGAAACCGGCAAGCGCACCGGCAAGGATGCCGATGCGGGCAAGGCCACTTTGGTCGGGCTGTTGGGACTTGAACGCGCCAGGCTGCAAGCGGAACGGCTTGCTGCCCAGGCGCAAGATCATCTGGATGCTTTTGGGGAAGCAGCGGCGCATTTGCGCACGCTGGCCGATTACACAATCGCGCGGAGAAGCTAAATGAACCGTCCTGTCACACCGCTGCTCGATCGTATCACGATCCCAAGCGATATGCGGAATTTCTCGGGCGAACAATTGAAGCGCCTAGCCGAGGAATTGCGCGCCGAGACCATTGACGCGGTGTCCGTCACCGGCGGACATCTTGGCGCATCGCTTGGGGTGGTGGAATTGACGGTCGCGATCCACGCGATTTTTGATACGCCGCATGACCGGCTGATCTGGGATGTCGGGCACCAGGCCTATCCGCATAAGATTTTGACTGGACGGCGTGATCGCATCCGCACACTGCGCCAGGGCGGTGGGCTCTCCGGCTTCACCAAACGGAGTGAGAGCGAATACGACCCCTTCGGTGCGGCGCATTCTTCGACCAGCATTTCCGCCGGCCTTGGCATGGCGATTGGCAGCCAATTACAGGGCAAGGATCGCCATGTGATTTCCGTGATTGGCGATGGATCCATGAGTGCGGGCATGGCTTATGAAGCCATGAACAATGCTGGCGCATCCAAGGCGAACCTCATTGTCATCCTGAACGATAATGACATGTCCATCGCGCCGCCCGTGGGCGCGATGAGTGCTTATTTGTCCAAGCTGATTTCATCGCGCCCCTTCCTTTCACTGCGCGATATGATGGCGCGGCTGGCCAAGCGCTTTCCCGCACCCTTGGAGCGCGCCGCACGGCGCGCGGATGAATATGCGCGCGGGCTACTGACCGGCGGCACGTTGTTTGAAGAATTGGGCTTCTATTATGTCGGCCCCGTGGATGGGCATGATCTGGACCATTTGCTACCCATTCTGCGCAACCTGCGCGATACGGATCACCAAGGCCCGATCCTGCTGCATGTGGTGACGCAAAAGGGTAAGGGATACGCGCCTGCGGAATCCTCGCCCGACAAATATCACGGCGTGGTGAAGTTCAATGTCATCACCGGCGAACAAGCCAAGGCGCCACTTGGCCCGCCTTCCTTCACGAAGGTCTTCGCCAATGCGCTGATCGCGGAGGCTGAAGCGGATGAGGGCATCGTCGCCATCAATGCCGCCATGCCAACCGGCACAGGGCTTGACCTGTTTGCGAAGAAATTCCCGCGCCGGAGTTTTGATGTTGGCATCGCGGAACAACATGCGGTGACGTTCGCGGCCGGGCTTGCAACCGAAGGGCTGAAGCCCTTTTGCGCGATTTATTCCACCTTTTTGCAGCGCGCCTATGACCAAATTATGCATGATGTGGCGCTGCAATCGCTGCCCGTGCGCTTCGCCATGGATCGCGCCGGGTTGGTGGGCGCGGATGGCGCTACCCATGCGGGGTCTTTCGATATCGCCTATCTCGGTTGCCTGCCCAATATGGTGCTGATGGCCGCCGCCGATGAGGTGGAGCTGATGCATATGGTCGCGACCAGCGCTGCGATTGATGATCGGCCAAGCGGGCTGCGCTATCCGCGCGGCGAGGGCTTTGGCTTGGAATTGCCCAAGCGCGGTTCAGTGCTGGAAATCGGCAAGGGCCGTGTGCTGCGCGAAGGCACTGCCATCGCCATCCTGTCCTATGGCGCGCGCTTGCAGGAATGCATGAAGGCGGCTGATGAATTGGCGACGCATGGGCTTTCCTGCACCGTCGCCGATGCTCGCTTTGCCAAGCCCGTGGATAGCGCTTTGGTGGAACGGCTGGCGCGTGAGCATGAAGTGCTGATCACGATCGAGGAAGGCTCCATGCTCGGCTTTAGCGGGCTTGTCATGCATCATTTGGCGACGCGCGGACTGATGGATCGCGGGCTGAAAATCCGCCCCATGTGCCTGCCGGATGTCTTCATTGATCACGAAGCGCCGCGCAAGCAATATGATCAGGCAGGGCTGAATGCGCCGCAAATCGTGGCAACGGCGCTGAGCGCGCTAGGCAAACCAGAGATGCACTTGCCCGCGCGGGCGTAAGGCGGGGAATTAGCCGCGCTTGCCGCCCAGCGTGACGCCGGCCAGGCCTTCGATCACCTTCACCACGGCAGAGCCATCTTCCTTGCCGTAGCCTGCCGTGCGCGCCATTTGATAGAATTGCTGCGAGACATTCGCGAGCATCATGGGCACGCCAAGCGCCTTGGCGAGCGCGGTCTGCAATTCCTGATCCTTATAGGAAATATCCGTGGTGCCTGAGGGTGAGAAATCCCGCGCCACCATGCGCGGCCCTGACCGTTCCAGCGCTTCTGATCTGCCAGTGCTGACGCGCAGCACATCAATCACGCGCTGCGGATCAAGCCCGGCCTTGGCGCC
>Ga0315899_10001717_pt1 | contig 24890 bp, 14 predicted proteins | sample LakEriMetagenome_2_FD_203518 | JGI IMG/M metagenome (GOLD analysis project Ga0315899, IMG submission 203518) | Freshwater fungal communities from buoy surface, Lake Erie, Ohio, United States - Buoy 4 MA112 | ecosystem: Environmental > Aquatic > Freshwater > Lake | place: USA: Lake Erie, Ohio... | reverse complement strand
AGAAATGCCAGCGGGGCTTCGGCTCCATAGCAAGCCGCAACAAGTGCCGGAAACGTCGGATATGCGAGGCTATCGAGTTTCCCGGTCGCCATATACCGTGCGCAGGGTGTGTGATTGTTTACCGATAAATCAAGGCCATTGAAAACTCGCAGCTCCGAACCGTACTTCGCAAAGAAGTCTTCATTGCTCATCCCACCCGATATATGTTTGGCAATCGGTGCAATACGATGATTACCAACTGTGAGTATATCCCCTTCCTGATACAGCCGATTGATTCCATCGACCCCCTTAGGGTCCATCAAGTACGTGGTGTCCCACCCCCCGGATGCATTATAGACCACATAATACGGACCCGGATAACCGGCGTCGTCCAAAGACGATTCCTTTGCACCTAACATTGATTGCCAGTGAATCGGCGCAGCAAAACCAAGTCCAGCAAGCCCACAGCGTTTCAAGAATGTTCGACGTGACATGTTGCAGATTGCTCGCAGGGGGTTGTTACTCGTATAGGAAGGCATGTTGGCGTAGAAGGTAAGTTACAACACCGCGCCATGCACGAACGGTGTAGTGGGGATCTTCTACTCTAAAATCTTCACGTCCACCGCAAAAATATGTCTCACGCGGTTCGAAGCTCGGCAAAGCCTTCGCATCGTGAAGAATGCCGCTGAATAGCTCGAAGACTTGATCGACCTCGGGATGATTCACCGCAAGTCGCTTGCCCAAGATTCTCTCTTGCAATTGAACGATCGTCTCACGAATTTTCTGGTCCGACATGTCATCGCCAGGAACGACTGATGGCTCGATGCCAGAAAAGAGTCTTCGCTCAGCTGCAGGACGATGAAAATCAAACCCCACGTTTAAACATGCGACATCGTTCGCCATGATACGTTGGATTGCTCCCATCGCACCGCTCGGGTCGGCATTGCGTTCTGTGACGGTGATAGAATCGATACCACCGTAAAGAATTTTATAGGCTTCTTCAAGCCTCCCCCAAGGCTTGCCAAAGATCGCGTTAAGTTTGCGTTCCATCTGCTCGGGGGTAATCAACCGAACAACCCCCACATCGTCGAGCTCCGCCTGCCGCTCGGGATGCTCGATGGCAGAAGCGACCGAGTCGGCCCGGTAAAACTCCGTTGCTACAATTGCCTTGAACGCTTCTTTGAGATTAAAGCCGGAGTCTTTTAATCGTCCAGCTACCGCTTGGATCATTTTCCGTTGTTCGAGATAGGCTCTACGTTTTCCTGCAAAACTTGGATCATCGATATCCTCTGGTGGCTGAAGGACTTTACGTCCGACCAGGATGAAATAAACATGTTCGACCATCGCGATTGGAAAGCGGTCATCTCTGATGGTGCGTTCTGCAAGCCATTGCGTTGCTCGCCATCGTTCTTCGTCAGGAAGAGGTTCTCCCTCAAAGCCCGACGCGAACATATCCTTGTACCATCCTTCTTTGCGAGGGCCTAGTTCACCTTGAAAGTTGAAGTCCTGAAAGATTCCAGCAACAGGATCGATGGTCTTGTGACAAACGACGCAGTCGGCTGCTTGCATCGTCGGGATTTCAAACTTAGCGGCAACGGCCGAAGCGTCCGTAGATCGAGGTGCAAGCTGCATGATGTCGACACCCAAAAAGTGCTGATAGAACATCCGAGCACGCAGACGATTTCGGTTCGTCTCTGTCGATGGGTAGCGTCGCAAGTAATGAAACATGCTCAAGAAACCTGCGTGCGGATACAATCCGGTTTTCGATTCTTGCACCTTGCCATCGCGTCCTCGCAGAGCGTGCAATCGAGCCGGAATGTATTCGAAGGGATCCTCGTTGTTTTTAAATTGATCTTTGATTTCATCGTAGATACCGTAGCCTCGCGCAGTGTAGGGGCTGACCATGATGTAGTCGGCAGTCACAAGCTCCGTGAAAGGCTTTTCGTTCCTTACTATAAAGGCAATCAGTTCCAACGGCTCGCGCAGCAAAGCGTCACGATAAACGGCAGCTAGCTTCCAGCCAGCCCGCTCCCGCTGATCTTCGGGCAAGTGACTAAAGTCATGGGTCTGATACCACAACCGGGTCTTTTCAAAGTGATCGTACGACAATAGCGTCTCAGCGTTATCTTCGATTCCGACGGTCAGGAATATATCGTTGAAACCTTCTTTCAATCGTACATAGAACGCTTCTTCTTTCAGAAGGGCATCTAAGATCAAATCGATTGCCTCCAGATCACCGGGGTTTATGGTTTGCCGTTGTTTTATAGTTTGCTGTTGTTCTACAGCTTGCAGTTCTTCTGGCGACGGCAGTCGACCTGCCAGTGAGAGTGTGACACGTCGCAACAGATGGGACGGTTCGAGCATGGTCACACCATCGAAAAACGAAGTTTGTTCGAAGGGGGGTGTTGCTAGTTGCGGCTTCTGATCGGCCGATGTAGCGAGGGTCTGCAGAACGAACTGTTCTAGAATTCTCAAGCCCGTCGACTCCGGCTTGAGGACTTGGCCTCCACCGTGCTCTGAGCCACCAACAACTTTCTGGAGCAAGACAGACTGCCCGTTGGATTGTTTGGTTGCTATGGAGCGAAAGGCATCCTGATTTCGGGCGAGTGTTGAACGATCGTACAGACCGTTTACTCCTTTATCGAGAATAAATTCGCTTGCGTTTGCTTCGCCCTGTTGGGTGTGACAACGGACGCAAGTCCGTTCGCCGATCTTTGCCCAAACCTCGGCTTCGAAATCAAAGCTGTTCGGAGAATGCGATGAAGATAAAGCAGTTGATTCGGGTAGGGAATTGGTCGACTGTCCGAGCGTGGAAGGACCGGTGATAGCAAGGCAAATGATGCAGCTTACGAGCCAGTGTTGAGCTGTATGGGTCCACAGGACTCTGCAGGGGGTGCTCACCTCGTTGAGGGGAATCGCGATGCGAACCAATCGTTCCATGAACTTTTCCATTGAAAACAAAAGCCTTTTGCTGAGGGCTTCATTGGGATACTTGATTACAACCATTTCCAGTCTCCTGGTACGGATTATATCTCGCAAAGGGTTCGCCCGCATCGATTTTGCACGGAGGGTCGAGTACGAGTACCATTTCATTGGGTACGAGTACGATAAAAGCCAAAAGCTTGTATCCTTACCCACCATGATTTCTGAATGACCAAGAATCAATCATACCAACAGAAACCGACACTTATGAATTTTGACGGAGCACCCACCAACGCACTACCGCCGAGAGATGCGCACAAACAAGGTTTACATCGCACCATGACCCTTGGCGGAGTCTATGCCACTCGAAACTACACGATCAAGCACCTGCAGAGCTTGAAAGGTAAGACCGTACTAACGGAAACCATGCCTTTTACGATAAGCGAAGCGATTGCGGCAGAGGAAGCCGGGATTGATACGTTTAAGGTCAAGTTTGATCCAGGCAACCCGGCAAGTGCCATAGCGATCCGGAAAGCAGCTCCGCATACGTTCATGACGTTTTGTATCGGTCTAACGAAAATCGCCACGGCGGCCGAAGCTGTCCGTGCAGGTTACGACGCCATGGAGATCGGTGCCGATGGGATCATGTGCCAATGGGGCCCTGAATTCATCGAAGCTTGCGCTAAAGCTGGGATACCGGTCGAAGCTCACGCGGGGCTCGTACCTCGCTTGAGCACCTGGACAGGCGGACTCAAGGCGGTGGGAAAGACCCTTGAAGAGGCACTGTGGATCTACCGACAGATTCAATCGTTTGAAAACGCTGGGGCTTGGGCTGTTGAAATCGAAGTCATACCGGCGGACTTACTCTCACAACTCTCCCGTCGTACGCGATTGGTCACATCCTCTATTGGGGCAGGTAGTGGTGGCGACATACAATTCATGTTTGCCGAGGACATCTTAGGCAATCACGCACCTCCTTATCCACGCCATACCAAACAGTATCGGGATCTGTACAAGATGGAGCAAGCGATACAGGCTGAGCGTGTCGGCGGGTTTCGGGACTTTATCGCAGATGTCAAGAGTGGTGTGTTTCCAGGTCCCGAGCATGTCGTCAAAGCACCTGCGGGTTTGATCGACGAGTTTCTCGCATCCGTCGATCAGCAGTAGGGGTAACGGCAATCCGATTTCGAAAATTCCAGATCCCCTTGTAACAAGGAGCTAGACTGTGCAAGCAGCATTATCCGTTTTGGGCAGGATTAGTATTGCGACGATTTTTTTGATGAGTGCGGTCGGCAACAAAATTCCTAAATTCAATGATGTCGTAAGCTATATGGCATCCGAAGGGGTCCCTCTACCTCAGTTCGCCTTGGTCGGGGCGATCGTCTTTCTCGTCGCCGGTAGTTTATCGGTGATTGCAGGATTCAAGACCCGGTACGGTGCAGCGATGCTCTTGGTCTTTCTTGTGCTTGCAACTTATTTCTTCCACGACTTTTGGAATTTCCGGGGGCAAGAGCAACAGTTGCAGATGATTCAGTTCATGAAAAACCTCTCGCTTATGGGTACCATGTTATTCTTGATTGCAAACGGACCTGGTGCGATGAGTGTCGATGGTTGGGCGAAGGCGAGAGGTTGATGCTCGGCGTTGACGCCCTATCGTGGAGCGGTTCTCCTGGGCCGCTGTCCGCGCAACTCACGCGCACTTGACGCCTCGCTGCGCTCGTCTTTGCGGCCCAGGAGGACCGCACCACGTAGAAGGCACCACGATCCTGCAGCAACAATTCTCCCCTCCCTGACTTCTTTGCGTCTTCGCTTCTTTGCGTGAGACTCTGTCCGCGCATCCCGCGTGCACTTGACGCCTCGCTGCGCTCGTGTTTGCGGGCCAGGAGGACCGCACCACGTAGAAGGCACCACTATCCTGCAGCAACAATTCCCCATCCCTGTCTTCTTTGCGTCTTTGCTTCTTTGCGTGAGACTCTGTCCGCGCATCCCGCGCGCACTGGACGCCTCGCTGCGCTCGTCTTTGCGGCCCAGGAGGACCGCACCACGTTGAAGGCACCACGTTGAAGGCACCACTATCCTGCAGCAGCAATTCCCCATCCCTGCCCTCTTTGCGTCTTTGCTTCTTTGCGTGAGACTCTGTCCGCGCAACTCACGCGCACTGGACGCCTCGCTGCGCTCGTGTTTGCGGCCCAGGAGGACCGCACCACGTTGAAGGCACCACTTAAATGGCCGCACCACTAATTCGGTAACAGTATTTCCCCATCCCTGTCTTCTTTGCGTCTTTGCTTCTTTGCGTGAGACTCTGTCCGCGCAACCCGCGCGCACTTGACGCCTCGCTGCGCTCGTGTTTGCGGCCCAGGAGGACCGCACCACGTTTAAGGCACCACGTACAAGGCACCACATAGGGAGCACCATATATAGAGCATCACGTTTAAGAGCACGATATATGCAGCGTAAGGCGCAACAGGTACTTCTATAGCTCGCTGACTTGATCACACTGATCGGAATTTCGTGAAGCTTTCATGAATAGAGTTAAGCCTATAGGTATGGGGACGGTAGCGATGTCGACGGCTCATTCGTCGACAGTAGATAACTCGATGCTGGCTACGACTATTGCGAGCACAATTTGCAATCGATAAACTAACGAACGATTCGCTGGCGCGCCCTGAGGATTCCTTCGATCCCACCGACTCTATATCGAAGAAAAGCTGTCAATGCAGACGTCGGAAACCTTAGTAGCAGCAACCCTTACAAAAATAAGTACTGCGTAAATGCCTCAAGGATTGAAAACCTTGTTTTCCTTTGGAACCCGCAAGTCATGTCCAAGCCAGTCTTGATTTACGGTATTTGCGGAGAGGGGCTTGGCCATGCGGCAAGAGCATACGCCCTGATCGAACGACTGGAACGGGATGCTGAAGTACACATCGTAACAAGCGGCGATGCATACGACTTCTTTTCGGGACTTGGTTATCCGCACCTGCATCTTGTCGGCGGCATCAGGTTCGTCAAAAAAGGACAATCGATTAACTGGGCTGCCTCGACCCTGCATTGTTTCAAGTTCGTAGCTAGCGGAAATACTCATCTTCGACAAGCTTCCGCGATATGGGACGCGATCCGGCCTGATGTAGCTATCACGGATTTCGAACCCTTGGTACCTAGAATCGCCCAGCGCAATAAGACTCCCGTTCTTGCTATCGATAATCAGTCAAAAATTAGCCATTGCCAACTGAAGGATCTTCCGCGCGGCCTGAGGATTTACCAGGCAATAATCACACCGCTAATCGAATGGATGGTGCCTCGATCTATACCCCGCGTTGTTTCTTGTTTTCACCCTGAGTTCTGCATCCCAAAGAAGGAACTGCGAGCAGTCGTAGGGCCCTTAATCCGAAGCGCCATCACTAGCTTGCAACCGACCGACCAAGGATTTGCCCTTGTTTATTACAAAGAGGTCGTGGGAGAAAGACTCCTTCAAGCGGCCAAGGAGCTAAAGTTGCCGACGATAGTATTTGGCGGAATGCACTATGCACATCGCTGGCCAGATTTTGAATTCAAACCGCACGGGACGGGTTTCGCCGAAGCTTTGGCCTCTTGCTCTATCTTGGTTTGCCCGGCCGGAAACCAACTTCTGGGTGAGGCGCGTTTCTTCGGAAAGAGAACCATTTGCTTTCCCCAAAAGGGACAGTATGAGCAGGGAATCAACGCTTTCTACATGGAGAAAGTCGGACTCGGAACTGCCGTGTGGGACCCGAGCGATTTAGGTCTAGATGCCGTGAAACGATTGAGCGCCCTCGCACCCGCCCCAACGAGGTGCAATGAGGTTGAAAACGTCGTCCAAATGATCCTCACCCTTTTGAAAAAAGGGTGAGCGCTTGCAATGCTCTAACGTTGCACCGAATACACTGAAGTAAGACTTTCCCTGATTCATCGAATCGGGACAAACGTTCCTTTTCGAGTAATGGTATTTAGTTTCTGTGAGCTGATCGCTGATTTCGATCGGACGAGAGTTGAAGCCGCCCCCAAGGATTATGCATCGGTAACCCTGCTTGAAAATCTTCATCGGGGATCTTGCGAACTCTGAAAGCCTGACCATTGGGTAGCTCGATCTGCCCTCCATCTTCGATGGTCCGGCCACGACTTGCGATTTTCAGCATCAAATCGATGATCAACGATCCTTCATCGCCCGCACTCTTGATTGGCATGATCAAGTCGGGCTGCCCTAAGACGTGCATTCCGACCGTATATATGTCTTGATTTCCACGAATGATGTTGACCAAGCTGAACGTCAAAGCATCAGCATCGCAGAATTCAGCCATCTCGCTCCAGTGGGATGCTCCAAAGGAAAGCGCGGAGTTGTCGACAAACACTCCTGCGCCTCCAGCTTTCAAAAACGGAAGGGCACTTCGCATCATCGCCGCTGCGCTTTCCATCGATCCTCCTGAGCCTACCAAACAGACTTGTAAACGGTAGTTTTGAACTCGTTCTAACTCTTGACCTGAAGGCTTTCTACGGCAACTGGTTTTGAAGACATCCGCGAATTGGCTGTCCCTAGGCCTGACGTAGAGTTGGACTTGGGATCCGTTAGCCAAAACCAGGGAGTTCCCTGAAAGTTTGCAATCGCTAGAGATGGCTTGCACCAACATTTTCTCGTCGGCCCAAGGACCCGGGATTCGCATGGCGATTTCGATTCGGTGATTGGTCATGAGTATTCCTCCTTGTGGAAAATATTCGTTCGCCGGCATGAGTCCGCAATTTTAACAACGAGCTGCACGCAGCATGCGTTTTTGGTTCAAAATAGTTTTCTCGCTCGCATTTCCTCAGCATTTTACCGAGGTGTGCTGAACCGCATTTGCTCTCTACTCAACCACCTTTCCCCTCGAACTCATCCTCTTTTGGAACGCTTTTGCATCGCTCTACAGCTCTTGTTGATGATCTCTTGATGATGATCAACTCTTTCCAATCTGTTTTGCTTGTAAGTCTCTCCGTTCTATCACACAGTTGATGAGTCACAGTGGTTGGGCCGCAAGGCTCTTGCTCTCGGTAGCACAATCGGTTTTATGGTAGTATCTTTGCATCCGTTTTGAATTATCCTCAGAACCAAATACAACCGAGCCAAACCGTACTGAAAGTGGATATACCGCATGACCGATCAGCTCACAGGAATCCTTACCAAGGCGATTCATCGCGGCTTATTCGCCTCCATCGCAATCCTAGTATGCCTCTGTGCATCCGATTTCGCGAATGGCGATGAACCGCTAAATGACCCGTTAAAAGACAAGACCCTTGTAGCCTGGGCCTCACCGTCAAATCTCACCCAGCAAGGAGGCTCGATCCTTACGATCAATGACAATGACGATCGGTTTGATGGGATTATCTTCGGTGAGATTCAACAAGCTCGCTGGATGGCAGGAAGCGACTTGTTTCGTCGCACCATCCGCGACCAGAAAGACTTCCCTGGCGAAACGCAGCAAGGAGGTCCTATGGTTCAAATCGCGATCTGCTATCAAGGCAAGGAGATCACCGTCTATCGAAACGGGGATCTTTACTCTCGTCACGCGATCGAAAACCCTCAAGAGTTTCATGCCGACAGTTTGATCCTGATCGGACCGCGACATCGATCGGTCAAGGAATATTTCGAAGGAGAGATTGCAGACGCAAGGATTTATGACTCGGCCCTCACCGAGCAACAGATTCGCTCTTTGCGAGTCAAAGAACAAGGTGACGTCACACCTTGGGCTTGGTGGACCTTTGATGATCCGCAGGCGACGGAACGCACAGGCAGAATCAAGCACACACAACTTCAAGGGGGGGCATTCGTCCGAGGAGGCAAGTTAGTGCTCAACGGTTCAAACGCTGCCTTGGTGGCCTCCAGAAGTCTCTCGCATATCGCTTCGGAACCATCGGAACTATCATTTCACTTGATGCATCCGGGTGGCCCAAGCCTACCAGGGGATCCAAACGCAGCTTTCTGTATCGATGGCAAGTATCATTTGCACTATATCCTTCAACATCCCTGGGGCGGGAACAATCAGAACTCATTCTCTTTTATCCATGTGACAAGTCCCGACATGTTGCACTGGGAGTGGCAATCTACGAAATTACAACCGTCCTTCACGGGGCACGGGATGTTCAGCGGAACTGGATTTACGACCAAGGATGGCACGCCAGCGATCATCTATCACGGTCAAGCCTCAGGACGTAATCAGATTGCCATCGCGAAGGATCGAAATTTAAACGAATGGATCAAACCCTATGCTGTAGAAGTCAGGAATTCCGATGGAACCGAAGCGAAGATCAACCACTGGGATCCCGATTGCTTCCTGATCGATGATACGTACTATGCCATTTCCGGAGGAGAGAATCCGCCGTTGATGAAGTCCAAGGATCTACAAAACTGGGAACTCGTCGGAGACTTTATCTCGCATCAACCCTCAGATGTCGCTTTCGGTGAAGACGTCTCCTGTCCGAACTTTTTTAAACTCGGCAATAAGTGGATGTTGCTATGCATAAGTCATCCGATGGGATGCAGGTACTATCTCGGGGACTGGGACGCGAAGCAAGAGAAATTCATACCGACATCCCATGGACGGATGAACGCCCGTCGCGAAGACCAACCGATTTGGGGCTTGTTTCAGCGCACTGACTTTTTTGCACCGGAGTCTGTTCAAACCGATGACGGTCGTAGGGTGATGTGGGCTTGGCTAACCTCCGTTGGAACGAACAACAAACTGCTCGATAAAACGATACAGTCTCTTCCTCGCGAACTTAGCTTACCCGCCGACGGGGTCTTGCGAATCAGACCGCTGACGGAACTGCAAACTCTCCGTCACGACCCGATCAAACACGAAAATCTCGTACTCGATAAGCCTATTCTTGGTCATACAAGTCGCGTACCACCTGTCGAGAATCCCTTCCTGCAGTCGCTTGTGGAAACATCCAGTGATGCTTGCGAAATTCGAATCGAGATTCCTAGGGAAGATGTCGATCGAAAGCTTTTTGGATTCATGCTGTTTTCCGATGGCAAGGGAGGCGGATTGCCCCTAGTGTTTCGCCCAGAAACGCACACCGTTCGGCTTGGTAATGCGGAAACAGAATTCCCGATAAGTCAACTGGGTAAGGACGAGAACCTCGAGATACGCATCTTCATCGATAAGTATCTCGTCGAAGTTTTCATCGGCGAGCGAACGACGCTGGTCGGCTCCTACCTTGGGAATACTTTATCACATCGACTCGATGGATTCACTGTAGGTCGCTCAACGCGCATCACAAGCTTAGAGACCTGGAAACTTAAACCGACCAATTCAGGATTCCATCAAGCTCAGCAGAATCCTCAATGGCGGCCAAACTCCAAGTAAACAACTACGTTCGAAGGCAGGCTTCTCTGCGACCGATTACAGCGGCCCGACTGAATGACTGCACCGACTGAATGACTGCACCGACTGAATGACTGCACCGACTGAATGACTGGATCGCGCTGAATTACTGGACCGCACCGGACCACACTAAGTAACACTTAATAACACTGACATTACTGGATAACTAAGGCAATGAAGAAACTGGTAAACATTTTTTTGTTCGTGTTGACCCTTTCGCTCCCCAGCTCGGTTTTTGCGCAGGATGCAAAACGCAGTGACTCGATACCAGACTTCACCCAAGGAGACACGATTCCAGAGGAGTCCAGGAAGGATTGGAATCTTGGTCCAACCGGCTTGCGCGGGTGGATGTACTGCGACCGCTTAGTAACCAAAGACGCGAGGCAAATCTATGTAACGAAAGTTGCACCCGGATCTCCAGCCGACGGAGTGTTTCAAGTCTCAGACGTGATTCTCGGCGTCAATGGTCGTCCTTTCGAGACAGACCCACGATTGGAGTTCGGTAGCGCGATCACCAGTGCGGAATCTGAAATCGGCGCAGGGAAGCTTTCGCTTATCCGTTGGCGAAAGGGGGAAACTCAAGACGTCACTTTAGAACTCTCGTTGTTGGGGACTTATAGCAACACCGCACCGTATGATTGCGATAAGTCACGGCGAATTCTGGAAAGTGGATGCAGAGCACTTGCGGAACGGATGGGCAAACCGGGTTATCCCAACCGTCGCAATCAAGACCCCATCCCGCGATGTCTCAATGCGATGGCGTTGCTTGCGAGTGGGAATCAGGAATACATACCGTTGGTTCAGCGTGAAGCTCGCTGGGCTGCGAGCTTTAGCTCGACGAGTATGCAGACATGGCATTACGGCTACTGCATGATGTTGGTTTCCGAATATATCCTCGCAACCGGTGATCAATCGCTGATCCCTGGGTTGCGAAGACTTGCGTTAGAAGCAGCCAAGGGTCAAAGCGCGGTGGGATCATGGGGACATGGTTTCGCCTTGCCGGACGGTCGGCTTGGAGGCTACGGAATGATGAACGCCCCAGGTCTGCCTCTAACGATTTCACTTGTGCTCGCACGCGAAGCGGGCATCGATGAACCAGAGGTAACCCAAGCGATTGAGCGAAGTGCAAAACTGCTTCGATTTTACATCGGCAAAGGTGCGGTCCCCTACGGAGACCATCATCCGTGGATTGAAGGCCATGAGGACAACGGCAAATGCGGCATGGCTGCCGTGCTGTTCGGGTTACTAGGTGAGCCTAATGGCGTGGAGTTCTTCTCCAGGATGAGCGTTGCGTCGCACGGTTCCGAACGGGATTGTGGGCACACTGGAAACTACTTCAATATTTTGTGGGCAATGCCAGGAATTTCGCAATTGGGCCCTGAAGCCACAGGGGCTTGGATGAGTGAATTCGGTGGTTGGCATTTCGACTTTGCGAGGGGCTGGGATGGATCTTATATACACCAAGGCCCTCCGGAACCAGACTTTGACAGTTACCACGGCTGGGAGAGTACAGGGGGGTATTTACTCGCTTATGCAATGCCGTTGAAGAAGACATTTCTGACGGGAAGACGCCCGAGTATTGCCGCGAGTATCGATCGAGCAGCCGCGCAGTCGCTGATCCTCGATGGCCGGGGATGGGATAACAAGGATCGTACAAGTTACTATGATAGCTTCAGCAATGATGAACTCTTCGAGCGACTTAGCAGTTGGTCTCCAGTGGTAAGGGAAAGAGCAGCGATGGCTCTTGCGCGACGCAAGGACCTGCCGATCGAACCATTGATAAAGATGCTTGGTTCACCTCGCATCGAATCGCGTTACGGAGCTTGTCAAACGTTGACTGAACTTCGCAAACGGGGTGCACCGGCGGTCGATTCGCTAATGCCCTTGCTCTCCTCGGACGACCTATGGTTACGGGTCAAGGCGGCTGAAGCTTTGGCGAGTATTGGAAGACCGGCGATGCAAGCCGTTCCGCAGCTGCTTGAGCTGTTAGCAAATGTCGATATCGAGAAAGATCCGCGTGGAATGCAGCAGCGTTACATTACCTTCGCGTTGTTCGATCAATCCGGAGGGATGCTCAACAGGTCGCTTGATGGAGTGGATCGCGAAGCGTTGTACAGAGCGGTTCGAGTGGGACTTGGGAATCAAGATGGACGGGCCCGAGGAAGCCTTGGTTCTGTATATCGAAACCTGAGCAAGCAGGAGATCGAGCCGTTATTGCCGGCGATTTACCAAGCTATCGTCGAACCGGCACCGAGCGGAGAGATGTTCGCCGATACAATCCGTGTCGAAGGACTAAAACTTCTTGCAGAGAATCATATCGAAGATGGGATACGGGCTTGCGTGCAATACACTCGCGGTCAGAATCCTTGGGCTAGCGAGAAGCGAACGCCTGAGTTGATGAAGATACTACTTAGCTACGGGAAACATGCGCAGAGTGTCGTGCCAGAATTGCGCAACATTGCAGACTACTTTGAAAAAGACGAACCGAACTTCCCGCGAGAACTGATGAAACTCAAAGCGCAGTGTGTTCGCGAAACCATTCAAGAAATTCAGGCAGCGACCGACGAGCCGCCGCTCAGCAAGCTCAGCGGGATCGGGTTATAGGCATTAGGTTTCGTTGCATGCAGAGGATGATCTAACTTCGAATCAGATACGATCATTCCATGCGCTATAGATTACGAGCACGAGTGCGGCATCACTGAACACGAGTGCCGTGTTGCAAACTCGAAACAAATCAACACTAGCTACTGAAATATCGGAAGAATCGAAAGTACTTAATATGCAAGTTGAAATCGTCATCCCTGCGCGTCTGGCTTCGACACGGCTACCCGAGAAACTACTTTTGAGCGAAACCGGCCAACCTCTGATCGCGCATACCTACCAGGCTGCCAGGAAGAGTCGTTTAGCAAACCAAGTGACACTGGCTGTCGATCACCCCAGGCTTGCAGAAGCCGCCCAAGCTTGCGGTGCGTCTTGGGTAATGACCGACCCGAATGCCCAGAGTGGTACAGACCGCATTGCGGAGGTCGCGCGCACTCGCCCGCAAACCGACGCTTTTGTCAACGTTCAGGGAGACGAACCGGAAATCCAAGGGAGTGCGATCGATCAAGCGATTGAGTTGCTGTTGGCACATCCGGAATGTTCGGTCGCAACGCTTGCCACGCCGATAAGAAATCGTCGTGACTTAGAAGACCCCGCCTGTGTGAAAGTCGTTCGATCTAAAACTGGCGAAGCCCTTTACTTCAGCCGGTCTGTGATTCCTCATCCCCGGCAATGGGATGAGGGTTACTTGACAGCAGATCCTCCCGTGTACCTGCAGCACCTCGGGATCTATGTATATCGCCGGGAATTTCTGCTAGCGCTGAATGAATTACCAGCGAGCCCCCTCGAACAGATTGAGAAACTTGAGCAATTAAGGTTTTTGCAAGCCGGGCACCGGATCGTCGTCGGAGTCGTGCAATCGGCTCCTCGCGGAATCGACACCCGAGAAGATTATGACGCATTCCTCGGTCGATTCAGGGAGAATGGAAGGTGACAAAATCACCGTTACCCCGTAGAATTTGGGGTAATTCCGAATTTCACCTCGCATTGAGACTGCATGAGCACAGCATCTACCGAACCGATCCTCTTGGCGGATAATTCCAAGACCGTTGCAGACAGTATTGAGTCGGCCAAGGTAGCGGCGCGCGTTGCTGCCGAGAACAAAGGTCAGGAAATCATCCTGCTTGATCTCTCGAAACAGACAAGCATTTTCGATTGCTTTCTGATTGTTACCGGAACAAGTCGGCGTCAGTTGCATGCAATCGCTGAAGAAATCGACCGCGAATTAAAGAAACGCGGCGAGTCGCGACTGACCATGTCCGGGTATGACGAGAGCCAATGGATCGCGATCGATTACGGCGGGATCATTATCCATTTGTTCGACGATGAGCATCGTCAATATTATGATCTTGAAGGTCTCTGGGGAGATGCCGCTAAGATCGATTTAAGCGGAGTTTTGCAGCCCACCGGGGCACGTCCGACTGGTCAGGAATAAATGCTCCCGGAATAAATGCTTCTTGTACTTTCCTAGATGCAATAAAACATGGCTGTCTCGTTGATCTACATCCTTTGGTCGATTCCCGTGTTGATCGTCGTCAGTCTCGTGATGGCAGCCACACGCCACGAAAGATGGGACTTGATCAAGAAGCAAGCGATCAGCTCAGGGATATGGACCCTTACGTTTCTTGGAGCCATTGCTCTTTTCATTGCAACGGCGATGTGGTGGATTGGGTAAAACACCAGATTGGGTAGAACACTAGGTGCTATAGAAGATTCAAATAAAAAACCCCCGAGAGAACTCGGGGGTTTTTTTGTTGAGAGGCTCCGGTGGGAGTTGAACCCACGCGTGGCGGATTTGCAATCCGCTGCCTTAGCCACTTGGCTACGGAGCCATCTTGGTACCCTTTTGGGGTACGACAAACATCGGCCGGTTATGCTGGTTGTACGGAACAAATCAGTCCAAATTACCCCCTTTTGAGGGAAAATCTTGCCACCAAGCGATAACCTGTACCGGTTAGGAAATTTTTAGTGGACGCGGGCGTTCTGGTCAAGTCGGAATCGACCGATCGGGCGCTAACGCTGTGGTTCGGCATTGAGTTGCGATTGGATTTTCTCGATCCGTTTCGGTGAAGCACTCATTCGAGTTCCGAGTTTTTGAGCATGGATCGAGACTCGCAGTTCTTCGATCATCCAGCGATATTCGAGCAATGCACCAGAGGGGTACCAACTGGCTGAGCGTTGGGCGAAACTTGGGATGGTTTCAAGCTGTCCGATACGTTGGAGGTAATCCGTCCAAGCGGACAGAGCAGGCTGATCCATTTGTAGATCTTTTGCTCCCCCGTTCGATTTGAGTTTTTCCAATCGCGATACGATTCCGAGCAGGAATCGTGGTAGATCTTTCCAATAGACCCAAGGGGTATGAAACGCGTGGTTAGGATCGAGCAAAGCAGCGAGTTGCCGATCGATCACTTGAAGGTTTTCCGCAAAGGTCTTGGGGGTTTGCTCGCGAAGCTTGCGAACTTGCTGGTATGCATCTGCGAGCTTGGGAAGCCATCGAGCGATCTCGGCAGCAGCAACGCCGATACTTTTCACTCGCTGCACGCGCCTTGCTTCCCAATCGATTTGGGTTCGGGGCACGGGAGCAAAATCGGGTCGATCTCGATTCCAATCCGATTCGACTATCGCTAAGCGAATCATCAACGAAGCGACGATGTCTTGGAGTGTATTCGCTGGCCAACGATCGGAGAGCCACAAGCTGCATTCCTTCCATTTAGGAAGGAACTGTATTTGGCTTTTGATCTCCCGCGTTTCGCTGTTTGCAAACAATCGGATCACCGATTCGCGCAAGTACTGTTCGGCCAGATGGGGATGATCGACGACACCTGTTGCGATTTGATTTCCAATTGAAACGTTTGGTTTCGCAAGAGTTGGTTTAGCAGGCGTTGGTTTCGCAAGTGTTGGTGTCGAGGCTGGATTTGCTGGGGTCGGCTTTGCTTGAGAGGGCAGGAGGGTAGGAAAGCGTTCGATACGCACACCCCCAACTGGCTCGATAACGGAGCGTGGTAAGTCCGCGATATCCCAGTTCGACATTTGGTTTCGTTGCCAAGGGTACTCGATGACTTTCGGCGTACCCGTAGCATTCACCCCTTCCGAATTTTTTGTGAGCTTGTGTTGATGATGCTCCTGAGCTTGCAACTGCACTGCGGCAAGGTCGCGGCTTGTCACAATCGCTTTGCCTCGTTCATCCTGCATCTCGATTCGGAGCTTGAGGTACTCGGGTAGTCCATCGGAATCGAAATCGGATTTTTGAACTGGCTCACCGATGTAGTTGGAGCAGAGCTCACATAGTGATTTCCAGAAGGGGGCGGAATTATTGGCAGCAGCCAGCATTCCTGGCAGGAGTTTTTCGACCGTATCGGGAATTGGAACAAACTGCCTTCGAAGTCGTTTCGGTAGCGACTTCAAAAGGGCTTGGAGTTTCTCTCGCAAAAGTCCCGGTACAAGCCATTCGAGTTTTTCGTTATGGAGTTGATCGACAGCGGGGATGGGAACTCGCAGTGTAACTCCATCGCGATCGGCTCCAGGTTCGAAGTGGTAATCAAGCGGAAGCTTGCTAACCGATCCGATTTCAAGTTGATTGGGAAACTCCGATTCGACTTGATGAAGATCGAGAACGAGTTTGAGTTGTTCGAGCGAGAGGAAGGGGGGTTCGTTGGTATTCGCAAGGGACTTGTCCCACTTCTCAAGGGTCGTTCGATCGACGACATGATTAGGGATACAGTTGCGATAGAATTCTAAGAGTACGAAGGGATCCGCCAAGCAATCACGTCGTCGGGTTTTCTCGCCGACTTTCCGAAGGTCCTGTAGGAATTGCAGATTATGCTTCCAGAACCTCGACCTGGATTCGAGTTGTTCTTCCGCAAGTCCATGTTCGATCAGGAGCGATCGAGCCAGAGGAGGATCGAGGGGAGCGAGAGGTACTGCATGTCGCAAAACGGCGGGTAGTCCAAATAGGGTGCCGCGTCGCATCACCATGGCCGCCCCCTGCTTACGGCTGAAATGGGGTTCGTCGTAAGAGAACTTCAAGCAATGTTTCAGCGAGCGTTCGATCCAAGTCGGATCGATTCTTGCTGCGGTGCGTGCGTAGCGTTCTTTGGTTTCGATAATCTCGGAGGAGACGATCCATTTCGGGGGTTGGTTTCGGACCGTAGAACCGGGCCAAAGTTGTAATTCCATGTTCGATGCGCCGCGGTACTTATTGCGATCGTCGAGCATCGCAACACCGGACGGAAACGCCACCAACAAGGCTTGATGAAGCTCGGCATATCCTTTTGGAAGCCGATTGCTAGCGGGTTCTCCAGCAGCAGTCGGCTTATCTGACCTCACGGGTGCTTTATCGGTTTTGGCGAGCCCCTCGGTGGGGTCTGTCAGTTCGATGCGACGAGCGGCAATATGTAGCTTCGCATCGCGGCATTGATCAAGGAGTTGTCGATGGACTTCGCCCCACTCGCGCAATCTAACGAGGGACAGGAACGAATCCCGGCAAGCTTTTTCGAGGCGTGATCGGCCAAGTTTTTCTCGGAGGGATTGGTAGAAGTCCCAGATTCTCAGCAAGCTGAGGAAATCGCTATTCGGGTCGCGAAACTTTTGGTGTGCGTTGTCGGCATCTTGTTGAAACTCTGGCGGTCGCACGCGAGGGTCTTGAGTTTCGAGTGCGGCTGCAACGACGAGAGCTTCGTTCAAGCAACCTTCATCAGCGGCGGCGAGGAGCAACCGACCAATGCGAGGGGAGACAGGCCAGCGAGCGAGGATTCGTCCTATAGGTGTAAGGTTTGAATTCTCGTCGATGGCTTCGATCTCTCGAAGGGTGCGGAGGCCTTCGCGAACACTCTCAGGCCGGGGTGGATCCAACCATGGCAAGGACTCGATATCAAAGATACCGAGGGACTTAGCATGAAGGATAGTCCCTGCGAGGTCGCATCGAAGGATTTCAGGTTGAGAGAATGGAGAGCGACTGAGAAAATCGTCTTGGTCGTAGAGTCGGATAGCGATCCCTGGGCCCAAGCGACCGCAGCGGCCCGAGCGTTGGTTTGCGGAAGCTTGGCAAACCGGCTCGATGGGCAAGCGTTGCACGCGGCTTTTAGCGGCATAGCGAGAAACGCGAGCCGTACCGGTATCGATCACATAGCGGATGCCAGGGACGGTCAGACTTGATTCAGCGACGTTGGTTGCCAGGACGATGCGTTGCAAACGATGAGGTTGAAACACTCGCTGCTGTTCGGCTTCGGTCAACCGGGCGTACAACGGTAGAACTTCGACGGACTGATGCAAATTGCGTTGGGTGAGGAATCCTCGAAGCCGTTTGCTTGCGTCTCGAATTTCGCGTTCGGTGGGAAAGAATGCGAGGATATCGCCTCGCCCTTCGCCGAGCAATTCATCGACAGCATCGCAGAAGCGGCTCAGGAGAGATGTATCGTAGTCGATGTCGTTACCGACTGAATCTGCGGCGCGTTGCATCGCAACGTTTTGGGCACCACGGTATCGAACATCGACAGGGTAGCTACGTCCTTCGATACTAAGAATTGGTGCGGGGCCGATCGCATCATGAAAGTGGTTTGCGAATCGATCCGCATCGATGGTCGCCGAAGTAATCACGATGCGCAGTTCGGGTCGAGAGGGTAGCAAACGCGCGAGGTAGGCCATCAGCAGATCGATTTGGATCGATCGTTCGTGGGCTTCATCGAGGATGATGCAATCGTAGGCTTCTAGAAACGGGTCGCGTTGAATCTCGGCCAACAAGATCCCGTCGGTCATTAGCTTGATCAGCGACGTCGCTTCCGTGTGATCTTGGAAACGGACTTTGTAACCAACGACTTTTCCGAAGGGGGATTCGAGTTCTTCTGCGAGGCGATGGGCGATGGATCTCGCAGCGAGTCGGCGGGGTTGAGTATGCCCGACCCAACCGCGTTTGCCGAACCCAGCTTCAAGGCAGAGTTTCGGTAGTTGGGTACTTTTTCCCGATCCCGTTTCGCCGCAGAGGATGGTGACTTGTCGATTGACGATGGAATCGATGACTTCGTTGCGATACCGGCTGATGGGGAGTTCGGGATCGTAGATCAGCGAGTAGGGGGTTTCGAGGCGTTGCTCGTAGCGCTGGTATGCGGCTTGAAGGGAGGCTTCCCAGCGTCGCTGGTCGTTCGCGAAGCGTTCGGGGGCAACGCGTTGAATGCGTGACCACTGGTGTTCTAATCGGGAGGCATCATGCCGAAGAAGTCTACTCGCATCCAATGCAGGGTTGGATGGTTGCGTCATGTTCGCTCCCAGCGAACAGCGAAGAGGCGAGCGGCGACGATGAAACAAAAACCGCAGAGGGTTAGGACACCGAGTTCAAGTTCGATATCGGGGAGCTTTAGTTCCCGCCAAAAGATCTTGTTGTAGCCTTCGAGGGCCCAAGCGTTGAAAGTCAGCATACCGGCGCGTTGCATCGTCTCACTCATCAGGTAGCGAGGTACCATACTTCCGCCGAGGGCAGACATGCTCAAAATCACGATCGTCGAAACCCATCCGAGCTGTGTGCGGGTTTTGCATAAGGATGCGAGGAATAAAGCGAAGCTTGAGGAAGCTCCGGCGGTGATCAACGTCATTGCGAGGAAACCTTCGAGGTGTGCGATCAGTTCGATGCCGAAGACAAGGCTACCCCAAGCGAACATCAAAGTCATTTGGAGGATGCCGATAATCGTCAAATAAGCCCACTTTCCGAGGAGGAGTTGATCCATCGTAAGTCGGCTGCAAAGCAATCGATCCAAAGTGGAGTTTTCGCGTTCTTCGAGGAGTGATCCGCTGGCAGTCGTAGCGCTGAAGAGCAAGAACATCACAGCGATTCCAGCTGCATACATCGCAATCACCGGGTTGGCTTTCTTCTTGCCCAGGATATCGACACATTCGATGCGAGGAGGTTCGGGGAAGGACATAGAAGGATAGTTCGAGGGGAGCTCCATGGAAGCAGGAGCATTGGCGACGAAGCTCGCGGTCTGAACCTCGCGTTTCTTCATAGCTTGCTCCTGCTCAGCGCGTTGCGATTCGGAGAACGCCGTCAGGATCGCTTTTTGAACCAGTGCCGAGAGGACTTGCGAGGCGACTTGGTCGTAGGAATCCGAGAGGAGTTGGATATTGGGAAGTTGGGGAGGGGGTTGGACGGTGGAGGCGATTGGTTGGTTGTTTGCGGGAGAGAAAACGATTGCGGCGGCAACTGATCCGCGACGTACGAGGTCTTCGGCGATCGCGGGTGGGACAGTTTGAGCGGATTGGGACTCGACAGAGTCGGCGTGCAGGAGGGCGGTTTGCGAGTCGGTGATCCGCAAGGAGGATTGTTCGCGGAGGAGTTCTACAGCACGGAGTGTTAAGGGCGAATGGGAAATGTCCGCGAGGGCCACTTTTATCCGGGGGGTCGAGGACCCCGAGGTGCCTCGTGAGCCGAAGATCAGCGCGAAGATGCTGAAGAACAGGATCGGGACGACAAAAGTCAGCAGGAGTTCCGAGCGATTGTTTTTCAACCGCCTGAAGCTTACTTGGAGAATCGTCCAAACCATTTATTTCGAATCCGAATGACAAAAACAAAGGAAATCGAATTACCCCGTTGGTCCTTGCCTCTTTGAAAAGTGGAGGTTGGGGGCAATCTGTCGCAAGCCTTGTTTGGCAAATACTATCAAATTAATGAGTATTCTACCAACGACTAAGGCTCTGCGAACTGCGTTAGGGTAGAGAGTCTCGCGTTGTGGTTCAAGGTGAATGCTGGATAGGGTTGAAGGGGAGTGAATTTTCGAAGGGTTTCGCGAGGGCGGATGCTTTTTCGAATGGGCCGCGAGGAGTTATACTCCATTTCACGAGTTATTTCGCCCACGCACCAATGATGGCAGCAGCTTGCTGGCAGCACCATTGATGGCAGCAACTGGAGGACAGCAGCTTGATTGCAAATGCTAGCGAACACCCCGAAGGTAACCGATAAACGCCTGGAGCAAGTCTGTGAATTCTGCAAGTGACAAAAACTTCTTATTCGTGTTGATTGCTTATCAGAACGGTTACATCACGATTGATCAGTTTCTCGAGTCCGCGGCGGCTTGGAACAAGGATCCGAAGCGCGACATTGGAGAGATATTAGTAGAGAAGAAATTTCTGGAGGATGTGGAGCGGTACAACATTCAGGGGATTGTAGACGACCGCCTGCGGCGGCTTGGCGGGTTATCGAACAGTTTAAGTTTTGCCATCGGCAATGGGAGCGTACCGGACGCGGAGGATTTACCGCAGGATTGGGCGAATCGGTTGAATGAAGTGACCAAGATCATACCATCGGATTTCGGTGTGGATGGCAAACCGATTTCTAGTCGTTACGTCATTCGTCGGGAACTGGGTGGGGGAGGTCAGGGGATTGTCTACGAAGCGGATGATTTGGAGCTTGGTCGTCGTGTGGCAATCAAAAAGGTCCGTCCTGAGCACGAGCACGATCCTGGTGCGATCGGCGCTTTGATTGAGGAGGGGCGGACTACGGGGCGGTTGGACCATTCCAGCGTGGTACCTGTATATGATTTGAACAAGGATGATCGGGGCAAGCCTTTGTTTGCGATGCGGCTGATCCGTGGAGATCGGTTATCGGATGTGATTGAGCGGATTGATTACGGTAGTGCGAGTCGATCGGAATTTCGGTTGGCGATACGTCCATTGCTTCGTCACTTGATTGCCGTCTGCAATGCTGTTCAGTATGCGTTTGACACCAATAGCATCATTCACCGGGACATCAAGCCGGACAACATCATGATCGATGGCTACGGCGAGACCGTTTTGATGGATTGGGGGATGGGTAAAGCGGTCAGCGATGGGGGGCAGCTCGATGAACAGTCATCGATTTTCTTTCAGCCAACTACATTTGAATCCGACTCGGGCTCGGAGCGAACGAAGGTTGGCATGATCAAGGGGACGGTTCATTACATGAGCCCCGAACAAGCGCAGGGATTGGTCGACGGCTTGGATCATCGCACCGATGTTTATCTTCTAGGTTCGACGTTGTACAAGATTTTGACTGGTAAGTCACCGTATCGGATGGAATCCGGTAATTTCATAGACATGCTTCAGCGGGCTAGAAGGAACCAATTCGAGCCACCACGGCAGATCCAAGGGCAGGTTCCAAGAGCGTTGGAAGCGATCTGTATGAAAGCGATGGCAACGCATCCTCAGGAACGGTATCAGAAAGCGAGCGATCTTGCAGAGGACTTGGAGAACTGGCTAGCAGACGAGCCTGTAGTGGCCTTACCCGAAGGGTTTCTACAAAGTGCCGAGCGGTGGCTTCGCAAGCATGCCAGATCAGCGGTGGCGGGATTTTTCATTCTCACTCTTGGGCTGACAGGATTGATTTGGGCGAACATGGCCATTCGTGCGCAGGCGAAAAAGACCCTTGCAAGCAGTATCATCGCCTCGGACGTACTCGATACTGTCGCGGGTTACATTGCTGATGATGGGCTTGCTCAATTTCCTAACAGCGATCCGATGCGAATCAAGCTTCTCAATGTTGTAGTTGGCAGACTAGACGAATACATCGCAACAAATCCGGATGACTTTACCCTCAAGCTTGACCTAGTACGACAGCTGACGCGAACGGCGAATGTAGTTGGGAGAACCGATACAGCGAAGGCATTGGAGGTTTTCGACCGGGCATCTGAGGTCATAAAGGAATCAGAAACTGCGGTGATGGCCCCTGTCGATCGGATCAACTGGTTAGCAGCGGAGGGTGATAAATCCTATTATCATGCAGAATTACTGATACGAGACGGCAAGCTAGAGGAAGCTAACAAGGTTAATCAGGAAGCGAGAAGTATTGGAGAGCGATTGCTCAAGTCGGAATCTAGTAACGCGGGTTACGGTCTCTCGAAAGCAAGGGCGTTGTTTCAGCACGCAGTGATATTGGCGCAAGGTCAGGATTGGAAAGAGTCGGCATCGGCTTATAAGGCTGGCAAGGATGCGTTATTTCCCTTTGTAAAACATGTGATCGCTACAAAGGATCCGGTTCTCAAGGTGGATGATCCAACGGAATTTTCCACTGTTGCGTATTGGATGGAAGGAACAACAAAACAAGGATTGCGCGAGCTTAACTTCGATCCATCCCAAGCCGAGGAGAGCCTCTTGGAGGCGTTAGCTGCTGCGAGGCTCCTACAGAAATATGATTCCGGCGTCGATGGCTACACGTACGAAATTACGATCCTTACGCAATTGCACCGAATCAAGCTTGATCAGAAGCAATGGGAGGAGGGGAAGAAGTACTACCAGGAAATCAGTGAGGCGATTGCCAAATCAACAGAAAAGGAAAAATATCAGAAGACCCTTTTTGAGATAGAGACGACTCAAGCGTTGCGTATGGCGGAGGTGGATATAGCCAGTGCGGAATCAGCGATGCAGAGAGCTCAAAATCTGCGTGCAACCCCCAAACTAGAAGAACTAGCTTCATCGGATCCCGCACTTGAACTTGAAATGGCAATACGGCTAACCATTGCCAAGCTGGCTGTTTCCAAACAACAGCTCAGCCTTAATCAAGCTGCATCCGAGCAAGTCTCAGCAGAACAATTCCAAACCATTCAAGACGAATTGCAAGGACTTGTGGAACAAGCAAAGAAGCTTGACTGGACACAAGACCTCAAGCGGGAACTGGGGATCGTCGAGTGACCACATCCTAGGACGACATGTCGACATGATGGCTTGGTGCTTCATCAATCTGTGAATTCCAAGCCACCGATGTAGAATTGCTAAAACGGCAAGTGGTCATTCGTATGGTTGTCTAATACCTTCTATGTGTGAACTTCTTCATGATTAAAGGGATCATCGAAAAACCCACTTGCGTGCTTATGGTGCCACTTTCTTCTTAGTTAGAATCGTCACTCGTAAGTTTGCTGCAGCGGGTGCCGGTGTAGTGGTAATTCGCAAGACGCCAGTTCTGGAAGTAGGATTCTCCAGTCTAAACTCATAACCGTTGGCTGGACCGCCTGATGCGGATGTAACTTGAAAACCAAAATCCTTGAGCGTGTTTGACGTCAAACCGCCGATTACAGAAACCTTGATGGCTCCATTGCTAGAATCGTAACCAGAAATGTTGATGCGGGCAGCATCACTTACCCCCCAATCAAATTCCGAACGAAGAGTCTGTGTCGTTATGAGCTCCGATGTTTGCACAAAGGAGGGCGATACGCAACCTCCTTCCTCATCGTGCGACTTGCCTGGCTTGCGCTTCTTGGTGGCTTTTTTTGACGAGGGTTTCTTTTCTAACAACTTGTTAGTAGTCGCAGGCGTCTTCGCACCCTTCTTCACGGCACTCTTCTTAGGCAATGCCTTTTTCGTGACGGCCTTTTTTGTAACACCCTTCTTCATACTCAACCTCCTAAAGCGATAGGAATAAGAACTGGACGAGCAATGCGGTTTTTATTGCGACGTGTTGCAATGGGATAAAGAGAACCGCCTGCCGTCTCGACCCTTATGGTAACTGACCAACGGGGAGCAATGTTGGCTTTCGGGAAAATCAATTCGCTCGGGATTCGCTCCGGGCATCCCATGCCGAGTCCACTTGGACCTCTTCGTCGGGTACCGGTGGGCAGAATTTGCGGGTGGGCTATACTAGAGGAAACACTTTTTGCCCTAGGAAAACTTATGCAAATCCAACGAAATCCCACCCGCAGTGTCCGAATCGGCTCGATCAATATCGGGGCTGGACATCCGATCGCCGTCCAAAGCATGACCGCGACGCATACGACGGACATTCCTGCTACCGTTGCTCTGGTAAACGATTTGCATCGGGCGGGAGCCGATGTCGTTCGAATCGCGGTCGATAGCGACAAGGACGCGGAGGCTTTGGCTCAAATCCGGCAGCAAACTTCGGCAAACCTCTCGGTCGACTTGCAAGAGAATTATCGCTTGGCAACCAAAGTCGCGCCACATGTCGATAAAGTTCGGTACAACCCTGGCCACCTTTACCACCATGAAAAAACCAAGGCTTGGCAAGACAAGGTAAAGTTCATCGTCGAGGCAGCGGTAGCAAACGACTGC
>Ga0315899_10001716_pt1 | contig 24911 bp, 19 predicted proteins | sample LakEriMetagenome_2_FD_203518 | JGI IMG/M metagenome (GOLD analysis project Ga0315899, IMG submission 203518) | Freshwater fungal communities from buoy surface, Lake Erie, Ohio, United States - Buoy 4 MA112 | ecosystem: Environmental > Aquatic > Freshwater > Lake | place: USA: Lake Erie, Ohio... | reverse complement strand
AAATCAGCGATACCGTTTATCAGACTACCCTTTCACTGGATCCGGGGGAATATGGATATCAGTTTGTGGCAGATGGGAAAGGTGTATTTGATGTTTCCAATCCCAACAGAAGGAGCAATGGTTTTGGCGGCGAGAATTCCGTATTAACTGTGGCTGAAAGCAGGCCTGTTTCGCACATCCTAGCGAAATGGGAAAATCAAGCATTGCATTTGCATTTCGAGCAGCCACTAAAGACTGAAAAACTTCATGTTATTGCCCTATGGGATAATCAGATTATTTATCAGACTGTTAATAGCCAGGATAAAAACAGGGTGGTACAGTGGTTGAATCCGGAATTAATCATCCCCGCAGATGCTAAGTCCATTAAGAGAAGCTTTATCAGGGTGTTTTGTGCAACGGAATTTGTTCACGGAAACGATCTGTTGATTCCGCTTGAATATGGAATACCCGTAACGGACCCAAAGCAACTTTCACGGGAAGATCTGGAAAAAACCGTTATGTACTTTGCGTTTGTTGACCGCTTTAACAACGGTGCAAAAAGCAACGATAAACCGCTGAACCATCCCCAGGTAACGCTCAGGACCAATTTTCAAGGTGGAGATATACAGGGTATAACGCAAAAGATACAGTCCGGATATTTTGACAGCATGGGGATGAATGCCATCTGGATTAGCCCTATTTCTAAAAATCCCAAGGGCGCATGGGGAGATTTTCCTGATCCGCATGTGAAGTTCAGTGGCTACCATGGTTACTGGCCCGTATCCAATACGCTCATTGATGAAAGGTTTGGAAACGCAACAGCCCTGAAACAGATGCTGTCTGAAGCGCATAGCCGTAACAATAACGTTTACCTGGATTATGTGGCTCATCATGTGCACAAAGAACACCCCATTTACAGGCAGCATCCTGATTGGGTTACGCCCTTGTATTTACCCGATGGGCGAATGAACACGGAATTTTGGGATGAGCAGCGTTTAACGACATGGTTCGATACATTTCTGCCAACCCTGGATTTGGGAAGGCCCGAAGTGGCATCCTACATGGTAGATTCTGCCCTGTATTGGCTGAGGGCATTTGATTTTGATGGTTTTAGGCACGATGCAACGAAACATATACCTGATAATTTCACAAGATTGCTCACCGCCAAAATTCGCACGGAAATTGAACCTGCTAGAAACCAACGTATATACCAGATTGGAGAAACCTATGGCAACACCAAGTTGATTGGTTCATATCTGGGCCATGGATTGCTCGATGCGCAGTTTGATTTTAACCTGTATGATGCGATGCTGAGAACCTTTGCCTGGAATGGTTCCTTAACCGGACTGGTAACGGAGCAACTGCGAAGCATAGGTCAATACGGACATCATCACCTTATGGGCAATATCACCGGCAACCAGGACAAACCCAGGTTTATGTCTTATGCCGATGGCACCATAACCGGCAAAACACCTTGGAACGAAGGAAAAAAGATGGGACATCTAGGCGATTTGCCCCTGAAGAACGATTCTGCATTCCAGAAATTTCTTCATTTTTATACGTGGTTGTTTTCCGCACCCGGCATTCCTGTGGTTTATTATGGCGATGAGATTGGTATGACAGGAGGCAATGATCCGGGAAACAGAAACATGATGCAGTTTGATAGCTTAACCTCGCAGCAATCTCAATTTAAAACAAAAATAGCAGAACTGGCCAAACTCAGAACGGGCAGCATGGCCCTGTGCTACGGAGATTATAAGGTTTTGAGCTACAATGATTCGCAGGTGGTAATTTGCCGCAGGTATCTCAATGAAATGGCTGTAATGGCAATAAACAGAGGCAAAAAACCTATGGAACTTGATGGATTTCAAAAAACTATCGATATTTTTAGCCATAAACAAATAGCCGTTTGGTCTAATATGGACAGCGCAGAATTATTGGGTATGCGCAAAGGAACAATGCTGAAACCCCATCAATCGGCCATCTTCATTTACTCGAATAAATAACATGAAAAAGCACATAATACTTTTAGCCGGAATGCTCGCGCTTGGGTTCAATTCAGTGATTGCACAACCTGCAGACTGGCCCGAAAATCCCATTATTTACGAGGTGAATTTACGCCACCATACGCCAGAAGGTACCCTTGCGTCATTTAAGCAGGAATTACGCCAATTAAAGGGGCTAGGGGTAAATGTACTGTGGTTTATGCCTGTGCAGCCCATTGGTGAGAAAAAACGCAAAGCCAAGGGCGATCTTTTCGTGGAAGATATCAAAGAACCTGCTGAAAAGTTGCGTTATCTGGGAAGTCCTTATTCTATCAGGAATTATACCCAGGTTAATCCGGATTTTGGTACCCTGCAGGAATTTAAATCTGTGGTAAAACTTTGCCATGAAATGGGAATGAAAGTGATTCTGGACTGGGTTGGTAATCACACCGCATGGGATCATCCATGGATTGCCGCGCATCCTGACTGGTATACAAAAGATAAAAATGGCAATATCACCGATCCGCTGAATGAGGAAGGCAATAGCATGGGCTGGACTGATGTGGCAGACCTGAATTATGGCAGCCAGGAAATGAGAGCGGCGATGATCCAGGATATGAAATATTGGGTTAAAGAATGCGATATCGATGGTTTCAGGTGTGATGTAGCCATGAGCGTTCCGGCTGATTTTTGGGATGCAGCCAGAAAAGAAATTGAAACGGTAAAACCCATCTTCATGCTCGCAGAGTCCGAAGAGCACGATATGGCGCAATTTAAGGGTGCGTTTAACGCCTATTATGGCTGGGAATTACATCATGTTATGAACCAGGTTGCCAAGGGAAAACGCAAAGCCACATTTCTTGATACAACCCTGTCTAACAAGCTGAAAAAGTTTCCGGTTAATGTTTACAGCATGAACTTCATTACCAATCATGATGAAAACAGCTGGAATGGAACCGAATTTGAAAGAATGAAAGATGCATGGAAAGCCATGGCAGTGTTTACTTTCACTGCTCCCGGTATACCACTTTTATATACCGGTCAGGAATATGGAAATAATCGCAGACTGCGTTTCTTTGAAAAAGACACGATACAAAAACGCCATGATTTTAATTACTTCGGATTTTACTCCTTGCTTTGTGATTTAAGGAAGTACCACGGACTTGGCACATCAGCAGCGTCAAACAACATATCATTCATTCCCCAAAAGTCCCCTAATCTGCTGGTATTTACCCGGGGCAATAAAGAACATACTTATTGGGTTTGCCTAAACCTTTCAGAAAGCGCATATAAAAAGCGTATTAAGATTCCAAAAGGTGCGCTATTGATGGGTACCCCGGGCAAAAAACTCGGCCCCTGGGCTTATAAAGTTATTCAATTGAAATAGTACAGAATCTCACAAGCACCAACATAATGAGAAAAGGCTGTCGAATGACAGCCTTTTCTTTTTGGGTTATGAATTGTTCAGCAACCGCCCTGGTTGAACTGATAAATCATTAGGTCATCAATAGCATCATTGGAGTTCACCAGATTGGGTTTCACAATTTGGTATTCTATACGATAGATTTTGGTGCTTGCAGGTATTTTGAAAAACTTTTCCGGAATAATACTGAACTGGAAGATTCCCTTGGCGGTCTGCTTCATTTTTAGTTGCGGAAAATCCCCAACGCGTTTTGCATTAGAAGCAATCCTGTAGGCGGTTCCTGCTGCATCGTAAGCAATGGGAAACACATACAAATCTGTGGCATTTTGCATGCTTACTTTCTCTTCTGCAGTGTTATTGTATATGATACTAAATACATCAGCTGTAGTGGTAATCATGGTGTCTTTTTTTGTGCCTTTTCCTACCGGAATGGTTTGGATTTTTACTACCGGACCTGATGGTGGATCTACCGAAATGGTTAAATCTTCGGTTTTCTTGTCAGGATCTCCGTATCCACCGCCGTCTTTGGGTTTTACAAGGAAATGAAAATCTTCTTTATAAACAGCTGCAGCATCGCACTCAAAGAAAGTGGTTGGTGTAAATGTATAGCTGTAAACGCCTTCAGATTCCTTGGTCATTTTTAGGGCCTCATTGCTGCTTTTCCATGCTGCAGAGCCGGTTCCATTGGCCAGAGGGTGGCCAGCGGGATGCTCCTTGGGTTTCCAGATCCACAGGTACATGTCTTCAGTCATTGCAATATCAACAATGCCATAGTCATTTTTGGTCAACTTGAGGTTAACCATAATTTTACAGGGTTTTGCGGGATCAAATTCGTCCGGTTTATCCAGAAAGGCAGCTTGTCCGTATACATTTACAGAAAAAAATCCCATGAGGATTCCTGCCAAAATTGAAAAACTATATTTTTTCATTTTCTTGTAAAGCTAAATTGGTAAATGGTGCTGGTTGTGCCACCGCCACAATAGCGGGTGAGCTGAATTCTGAGTTTTGGATCTACCGTCCTGATGGTTTGGAGAAGTTTCACAGTCTCTACCCCTGCATCGCCGCTCATCTCTATTTGGGTTGGGAATTGATTATCATCAAATTTCCAGGTACCGCTGGTTCCCAGAAATAAGGGATTAGATCGGTTAAAAGCGTAAGAGAAATCAGATGAATTAACATCGAGTTCAATGGGGGTAGAATCCTTGAATGCATCGGTCACATCAATGATTAAATCCTTGTTTGATGGGTCTAGCTGTTGTACCTGATCCAAAACCCATACATCCTGAATACCCTCTAGTTTGCTTGAAGGCCCTTCAAGATCCCGGTTTTTCTTTTTGCAGCCACCTATTACTGTTACGAGTAAAAAACTCAGGGCTGCTATTTGAATGATATTTTTCATTAGTTACATCCTCCTTCTGTGTTAAAAATAAATCCTGCCGTATTTTCACTTTGTGGGAACTGAATCAGCATGCCGGGGCAGTTCCAGTCGCTGTTTCTTATTTTGATATTTTCACCTTTTGCACCTCTTCTTCTCAGTTGCAGGGTCCAGTCACCTTCAAAAGCCATTTCGAGTCTTCGCTGCAAGCGGATAGAATCTTTCAGTGCAGATACGCTTATCAGTGGGTCGATGGAAGTCCATGTGCTGTCATATGCACGTTTGCGGATTTTATCAATATCTGCGATGGCAATGCTTTTATCGCCACCCGTTTCAGCAATACATTCGGCACGCATGAGCAGCATATCTGTTAAGTGAAGTAAGGGAACATTGAAAACATCTTTGTCAAATTTATGACATAAATAAAATTCATTGGCTTTGCCCTTGTTTTTTACTTCATAAAATGCGCTTCGCTTGTCATATCCATGCATGGCAATCTTCGCAAAATCGGCAGTGGGTTTAAGAACAGGGTTGGGGTTATTGTCTGAACGATAGTTGTTGATAAAACCACCACCGCGGTTATCGCTGTTCCCGGTACTGATGAGCTGGAAAATGATTTCTTCAGGTGCCCCTTTAACAAACCTGGAGAAACTGTCTGAGAATGAATATTTGGCGTTTCCAAGGATGTCGTCAGCCAGTGTTTTTGCTCCTGCAAAGTCATTCATGATGAATAAAACCTTGGCTTTGAGGGCTTTTCCGGCGTATGTAGTGGCGTAGTTGTTGTTGTCTGCAGGTAAGTCTGCAATGGCAGCGTCCAGGTCGGCGAGTATTTGGTTATACACTGCCCCAACACTGCTTCGCAGTTCAATGTTTTTATCGGCTTTTAAACGAATAGGAACCCCGGGATGAGAATTATCGGCGGTATATCCGTAGGGTTGAGCCCACAGTTTGACCAGTTCCCAGTGACACCATGCGCGTAAAAAACTACCTTCTGCAAGAATGCGTTTTTTGTTTTCGGGCGTCATGTCGGATACGTCGTCTATGCGTTCAAAAATGGTATTGATACGCAGGATACAGTTGTAAAAATCAAGGTATTCTCTGTCTGCGGTTCTGAAAGAAAAAGTACCACGATTCCAAACGGTATAATAAAGACTACCCGCAGAATTCTGAGGTTGAGCTACGTTCTCACCCAGTAGTTCATGAAGATTTTGAACCGAACCGTTCATCAGGTTGGCAAATTCATCGTAGCAAGAATTCAGCAGTGCCTGAACATCAGCGGTTGTTTTCAACGCATCGTCAGCCAGGGTAAGGTTTTCGGGCTTCAGATCCAGCATTTTTTTGCAGGAAACGCCCAGGGTACTTACGCCCAAGGCCACTGCGATTATATAGGAGTTGAATTTATTTTTCATCAGAAAGTGAGGTTAAGGGTTAGGTTATACGATTTTTCCTGAGGAGCGGTGAGGTAAGTAATGTTGGAGCTCATATTACGGTCAGCAGGATTTTCAAAATCACGAGCAATTTCGGGATCCCCACCCGAAAATTTGGTGAAGGTTAGCAGGTTTGTACCGGTGAAAGTAATGCGGCTGGATTGAATGCTTTTCCCAAACCATTTGGCCGGTATGCGATAGCCGATGGAAAGGTTGCGCAGGCGCAGATAGCTGCCGTCTTCCAGAAACAGGGTTGTGTTGTATTGGTATGGATCGGGTGGCAGTCCGTATTGGCTTGTCTGCATAGACAATTTGGGATATTTGGCAATATCACCGGGTTGTTGCCAGCGATCAAAATAATCCGTGGTCATATTCCAGTCAGTGACTACTCCGTTTTGTCTTTTTGCGCTGGAGTTATAAATGTTGCCACCAATTTTGTAAACGAACAGACAGCTAAGGTTCCAGTTTTTCCAGGTGAAATTATTGGTTAAACCACCAACGGCCTTCGGTAGAACGCTTCCTACCGCTACACGGTCATTGTTTGTCCAAGTAAAGGTTTCATTGCCATTTTTATCCAGATAAACAGGCCTTCCGGTTGCCGGATCTACATGGGAGAAACGAACCAGATAGTTTGTTCCAATGGGTTGGCCAACAACAACGCGGGTATCATTGGTTCCACCGGATACTGCATCCTGCGTGTATACCCCGATATTCAATATTTCATTATAGTTTCTGGCGATGTTAAATTGAGTAGTCCAGGTGAATAGTTTTTTAACAATGTTACGCGAGGTGAAAGAGAATTCCAATCCGGCATTGCGAACTGCCCCTACGTTGTCGTAGTATGACGAGAAGCCCAGGGAGCGCGGAACGGCCAGGTCCAGAATCACACCGTTGGTGGTTTTGTTGTAATAAGAAAGTTCCCAGGTAATTCTGTTTTTCATGAGTCCACCTTCCAGCGTGATATCCAGCACATCGGAAGTTTCCCATTTTAAATCAGGATTCTCGAGTCTGGTTGGGAAAATGCTGGGGTTACCATTATAACCAAAGGAGTTTTGAGGGGGAGTGAAGGTTCCACGCCATGCGTAGTTTTCGTTGGGGGTGTTTCCGGTTCTGCCAAAACCTGCCTTAATTTTCAGGAAATTATTCCTGCGGTAATTGCGCATAAAATTCTCATCGCTGATAACCCAGGCGCCGGATACGGCAGGGAAAAATCCATAGGCATTGTTGGGCCCGAAACGTGAAGAGCCATCTGAGCGCATGGTAAACTGGAAAATGTATTTATTCCTAAGCTTGTAGTTCATGCGCAGGAAGTAGGACGCAAATGCAAAAGCTTCGGTTGCGTTTTTGCGTTCTAATCGGCTAGAATTTTCACCGCCTGTTTCACCCTTGTACAAGGCATGATTCATGTCGCTCACTTCAATGAAGCTGGATCTTACGATTGATTTCTGAAATTCAGTTCCCACCATGGCGTCCAAGGTTTGTTTGTCAGTATTCAGAATATTATAGTTGGTAATCAGGTTGTAGTTATAGTTGAATGTACTTCTGGGTGAGCGTTTAGCTATGCCCGCATGGTTGGTGTTGATAAGGGCTTTTGGCTCATAAATATCTTCAAAGAAGTCCATGTTATCGATGGCTCCAAATGCAGATACTACCCATTTATCAGAGATTTTATAAGAAGCTTTGAAGTTATTGATGGTGCGGTTTTCTGTGGTTCTCCAATCCTTGAGTTTTCTCACTGCAACCGGGTTCAGGCCACCGTTTCCGGGTCTCCAGAAATTACCTGTGGTATCATAAATGGGATAAATGGGCAATGCTGTACTCATAGCAGCACCAAATCCCCCGCTCCAGGCACCGTCTACACGATTGTTGATGCCTTGTGTATAGGACGAACTCAAGCTTATTGTCAGGTTTTTGATGGGTTCATAATCGAGGTTTAAACGCGCAGAGCTGCGTTTGTATCGGCTGCCAATGACAAAGCTGCCATTGTTATCATGGGTAAGTCCCAGGTAAGCGCCAAACTTGTTTTTTCTGTAGGTAGTACCTAAAGAATACATTTGCTTCAGACCCACTCCCATGGTTTCATCCACCCAGTTGGTATTGGTTTTAAGGGCTTCTTCCCATGAAATATTATTAGGTAGGGGTGCGCGACCCGTTCCTCCATCATTTTCCCATGCTTCCTGATACAGCTGTAAAAACTGACTGCTGTTTAACATCTGCGGCTTGAATGTGGGCTGAGATGTTCCTACGCGGGATGAGAAATCAAACTTAAGTCCCCCTTTTTTAGCACGTTTAGTAGTAATCAAAATAACGCCGTTTGAACCCCTGGAACCATAAATTGAGGTGGCTGCTGCATCCTTTAAAATTTCAATGGATTCAATATCTTCAGGGTTTAATGTAGCCAATGGGTTATTGTTGAAACCGCCGTTATTGCCATTGACAAAATAGTTTTGGGAAATAGGAATACCATCCACAATATACAGAGGGTCGCCGGCGGCAGAGATAGATGCTACACCACGAATCCGCACCAGTGAACCGGAACCGGCAACACCACTGCCTGTAGTAATTTGAACACCGGGGGCTTTACCCTGAATGGCAGCTTCGAAGCTGGGGGTTGGCATATCTTGTACTTCAGCCCCTTTGAGTGAGGTGACAGATCCGGTTAGGTCTCTTTTTGTTGATGTACCGTAACCTATGATGACCACAGGATCCATCTCATCTGCACCCAAACTCAGAATGAAATCAGGTAGTGCATTTTGGCCAGGTTTTACCACAACTGTTTGAGAAAAAGGCTTGTACTCTTTTGCAGAAACAGTCATTTGATGTACACCCTCAGCAAGACTAATCGCATAATTGCCATTTTTATCCGTTATGACAGTGGTACTTCCGGTTTTAACAACTGCCCCTTCAATGGCATTGCCCTCCTGACTCTTAATCTTACCGGTAAGGGTTAAGTTCTGCGCCAGAGCCGGTAAAAGGCCAGAAAACAGCAGCAGAAAAAGAATAATAGTATGTTTTTTCATCATAAGATTTTACTCGGTGTGTCAAAAGTACACTTTCAAAATCAAAAAACAACAATAAGATTAAAAAGCGTTTAATTTTTAGTTTGAATATTTTAACCTAATTTAGTTACTGAAGTGTGGGCAAGATGATAAAAACTGATTTTCAAAATCCCGTTAATTTGCCCTTGTGAAAATAGCTGCCATTGATATCGGATCCAATGCTGTACGGCTTTACATAGGAAGGCCCCTGCACGAAGATTTGCAGGATACGGATTTTAAATCGGTAGAGTTTACCCGTTTGCCGCTGCGTTTGGGGGATGATGTATTCAAAAACAAGGAAATTGGCAGGAGAAAAGCAGATTTGCTGATAAAAGCCATGCAATCGTTTGCATTGCTGATGGAGATATACAATGTAGACGCTGTGCGAGTTTGCGCTACCAGCGCCATGAGAGATGCCGAGAATGGTGAAAAACTTGCCAAAGACATCCGTAAAATTACGGGGTTAAAAATAGACATCATCAGCGGCAAGGAGGAGAGTAGACTGGTTCAGGCGGCAATTCTTGACAGTTTGCCGGGAAAGAGTACTTTTCTGCACATTGACGTGGGGGGAGGAAGTACAGAAATCAGTTTTATTCGAAACGGAAAGATTAAGCAGTACGAGAGTTTTAATATTGGTACGGTGAGAATGCGAGAGGGCAAGGTAAAGCCAACAGAAGTTCAGCGTATGCTCAAATGGCTTTCGGAATTGCCATTACCTGCGGGTGAAACCGTAAAAGCCATAGGAACCGGGGGCAATATCGTGAAATTGCATGCCCTGGCGGGAACCGCATCCGGCGAGGCCCTGAACCTGCACCATTTAAAAAGCACCCATTTTTATATAGAGTCGCTCAGCCACCACGATAGGGTATACGAGCTAAAATTAAATCCTGACAGGGCAGAAGTAATCAACCATGCAGGTAGTATTTTCATACAGATTATGGAAAGCTGTAATATCCATGAAATATACGCCCCCAACGTGGGATTGAAGGATGGTATCGTAAAGCAGCTTTGGAAGAAACGCTTCCGTGCTAAGAAATCCTGAAGCTTAACAGGGCCTGACCCAGTTTCCAAACGTCGGTGAAGCTGTTATATAATGGCACAGGGGCCATTCTTATTACATTGGGTTCTCGCCAATCAGCAACAATATCCATTTTTGTCAGGTGATCAAACAGTTTTTTCCCGTTTTCATCGGTTAATAGACTGATCTGGCAGCCGCGCTCATAATCTGGGGTGATGATGCTGAAACGTAAATCAGTGTTTTGGCTGCGGCAGTCCTTCAACGTAAAATCAAGGTAGGCGGTGAGTCTGCGGCTTTTTTCTGCCAGGTTCTCCATGCCGGCTCGGTGAAAAATATCCAGACTGGCAGCGTGTACGGCCATACCGAAAACCGGTGCGTTGGAGAGTTGCCAGCCGGCGGCTCCTGGTTCGGGTTCATATCCGCGCTGCATGAGAAAGCGTTTGTCTTCGCGATAGCCCCACCACCCTGACAAACGCGGAGTATCGGGGTTGAGTGCATGGCGTTCATGGATAAATACCCCAGACACATTGCCTGGCCCACTGTTCAAGTATTTATAACTGCACCAAGCAGCAAAATCTACGTTCCATTCGTGAAGTTTCAGGGCTACATTTCCCGCGGCATGGGCCAGATCAAATCCTGCAGGAACCCCTGCTTTGTGTGCAGCTTCCGTAATTGCAGGAATGTTGAAATACTGCCCTGTATAGTATTGTACCCCGCTGAAAAATACCAGTGCCAGTTGATCGGCATGCTCCTCAATGGCAGCAATGATATCTTCGGTGTGCAGGGTGTGTTCGCCTTCACGTGGTTTTAGTTCAATTACCGCTTCATCATAATCAAATCCATGAAACTCTACCTGACTTTGTACGGCATACATATCGCTGGGGAAAGCACCTGCCTCCATGATGATTTTGTATCGTTCTTCATTCGGCCTGTAAAAACTTGCCATCAACAGATGAAGATTCACGGTAAGCTGATTCATGACTACCACTTCATGTGCCATTGCCCCCACCAGTTCTGCGGTATGGTCGGTTAGAAACTTATGGTAATGAAACCAGGGTTTTTTGCCGTGAAAATGGCCTTCCACACCCCATTTTTGCCAGTCATCCAGCTCCGCTTGTAAGTATTGCCCGGCGGTTTTTGGTTGCAGCCCTAGTGAGTTACCGCAGAAATAGATAAGAGAATTGCCGTTTTCTGCTGTGGGAAACCAGAATTCATCTCTAAATGCAACCAAACCGTCCGCCTTGTCCTGTTCTTCGGCAAACGAAAGGGTATTGGCAAAATTCATGGTGGCAAATTTAAGGAGATGCTTGCTTGTGGACTCGCATAAATTCATTAAACTCGCAAACATTTTATAGTCAAGAGATGAAACTGGAAGATGAAATAAAACAAACCCGTTTTACATCAGCGCAGCATAAGGCGCTGGTGAATATCATCTTTACGGCCAACTGGGCCAACGCCAGGTTAAGGGAAATTATCAAAACCCATCACATCACACTTCAGCAATACAATGTGCTTCGCATTTTACGGGGCAAATATCCAAAGTCGGCAAACCCCGGTGAGATAAAATCGGTAATGTTGGATAAAAACCCTGATTTGACCAGGTTGTGTGATCGCATGTGCACACAGGGGTTGATTAGCAGAACCATTGACGAAGTAAACCGCCGTAAAATGAATATTTGCATCACCGAAAAAGGTTTACAGGTTCTGGAACTGACTGATCCTGAGGTTCACAAGCTTGAGCCGCTGATGGTGCATCTGGGTGATGCTGAAGCTGAACAACTCAGTGATTTGCTGGATAAACTGAGGGGCTGATAGGATTATCTTCTGAAGTCTTACCTGTTAGCAATCCTCAGGATTGTGTTTTCCTTATCATGGTAAGACCGTCTCTGAGTGGCAGCATAACCACTTCTATTCCGGGTGTTTCGGCTACCATTTGATTGAAATTGTGCATGTGGCGCGTATCGGGGTCATGCAGGCAGTCTTCACTGTTTAGTACGCGCCCGCTCCAGAGGGTATTGTCAAACAGCAAAACGCCACCGGGTTTCAAAATGGTCAGACAGCAATGCAGGTATTCGGAATATTGTTGCTTATCGGCATCCACAAAAATCAAATCGGGGTGAATTTGGAGTTTGGGAATCACATCCAATGCTTCACCGGCGTGGATTATTATTTGCCCTTTATGGGCATGTTTATTCACCCATTGTTCGGCCTTCCAGGCCATTTCAGTACTGGCTTCTACGCTGTGGAGAATTCCTTCGGGTGCCAGGCCTTCCGCCAAACAAAGCGCAGAATATCCCGTAAAAGTTCCGATTTCCAGGATGCATTTCGCCTGTATCAATGAAGCAATCATAGATAAAAACCGGCCCTGTAGCTGCCCACTCAACATGCGGGGGTTGGTAGTGTTACGCCAGGTATAAGCGGTTAGATTTTGCAGCAATTCCGGTTCGGGACTGCTGTGTTTTTCACAATACTGATGCAGGTCATCCTGCCAGTCTGGATGCATGGGACAAAGTTCGTACTAATTACAAAGATTTTATCATGGTATAAAACCCATATATTCAATCACATAGAAAAAAAGCCCTTTTCAGACCGTTTTTTTTAACAAAAATCAAAAGATTTTGAAATTTCAAAAAAAAGTGTACTTTCGCGAGACAATAGGACCAATAAAAATATGTACTGGACATTAGAACTTGTAAGCTATCTGGATGACGCTCCATGGCCTGCTACCAAAGACGAGCTTATCGATTACGCCATTCGTTCCGGCGCACCTCTCGAGGTAATTGAAAATCTGCAGGAACTGGAAGATGACGGTGAACCCTACGAAAGCATAGAAGAAATCTGGAGTGATTATCCCACCGATGAAGATTATTTCTTCAACGAAGACGAGTTGTAATTTACGAAACTAAAACTAATTGAAGGGCCGTCCAAAGCGGCCTTTTTTATTTGATAAAAACAACCTTGTTGTGTTTAGTGATATTATTACCGGTATTGAGTTTGAATCGGAAGGTAAGTATGGCTGTGTCGGGCATACTCTTCCATGTCGATAAAGTCCAGTTGGATATAAAAGAATAGGTTCTGAGTTGCTCATCATCGTCGGGGGCATTTTTTATCTTTACTACCTCCACATACGGATTGCCTTCCAGGTTTTCACCGGCGGGTGTCCCCGGTAAATCTTTGTTGCAGGTGACTCTTACACTGTCTGAAAGCACAAAAGAACGGATACTGATTCGCAGATCTTTTCGTTGGCCAAAACACCCCGCCTTTTTACTGGAATGAGCCCCATTTTCATTGTTAACCTCATAGGTAAACTGAATGACCGGTTCTGCAATATTGGCTACTGAATCGGCAAAATATACCTGATGAATCCCGCTGACAAACTGCGTACTCACAGGGCTGTCGCAAATGCAGCCGGATAAAAAAATCCCAAATGCAAAAGCAAGCAGTGGTAATAAACGCATGCTACATTTTTACAGGGTACGTTTTACCTGTTCTTCAATGTATACCTCGAGATAATCGCCTACCTCAATATCGTTGAAACGCTCTATCTGCAAACCGCATTCAAAGCCGCGCAGTACCTCTTTCACATCGTCCTTAAAGCGTTTCAGCGATGCGAGTTCGCCGGTATGAATCACCACACCATCGCGGATAACGCGTATTTTGTTCTTGCGTTCCACTTTGCCGTCGGTAACCATACAACCGGCCACGCTGCCCACTTTGCTGATTTTGAATACTTCGCGCACTTCCACATTACCCACAATTTTCTCAACCACTTCGGGGCTAAGCATGCCTTCCATGGCGCTTTTCACCTCTTCTATGGCTTGATAAATTACGGAGTAGTGGCGTATATCGATTTCTTCCTGTTCAGCCAGTTGACGCGCCTTGGCGCTCGGCCTCACCTGGAAGCCCACAATAATGGCATCAGAAGCAGAAGCCAGCAGTACGTCGCTTTCTGAAATCTGACCTACACCGCTGTGAATAACAGAAACCATTACCTCTTCGGTGCTGAGTTTCAGCAAGGCGTCGGAAAGGGCCTCTACGGAACCATCCACATCACCTTTAACAATGATTTTCAGTTCCTTAAAGTTGCCAATTGCCAAACGACGTCCGATTTCATCCAGGGTAATGTGGCGCTTGGTTCGTATACCTTGCTCACGAACAAGCTGCATGCGCTTGGTGGCAAGTTCTTTGGCTTCACTCTCTTCGGCCATCACCACCCAAACGTCACCTGCAGTTGGATTTTCGCTGAAGCCCAGCATTTTCACAGGAGTGCTTGGCGGGGCAAAATCTATTTTATTTCCGCGTTCGTTGAACAAGGCGCGTACTTTGGCATAGTGGGGGCCTGCAACCATGTTGTCACCCACACGCAGCGTGCCTGTTTGCACCAGCATACTGCATACAATACCGCGGCCTTTTTCCATGGTGGCTTCAATCACCGTGCCTTTGGCTTTGCGTTTAGGGTTGGCCTTGAGCTCCATGATTTCTGCTTCCAGCAGTACTTTTTCCAGTAGTTTATCAACGTTCAGGCCTTTTTTAGCGGAAATTTCCTGGCACTGGAATTTGCCACCCCAGTCTTCTACCAGAATATTCATGCCGGCAAGCTGTTCGCGTATTTTATCGGCATTAGCACCTTCCTTATCAATTTTATTGAATGCAAAAACCATAGGAACGCCTGCTGCCTGTGCGTGTGCAATGGCTTCTTTGGTCTGTGGCATCACGCTGTCGTCTGCCGCAATTACAATGATGGCGATATCGGTAACCTTGGCACCGCGGGCACGCATGGCGGTAAATGCTTCGTGACCGGGTGTATCCAGAAAGGTGATTTTGCGGTTGTCGGCCAGAGTAACTTCATAAGCCCCTATATGTTGTGTAATACCACCCGCCTCACCGGCAATTACATTGGCTTTTCGCACATAATCCAGCAATGAAGTTTTACCATGATCTACGTGACCCATCACCGTAACTATGGGCGGACGGTGTTTCAGATCTTCCGGAGCATCATTTTCATCCTCTTCTACCTCCAGCTGTGCTTCCGCATCTACAAATTCCACTTCAAAACCAAAATCACCGGCCACCAGCTGAATGGTTTCAGCGTCAAGTCGCTGGTTGATACTCACCATCATACCCAGAGAGAAACATGCCGATATTACCTTGGTTACTGCCATGTTCATCAGACTCGCAAGGTCATTGGCAGTGAGGAATTCCGTTACCTTAATGATTTTACTTTCTTTTTCAAGACGATCTCTTTCCTCCATGCGTTCAAAGGCACGGGCTTCTTTGCGCTGGGTTTTGAGTTTTTGTTTTAGGCCGCGAGTCTGTCCTGCACCACCCATTTTGCCCATGGTGGTTTTTACCTTGCTTCGGACATCTTTTTGGGATATTTCAGCTTTAGGATCGGTGCTCTTTTCCTTTTCTTTGGCAATGCGCTCCTCTTCCTTGATTTTATCCTGAACGGCTACTTTTTCGCCGCCCACTTTTTTGCGTTTGCGCTTGCGTTTTTCCCTTAGATCGTCCCGGGCTTCGTCTGCCAGATTCTTTACCCCGCTGGGTGAATCTTTGGGAAGATCAATCTTACCGAGCACTTTGGGTCCGGACAGTTTTTCAAATTTGGTTTCTACCTTTTCTACCTCTTCTTCAGTTTCTTCTGCGATTACCTCAGGAGCCGCCGTAACTTCTGGTTCAGGAAGTTTTTCCGGTTCAACCACAGGGGGTGTTTCTGCCTTTTTATCAACCTTTTTTTCGACAGTTTTTTCTTCGTTCTTGGCAGTTTTACCCTTTTTGGGAGCAATATCGATTTTGCCTAATATTTTCGGGCCGCTCAATTCCTCTTTGCGGGCTTCAATTTTTTCAGTTTCTTCAACCGGCGCAGCGGTAACGACTTCCTGCTTTGCAGGCGGAGGGGTAACGGGTTCCGGTTCTTCCGGCTTGGCTACCGGTGCTTTTGCGACAGGAGGGGGAGGCGTAGGTTTTGCGTCCCTGTTTGATTTGAGTTTGTTGGCCTCTTCACGGGCACTTTTGTCCGCGGCAAACTCCTGCACCAGTACCTGGTACATTTCCTCGGTTATTTTGGTAGTAAGTTTTGCTTCTACACTAAAACCCTTTCCTTTCAGGGTTTCAGCCAGAATCTGATAACTGCGATTAAGCTCGCTGGCAACTTTTGCTAAACGGTATTCCGCCATGTTTGGTTTTCAAATTTACGTTTTATCCTCTGCAATGCCAATTCGGAATATCCGGGTTTAGTTCCGACGGCATGCGGGCCGGCGGAACTAAACCTGTTTATTCGCTATGTCGGCGGCTATATGCGGCATTGCTTTGCATATTTCCACCGCTGTGGCGACGATATTTTTCATGGAATGAAAAGCATCCTCACCTGTCAGTCTTCAAATTCAGCTCTCAGGATGTCTTTCACCTGCTGAATGGTTTCTTCTTCCAGTTCAGTGCGGCGAACGAGATCCTCGCTGCTGGCTCTCAGCACCGAACGTGCAGAGTCCAATCCAATTTTCTTGAATTCATCGATAATCCATGAGTCGATTTCATCCAGGAATTCATCCAGTTCCACATCATCCTCATCCTGTGTTTCAACATTTACGCGATACACTTCAATCTGGTATCCGGATAATTTACCTGCCAGCTTGATGTTGTGACCACCCTTGCCTATGGCCAGTGAAACCTGATCAGCATCAAGGAATACATCGGCTTTCTTGTGGGCATCATCCAGTTCCATGCGGGTGATTTTAGCCGGTTGTAGCGCACGCTGAATGAACAGGGAAAGGTTGGTGGTGTAGTTAATCACGTCGATATTTTCATTGCGCAGTTCGCGAACAATGCCGTGAATACGGGCACCTTTCACACCCACGCATGCACCTACGGGATCGATGCGATCATCATAGCTTTCTACCGCCACTTTCGCACGCTCACCGGGTTCTCTTACAATCTTTTTGATGGTGATTAATCCATCCAGGATTTCGGGAACCTCCAATTCGAATAAACGTTCCAGGAATTCAGGGCTTGTGCGGGAAAGAATGATACGGGGAGCGCCCTTGTCCATATTCACTTCGTGGATTACGGCACGCAGGGTATCACCTTTTTTGTACATGTCGCGGGGGATCATGTGTTCTTTGGGAAGAACCAGTTCATTTCCCTCATCGTCCAGCACCATGATTTCGCGTTTCCATACGTTGTATACCTCACCGCTCAGGATTTCACCGCGTTTGTCTTTGTATTTGCGGAACAGTTCGTCTTTTTCAAGTTCAATAATTCTGCTCATCAGGGTTTGACGGGCATTAAGTATACTGCGGCGACCGAAGTCGTCCAGAAATACCTGCTGAATGCAATCTTCGCCTACGGCGTAATCAGGTTCCAGCTGTTGTGCCTCGCTAACGCTGATTTGCAGGTTGGGATCTTCCACTTCACCTTCTTCCACAATCAGTCGCAGGTGATACATTTCAATGTCACCGGTTTCGATGTTGATGATGATGTCAAAATTGGCTTCGGGACCGTATTTTTTGCGCAGAATGCTGCGGAATACGTCTTCCAGTACACGCATCATGGTGGCCCTGTCGATGTTCTTAAATTCTTTGAATTCAGAGAAACTGTCGATCAGACTCATACCCAGCTCTTTGGTTTTGGCTTTGCTCATATCAGTTGAAAGTTATTTTTATTGTAGCACTTTTTATGTTATTCCAGTCCAGCTCCAGGGGCCTGGATTCTGTTTTTTTACCCTTTAGGGTTATTAGCTCTTCCAAATGGAGTTGATTGCCATCAACGGCAATCAGTTTGGCATCCATTTTAATGTCTTCTGTGGTTTCAATTTCCAGGGTTCTTCCGCAATGTTTGGGTAGTTGTCTGATGTCAGACAAGGGCTTGTCTGCCCCGGGGGTAGAGATTTCGAAGGTGAACTTGCGGTCGCCGAATTCTCCCTCATCAATTTTTTGCGAGATGTGGCGAGTGAAAGCGGAAAGACGGTTCATGGTGACGGGTTCCTGACCATCTATGTAAAAACGGTAGAAACCGGCAGGGCTGCCGCTGTGGGCAACCAAAAACAGATCGAAAGCAATGGCTTCCTGCTCCACGAGTGTTTTGAGTTTGGTTTCCAAATTTGCCATAGTCAATAAAAAAGGGGACTGCTTTTGGCTTGTCCCCTTCCGTTATTTTTTTTAGGAAAGTGATGCAAATATACGTTAAAATTTTGAATTATGCAAGTTTTCAGGGTAAAATCCGCATGGATTTGATGCGAATATCTTTGGCCGGTCTGTCGCCATTACCTGTTTCGGCATTTTGCAGGGCATTCAGCACATCATACCCTTTGATTACAAAGCCAAACACGGTGTAATCGCCATCCAGAAAAGGGGATCCGCCCCAGGTTGCATAAATTTGTTTGACGCGCACTGGCATTTTCTGGTAAAGGGAATCAACCATCGGTCCAACTTTTTTATCCAGTTCGCTCTGCAGGTCTTGTAATGCAGCGCCATCCTGTCTTTGTGTGGCTACCTGATAGCGCATTTGATAGGAAATGTTTTCAGGGTCCTGCATGAATTTCATAAAAGCTTTTTGGCGCAATACATCTTTCATTTCTGCCGTGTTGACCGCTTTTCCGCTCACGATGTAAAACTGGCTGCCTGAACTTTTTCTTTCGGGGTTAACCTCGTCGCCCTGTCTGGCTGCCGCCAGCGCACCTCTGAAATGGTAGAGGGTGTCGGAGATTTCGGCGTCCAATGTATAACCTGGACCTCCCTGACCCAGCATTTCGCCGGGTGCGGCCTTTTTGGAGTCCGGATCGCCCCCCTGCACCATGAATTCCTTGATAATGCGGTGAAACAGCGTTCCTTCGTAATAACCGCTCCGTACCAGTTTCAAAAAGTTGTCACGGTGTCCGGGAGTGGCATCAAACAATGCCAGCTCCAGGTTGCCCAAGTCAGTAATCATTTCCACGCGGGTGAATTTTGCCATGCCTGTGGTATCGGGGGCCAGCGGCCGATAGTTTTCCGTAAGGGCTTTTCGGGTGCTGTCAACCTGATCAGTTGCACTTCCTTTGGGCTGACATGCCATGAGCGTAATCAGCAGGCAAGTTGTAACGGCGTTGTATAGTTTCATAGGTTAAAGTTGATGATTTCTTCCTTTTCGAAATATTCTATGATGTGTTGTCTGAGAATATTTTCCTGCTCAAACAGGGTGAGGTTGGGCAGTGGTTTCAGGTTTTCCCAAACCGGCCATCCTTTCCTGTCAATGCCATTCATTTGGTAATAACCGGAATAGCTGAATAGTTTGCAGTTTGCCATGTGCATCAGGTAGGTTTTTTCTTCCTTGGTAAAATTTTTTTCAGGCAATTCTCCAAGTTCTCTGATGCCTATAAGAAACAGGATTGCATTCAGATCGGGTTTTTTATCAAATTTTTTTTCAAAAAAATCCATTACCTGAGACCATTTCAGCCGGATTTCTTCGTTTAACGACAGGGAGCTTTCCACAGGGCAAATTTCGGTTATTTTTCTCCTATACCACCATTATTTCGATATGCTTTACAAATTCGTATTTTTGTCGCTGCTATGAACGGACGTGATTTCTTATCGCAATTGATGATACGGGGCAGAAGAATTACAGATATCTTCAATTTTACGCGCTCAAAAGCGATAAAGTGGCAAGAAACTACCCTGAAAAAGATGCTATACACGGCCAGAAATACCGAATATGGCCAAAAGTATGGATTTGATGATATCCTGATTTCCAAAAACCCTGTAGAGGAATACCGCAAACGTGTGCCGCTGGTAACCTATAGCCAGATGCATGAATTTTGGCTAAGGCAATATAATGGTGAAGCGAATATTACGTGGCCCGGCAGATGCACCCATTTTGCCCTGAGCTCGGGAACCACAGAAGGGGCCAGTAAATACATTCCGGTCAACCATGATCAGTTAAAAGCCATGATCAGGGCCTCGCGCAGACAGTTACTTGCCATGGCACTGACGGATATTCCCAAAGATTTCCTGACCAAAGATTACCTGATGCTGGGCGGTTGTACCGATCTTAATTATAATGGCATCAGCTACAGCGGTGATTTGAGCGGTATTACCACGGCCAATATTCCCAACTGGTTTGAGCGCTTCAGCCGACCGGGTCCGGAAATTACTGCTATCAAAGACTGGGAGGAAAAAGTAAACCGAATTGTAGAGGAGGCGCCCCAGTGGGATATAGTAATGCTGGCAGGAGCGCCTTCGTGGATGCGTTTACTGATAGAGCGTATTATCAAACGCTACCAAGTGAATAATATTCATGAAATATGGCCCAACCTGAGCATTTATTGCTGGGGTGCCGTAGCGCTGGCTCCCTATCGTCAGTCGTTGGATTCCATGATGGGAAGGCCGATTATTTACATGGAGTCCTACCTGGCAAGCGAAGCGTATGTAGCCAACCAGACCAAGCCCGATGCAGGCGGCATGCGACTTGTGTTTCGGAATAATACCTATTTTGAATTTGTGGCCTTTAATGAAGAAAATTTTGATGCCGACAGCAACCTAAAGCCGACAGCAACTGCCATAGGCCTTGAGGATGTAGTAGCTGATACGGATTATGCCATTATTTTGACCACCCCGGCGGGTGCATGGCGCTACATGATTGGAGATACCATCCGATTTACCAATCCTGATATCTGTGAAATTAAAATTACCGGTAGAACCAAGCAGTTCCTCAGTATTACCGGAGAGCACCTAAGCGTTGATAACATGATGGATGGTCTCCGAAGAACCGCAGACGATTTTCAGACGGATTTTACAGAATTTACCGTCAAAGGGGTTAAAGAGGGCAGTAACTTTGCCCATCACTGGTATATCTCCAATCACAATACAACGCTGGATACCGAGGCAATAAAGGGTAAACTTGATCAACATCTCCGCGAGCTGAATGACGATTACCATACGGAACGGAACCATGTTCTGACCGGCATGTATCTGCACCTGTTACCGGAAGAAGTATTTCTTACTTTTTTGGAGAAACACCTCAAATTGGGTGGGCAAAGTAAGTTCCCGCGTGTGTTGTCAGACAATCTCTATCCGCTGTGGGTTGAACATGTAAAGTCTTACGTAAATCAGCCGTCAACATGAATATAACTGAGCAGGATTCAAATCATCAGAACCTGCATTCCCTTTCCTTCGCTGAATTGGTCAGGGGCATCAATACGGAGGATATGGGTGTGGCATTGTCTGTTCAGGAAAAGCTGCATCAGATAGAAGCCCTCTGCGAACTTGTATATCAGCGAATGAGCCGGGGTGGCAGGTTGTTTTATATGGGGGCCGGTACCAGTGGCCGATTGGGCATTGTAGATGCGAGTGAGTGCCCACCTACCTATGGTGTGGAACAGGGCCTTGTAATTGGCATCATTGCCGGTGGAGATTCTGCGATAAGAAAAGCGGTTGAATTTGCTGAAGACGATACCCTTCAAGGTTTTCAGGATCTGGAAGCGTATTCGGTCAATGAGAACGATGTGGTTGTAGGTATTTCCGCCAGCGGTCGCACACCCTACGTGCTGGGTGCCCTGAATGCATGTCGCGAAAAAGGTATTGCTACCGGTTGTATCGTTTGTAATCCGGGTTCTGTCATTGCCGCGGCCAGCAATGCGCCTGTGGAGGTTGTGACCGGACCTGAGTTTGTTACCGGAAGCACCCGCATGAAAGCAGGCACTGCTACGAAGATGGTATTGAACATGATTACTACTTCCGTTATGATACGACTGGGTCGCGTGGTGGGTAACAAAATGGTGGACATGCAATTGAGCAACGATAAGCTCATTGAGCGCGGAACCCGAATGGTGATGCAGTCCACGGGACTTTCCGAAGCCGCGTCACGAGATTTGCTGCTCAAATATGGCAGCGTGCGTAAAGCCGTGGAAGCTGCCACCGCCTGATTTTGGGCAAATCCGGGCGGAATTCGTTATTTTTGTACCCTATATGTCCCGTCCCGTAAGAGTTCGTTTCGCTCCCAGTCCTACCGGTCCGCTCCACATTGGTGGTGTGCGCACGGCATTGTACAATTACCTTTTTGCCAGAAAACACAAGGGTACCATGATTCTGAGAATAGAAGACACAGACCAGAATAGGTTTGTGCCAGGTGCAGAATCCTACATCATTGAAGCTTTGAAGTGGGTGGGAATTGAAATTGACGAAGGTCCTGAAAATGGCGGACCGCATGCGCCATACAGGCAAAGTGAGCGTAAGGGTATGTATGCGCAGTACGCATACGATCTGGTGGAACGTGGTTATGCATACTACGCATTCGATACGGAGGAAGATCTTGAGCAAATGCGCAAGCGTTTGGAAGCCAGTCAGATGCAACCTGCATACGATGGTACCAGCCGCATGAGCATGAAAAATTCCTTAACGCTGCCCGCCGATGATGTGAAGGCGAGATTAGAAAGCGGTGCGCCCTATGTCATTCGAATTAAACTCCCCAGGAAAGAAGAGATTCGTTTCCATGACAGCATACGCGGGTGGGTAACAGTGAACAGCGCGCAGCTGGATGATAAAGTGCTGCTGAAAAGCGATGGAATGCCCACCTATCATCTGGCCAACGTAGTAGATGATTATCTGATGGGCATCAGCCATGTAATTCGCGGAGAGGAATGGTTACCCAGTGCACCACTGCATGTGATGCTGTATCGGTACCTCGGATGGGAAGAAGTCATGCCTGTATTTGCACATTTGCCTTTGCTGTTAAAACCCGAAGGAAATGGCAAGCTTAGCAAGCGTGACGGTGACCGACTCGGTTTTCCTGTTTTTCCGCTTCAGTGGACCGATCCCAAAACGGGTGAAGTAAGCAGCGGCTACAGAGAAAGTGGATATTTCCCGGAAGCAGTGGCCAATATGCTGGCATTGCTGGGCTGGCACCCAAGCGATAACCGTGAACTATTTTCCATGGATGAACTGATTGAGGCCTTCAGTCTTGAAAAAGTGAGCAAGAGCGGGGCTAAATTTGATGTTCAGAAAGCTTTTTGGTTCAATCAACAGTATTTACAGCAAAAAACCGCTGCGGAGGTGGTTGCTGTCATTAGGCCTTTGGTAAACGAAGCCCAATATGACGTAAGTGATGAATATCTTGAACAGGTGGTGGGATTGATGAGGGAAAAAGTGCAGTTTGCCAATGATATTATTCGTGAGGGAACCTACTTTTTTGTTGCCCCTGATTCTTATGATTCTGACGTAATTGCCAAAAAATGGAAACCCGAAACCACCGGGCACATAGACGGTATCAGGCAGAAGTTTGCCGGTCTCAACCCTCAGTCTGCGGCAATGGACTTTGAAAATGCTTTCAAAGCTTATTGCGAAGAATCCGGTGTAAAGTCAGGAGAGCTTTTACAGCCCCTCAGACTTGCTGTGAGCGGAAAAGGTGCAGGTGCACCCATTTGGGAAATGATGGCTTTAATAGGCCGGGATTTCATCACAGCACGATTGGAAAATGCTGTTAAAAAAATTTCATTTTCATAAGCACCCACAATCTGTTAATTTCGCCAAATATCTCTTTTCGAAACCATAAACGATAATGAAGAACTTTAAATTAATGAACCTGATTGGCGGATGGGCCATGTTTGCCATCGCCCTCGTGGTGTACACCCTTACCCTGGAGCCCTCTGTGAGTCTGTGGGACTGCGGTGAATTTATCAGCGCAGCATACCGCTTACAGGTGGTGCATCCTCCCGGAGCCCCTTTCTTCCTCATGATTGGTCGGTTGTTTTCACTGCTGGCTGATTCTCCGGAAAAAGTAGGTTTCTGGGTGAATATGCTCTCGGCTGTCTCCAGTGCGGGTTGCGTAATGTTCACTTTCTGGATTACCACCCATTTTGCAGACAGGATTGTTTCTGCTGAAAGAGAGAATAGAAATCTTTTGATTATCGCCGCCGGCGCAGTGGCAGCCCTCACCAACACCTTCATAGACAGTTTCTGGTTCAGTGCTGTGGAGGCAGAGGTTTACGCTTTGAGCTCCTTTTTTACTGCCCTTACGTTTTGGGCTATTTTACGTTGGGACAAGCAGGCAGACAGCCCCAATGCTGACCGATGGCTGGTTTTTATCGGTTTTATCACCGGTCTTGCACTCGGAACACACATGCTGAACCTGCTGGTAATACCCGCGGTTTGCTTGGCCTATTATTTCCGTCGTTTCAAAACCACCACCAAGGGGGTATTACTGGCTTTTGGTGCAGCCATTCTGGCGCTGGGTTTTGTGATGAAAATCATTTACCCCGGACTACCATGGCTGATTAGCCGTACCGATAAACTGTTTGTTAATGATTTTGGAATGCCTTTTTACAGCGGTGCAATCATTTCAGTGATTGCCATTTTTGCAGCCCTGGCTGTGTTATTATGGTACACACACTCAAAAGGGTTTAAAAACTGGAATACGCTGCTTTTGAGCATTACTTTCATTATCGTTGGCTATTCTTCCTATGCCATGGTAATCATTCGTTCCATGGCCAATACAGCCATTGACATGAACAATCCCGAAGATCCTTACAAGTTCTATGGTTACATTACCCGTGAGCAATATGGTGATCGTCCGCTTTTGAAAGGTCCGTTTTTCAATGCTCCGCAGGTGGATTACGAAACCACCCACAAAAAATATTTTAAAGGAGAAACCCAGTATGAAGAGGGTGGCGAAAATTATGAGCCCATTTATGACGATGAGTATTC
>Ga0315899_10001715_pt1 | contig 24918 bp, 20 predicted proteins | sample LakEriMetagenome_2_FD_203518 | JGI IMG/M metagenome (GOLD analysis project Ga0315899, IMG submission 203518) | Freshwater fungal communities from buoy surface, Lake Erie, Ohio, United States - Buoy 4 MA112 | ecosystem: Environmental > Aquatic > Freshwater > Lake | place: USA: Lake Erie, Ohio... | reverse complement strand
CGAAAACCATCCTTCCTTTCCTCCGACCTCCTCATGAGCTGCAAACTCACCACCCCCGAAGCCCAGGCCGGCCTCGACGCCTGGACGCGCGAGATGATCGCGTGGCATTTCTCACCCGCCACGGGCTGCGACTACTGGCTCAAATGGGCCGAGCAGGCCGGCTGGAACCCGCTCAAGGAGATCACCTGCTTCAACGATCTGATGCGCTTCGACCACTTCGACGACGAGGTCCTGCGCAAGGAGCAGCCCGAGCGATTCGTACCGAAGGCATACGCCGGGCGTCCCTACAACGTCTTCGAGACCGGTGGCACCACCGGCATGCCCAAGCAGCGCATCGGCTGGGACGACTACAAGGTCGATTACGAGGAGTTCAGCGACCACTACGGTCCCGACTTCTTCCCCAAGGGCGGCAACTGGCTGATGGTCGGCCCCACCGGCCCGCGTCGCCTGCGCCTCGCGATCGAGCATCTCGCCAATTACCGCGGCGGCTCGTGCTACTTCGTCGATCTCGACCCGCGCTGGGTGAAGCGCCTCATCGGCATGGGCGAGGGCGCCATGGCCCGCAAGTACCAGGAGCACGTCATCGATCAGGCGGCCACGATCATCCGCCACCGGAACATCCAGTGCATGTTCACCACGCCGCGCCTCCTCGAGAACCTCGCCGAGCGCATGTCGCTCGTGAAGGCGGGTCTCAAGGCGGTCTTCGCCGGCGGCACCACCATGACGCCCCAGTACGTGCGCTTCGTCGTGGAGGAGGTGCTCGAGGGGAAGATCAATTTCGCCCCGACCTACGGCAACACCCTCATGGGCCTCGCCATCAGCCGGAAGCTCAAGCCCGAGGACAATTACAGCCTCACCTACTACGCGCCCCAGCCGCGCGCCGTGCTGCGTATCGTCAATCCGGACCAGCCCGACAAGGTCATGCCCTACGGCGAGTACGGCCGCGTCGAGCTCACCACCATGACGCGCGAATTCTTCGTGCCCCGCTTCCTCGAACGCGACGAGGCCATCCGCCGGCCCCCGTGCGACGAGTTCCCGTGGGACGGTGTGGGCGACGTGCGCCCGTTCCAGTCCCTCACCAAGACCATCATCGAGGGCGTTTACTGAAGCGCCCGAAGGCACCCGCGCCATGAGCTCATCCATCCACATTCCCGTCCTGCGCCTCGGTCGTCCGTACGAGAGCCTCGACCAGGTCCGCTTCAACGTCGACGGACGCGAGATCGCCGTGAGCATGGCGAATTCGGGCCTCATCCGGCGCGATCTCCAGCAGGGGCTCGCGCGCGCCGCCGAAAGCCTGCAGGCGATCCCATGCGCCAAGCTGGCCGACGCCTGCGAGCACGCGGCCGAGCTTTTCCTCCGCGGTAATCTACCCTGGGGTGACGGCGACCAACTCCAGAGCCCGCACGATTACGTCGTCGCCCTCTCCCAGCTCACCGGCCTGCCCCATGCCCTCGGCCACCAGAACATGGGCAAGGTGCACGCCGCGATGGCCAACATCCGCGCCATCCTCGCCGGCCTCACCCGCGGCATGCCGCTCGAGCTCTTTGACCGCGGCTTCATCCGGCAGGACGGGATCGACGTTAACTTCTTCCCGCAGACCGGGAGCCTCGGCGTGCTGCTGCCCAGCAACTCGCCCGGCGTGAACTCGCTCTGGCTCCCCGCGCTCGTGATGAAGATCCCGGTCGTGCTCAAGCCCGGCCGCGAGGATCCTCTCACCCCGTTCCGCATCGTGCAGGCCATGATCGCCGCCGGCTTCCCGCGCGAGGCTTTCGGCTTCTACCCCGCCGGCCATGACGGCGGCGACGCGGTGCTCTTCGGCACCGGCCGCGCCATCGCGTTCGGCAGCGACGCCACCGTGCGGCGGTATTCCCCGTTCCGGAATATCCAGGTCCACGGCTCCGGCCGCAGCAAGGTCCTCCTCGGCGACGACCACGCCGACCACTGGGAGCGCCATCTCGACATCATCGTGCAGTCGATCGCCTCCAACGGCGGCCGCTCCTGCATCAACGCCTCCGCCGTCCTCACCCCACGCCACCGCGACCAGCTCGCCGACGCCCTGGCGCGCCGCATGGCCGCCATCGTGCCGCGTCCGCGCGACGACAAGGACGCGCTCCTCTGCGGCTTCGCCAATCCCGCCATGGCCAAGGGAATCGACGAGCGGATCGATGAACTTCTGCAGACGCCGGGCGCCGAGGACATCACCGCCCGTTATCGACAAGGCCCGCGCCTGATCGATAAATTCGGCCAGACCTTCCTCCAGCCCACGCTGATCTCCTGCACGGACCCGGAGCATCCGCTCGCCAACACCGAGTTCATGTTCCCCTTCGCGAGCATCCTCGAGGTGCCGCAGTCACGCATGATCGACACCATCGGCGAGTCGCTGGTCGTCTCGGCCGTGACCGCCGACCACGCGTGGACGCTCGACCTGATGGCGAGCACCAACATCGAGCGGCTCAACATCGGGCCCTACCCGACGAACCGCGTGCAATGGGAGCAGCCGCACGAGGGTAACATGTTCGAGTTCCTCTACCGCCGCCGCGCCCTGCAGGGCGATCTCGCCGCGGTCTGACGCGCCGTCGTCGCCGGCCGCGCGCCGGTCCACGCCCCCTTCCCCGCATGCCCGAGGCTTTCGCGTCGCGCCCCGCCCCGCGTCTCATCTTCGGTCCGGGAAAACTCCGCGAGCTGCCCGAGGCGGTGCGCGGGCTCGGCGGCACGGCGGTTTTCGTCGTCAGCGATCCCGGCGTCGCCCGCGCCGGCCATCTCGACGCCGCGCTGCGCCTGTTGGCTGACGCCGGCCTACCCGCCGCCGCATTCGCCGAGTCGAGGGAGAACCCGACGGAGTCCGATACCGCCACGTGCCGCGACGCCGCGCACGCCCACCGCTTCGACTGCATCGTCGCGATCGGTGGCGGCAGCAGCCTCGACACGGCCAAGGCCTGCAACTTCCTCCTCACGAACGGAGGCGCGATGCGCGACTATCACGGCTACGGCAAGGCCTCGCGCCCGCTGCTGCCGCTCATCGCCATCCCCACCACCGCCGGCACCGGCAGCGAGACGCAGTCCTACGCACTCATCAGCCGCGACGGCTCCCACGAGAAGATGGCCTGCGGCGACCCCAAGGCGCTGCCGGCGGTCGCCATCCTCGACCCGGATCTCACCTCCACGCTGCCGCACGGCGCCGCGTTGCTCTCCGGCGTGGACGCCCTCACGCATGCGATCGAGTCCGCGGTCTGCACGAAAGCCAACCCGGTGTCGTCCGGCCACGCCGAGGAGGCCTTCCGGCATATCGCCGCGGCGATCGACCGTGTGGTTGACGGTCGCCCCACCGCGGACGACCGCGCGCACATGCTGCTCGGCGCCGCGCTCGCGGGATCCGCGATCGAGAACAGCATGCTCGGCGCCGCCCACGCCTCCGCTAATCCCCTCACCGCGCGCCTCGGCATCGTCCACGGCCGCGCCGTCGCCACGATGCTGCCGCACGTCATGCGCTTCAATGCCACGGTGCCGGCCGCCGCCGCCGGTTACGACCGGCTCGACAGCCGGTTGCGCGGACTCGGCGTGACGGACCTTTCGCTTCAGGCATGGATCGAGGCCCTGGTGCAACGCTGCCATTTCCCCGCCCTGGACCCGGCCGCCGACTTCGCGCTCCTCGCCGAGGACGCCACGCGGCAATGGACCGGCAAATTCAACCCGCGTCCGTTGCAGCGGGAGGATTTCATCTCACTCTACCGGCGTGCAGCCAGCGTCGAAACCTGATCCCCGCCGCCCGTTTCCGCGCCGGTCTCTGCTGGCGACGGCGATCATGCTCGCGCTGGCCGGCTGCGGGGAAAAACCGGCCGACGCACCCAAGGTCCCGCCCGCGCCCAAAGCCACCGCGTGGCCGATGACCCGCGGGGGACCCGCCCTCACCGGCGCTTCCGCCGCACCCGTGCCGCGCGAACCGACCGTCGCCTGGACGTTCACCGCTCCCGGCCCGGTCAACGCCGAGGCCGCCATCGCCGACGGTCGCGTCTTCATCGGCAGCGCCAAGGGCCGGCTGCACTGCCTCGACGCCGCCACCGGCCGCGAGATCTGGTCGTTCGAGACCAAGGACGCCGTCGACGCCGCCCCCGCCGTCGGCGGCGGCCGGGTCTATCTCAGTTCCAACGACGGTAAGCTCTACGCGCTCGCGGCCGACACCGGCGCGGTGGTCTGGACCTTCGCCACCGATGAGAAGATCAGCTCCGGCGCCACACTCGTCCGCAATCCCGGCGGTCCCGGCGAGTGGGTGCTCGTCAACGGCTACGACGGCACGACCCGCGCGCTCGACGCCGCCGACGGCCGCGTGGTGTGGAGCTACGCGACGGGTAATTACATCAACGGCGCGCCGGCGATCGTGGACGGACGCTTCGTGGTGTTCGGCGGCTGCGACGCCCAGCTGCACGTGGTCGGCCTCGCCGACGGCCAGGTCCTGCGCACGATCGACGCCGAGGCGTACATCCCCGCCTCGATCGGCACGTTCGGGAAGATGGCCTTCTGCGGGAACTACGCGAACCAGACCGTCGCGTTCGACGTCGAGGCCGGCACCGTGGCCTGGAAGTACCAGGATCGCGCAATGCCATTCTTCAGTTCGCCGGCGGTGAACGAGCGTCTCGTGCTGATCGGCTCCCGCGACAAGTACCTCCACGCCATCGACCGCCTGAAGGGCGAGGCGGTGTGGAAGTTCCGCACCGGCGGCCGCGTCGAGGGGGCGCCGATCCTTTTCAACGACGCCGTGGTTTTCGGCTCCGCCGACGGCCGGCTCTACGCGGCGGAACTCGCGGCGGGGGCGGAACTCTGGCGGCTCGAGCTTGGCGAGGCACTGACCGCCTCCCCCGCCTTCGGTGCGAACCTGATCGTGGTCGGCGGCGAGAAAGGCACGGTCTTCGCCGTTCGCGCCGGCCCGGCCCCCGCGCGCTGATCCGACCCCGGGACCTCGACACGCGGCCGTCGTCGACCAAACCTCTCACCGTGAAGATCGTCTTCCTGACGCCCGGCACCGGCAGCTACTACTGCGGCGCCTGCATGCGGGACAACGCCCTCGCGCGGGAGCTCCACCGCGCCGGCGACGACGTGACGATGGCGCCGATGTACCTGCCGCACACGCTCGACGAGGAGGCGTTGCCCGGTTCTTCCCGCGTCCCGGTCTTCTTCGGCGGCATCAACGTCTACCTGCAGCAGAAGGTGCCGCTCTTCCGCCGCACGCCGGCCTTCGTCGACCGTCTGCTGAATTCCACCGGCCTGCTGCGCTGGGCCGCGCGCCACAGCCACATGACCTCGGCGCGCGACCACGGCGAGATGACGCTCGAGATGTTCAACGTCGGCTCGAGCCGGTTGGGCAAGGAGCTGGAGAAACTCATGGGCTGGTTGCAGCACACTGAACGCCCGGACGTGGTGTGTCTTTCCACCGCCTTGCTCGCGGGCTTTGCGGAGCCGCTCAAACGCCGCCTCGGCGCGCCCGTGGTGACGTTCTTCCAGGGTGAGGACACTTTTCTCGACGGCCTCCCGGAGCCGTTCCGCACGCAATGCTGGGAGTCGATGGCGGCCACCCTGCGCGCCTCGGACCTCATCCTTTCACCGAGCCGTTTCTACGCCGAACTGATGGGAAGCCGCCTAGGCCTAGGCCGCGATGCGGTGCGGGTGGTTTTCAACGGCATCCAGCTGGAAGGCTACGCGGCGGCGGCGAACCCGCCGCCCACCCCGACCGTCGGTTACCTCGCGCGCATGTGCCGGGAGAAGGGCATCGAGGTGATGGTCGACGCGTTCCTGCACCTCGCCGGCGAGTTGGGCGATCGAGAGACGCGGCTGCATCTGGCGGGGGCGGCGACCGCCGGCGACGAGCCGCTTATCCGCCGGCTGCGCGCCCGGATCGACTCCGCCGGGCTCGCCGCGCGCGTCACGTGGTCGCCGAACATTTCCCGGGATGAGAAAATCTCCTTCCTCCGCGGGCTTTCGCTGTTCTCGGTGCCCGCGACGTACGCGGAGGCGTTCGGCCTCTACCTCGTCGAGGCGATGGCGTGCGGCGTGCCGGTGGTGCAGCCGCAGTCGGCCGCGTTCCCGGAATTGATCGCCGCCGGGGGCGGAGGTCTCTGCGTTCCCGCGCGCGAACCCGCCGCCCTAGCCCGCGCGTGGCGCGATCTGCTGCGCGACCCGGCGCGGCGGACGGAGCTAGGCCGCGCCGGCCGCGCCGCCGCCGAAAACCATTTCTCGTCTGCGGCGATGGCCGCGACGTTCCGCCGCGAGATCGCCCGGCTCACCGGGAAAAACCCCGCCGGCGCCTGAGCCGCGGGGCGCCCGCGGTTTCGCTCAAATCGAGTATTTCGCCCGGACGTCCTCGGGGATCGGCGTCGAACGGCCCGTGGCGAGCGTCACGAGCGTGTACGAGCAATACCCGTCGCAGACGCGTTTCCCGGTGGGCTGCTTCTCGATCTCAAAGTCCACGCGGCAGCCGGTCTCGGTGAAGTGATCGATCCAGCAGCGCACGATCATGCGGTCGCCCCAGCCGAGCGGTCGCTTGTAGTGGATCGTGGCGGTCGTCATCCACCAGCCGAGGCCACGATCGGCGAACGCCTGCATGGACATACCGTAGTTTTTCTCCATCTGCTCGAACCGCGCCGCCAGCACGTAGTCGAGGTAGCGCGTGCTGTGCACGTGCTGGTAGAGGTCGATGTCATCCGGCCGCACCGCGAGCTCGGTCTCGAACTTGGAGAAGACGTTCATGCGACTCCCCGTGCGAAACATCAAACCCACCGCGGCGCGACGGAATTCTCCCTTCGAAATGATCACGGATGGGTTCCACCCCGCCCGTTCGCTCCGCTCATTCGGAAGCGCCGAACGCCCTTCGGCCTTTATCTGCGCCATCTTGGAAATCCGCGGTTCAAGTCCGCCGCCTTCGGAACGGCCTTCCTCCTTCGCCGGGACCACGGAGGACGAGACGGAGAACAAGTCGGCCGTCTGGCCCACACCATCGTTCTCGGCGGATAGTCGCGGCTACACCGAGCCCTGCCTATTCGTGTCCATCCGCGGTTACTCACCCGCGGAGCGAGTCGGGAGCGCGATGCGACTCTAGGCTCGGGCCGGTGGATCGGACTCTGAGCACCCGGGTTGGCCCCCCTGTGCCCTTGTGGTCCGACTCAACTCCCCGTTGGTCTCGGCTGCGCCGCGCTGGAACTTCGCGCGCTCCTTGTCACCCGCCCGCCACCTGCCTCACGCTCCGCGTCATGGCTCACCGGAATCCCGCACCGCGGAACGGCGCAACGCGTCGGGAGGCGCCGCCCGCACCGGCGTTTGCCTGGGCACCGGAGCGCATCCGATTCGAGGATGAGTGGCTGATCATTGTCGACAAGCCCGCCGGCCTGCCGACGCAGCCGACGCTCGACGCGCGCCGGGCCAGCGCGCAATCGACGCTCGCGGCCTTCCTGCGGGAACGGGACGGTGGCACGACTTACCTCGGACTCCAGCACCGGCTCGACCGCGACACTTCGGGCGTGTTGCTGTTTACCCGGGATCCACGAGCCAACAAGGGCGTCACGGAGCTCTTCGCCGGCAAAGCCGTGCGGAAGACCTACCTCGCGCTGGCGGTCACGGGCGAGTCGGCGCCCGATTCGTGGGAGGTCGTCAATCATCTTGGGGTCGTCGGCCGAGAGGGTAAGGCCAGCCGCTTCGGCGCGGTGCGCAGCGGCGGCGATCCGGCCCGGACGACGTTCCGCGTCATCGAGCGGGTGACCGGCGCGATGCTCGTCGAGGCCAGCCCGCACACCGGCCGCACGCACCAGATCCGGGCGCATCTCGCGGAGGGCGGTCACCCGATCCTTGGTGATCCGTTCTACGGTGGACCGGCCCGCTTTCCCGCGGGCGGCAAGGGCGGGACGATCAGCGTGCCACGTGTGATGCTGCACGCAGCCGGGTTGGAGTTCGTCCATCCCATGACGCAAGTCGCGTTGAAGGTCACCTGTCCGTGGCCGGAGGACTTCGAGGGATGCCTGCGGGCGCTGCGGTGCGCGACCGCGTCACCGCCATGAGCCCGGGCGAGCAACTCTGCCGCGCCTGCGGCCTGTGCTGTGACGGCACCCTGTTCCACCACGTGAAACTTGGCGCGGGGGACGACCCGCGCGCCCTGCGGGCGAACGGAATGAACCTCCTCGCCTCGCGTGCCCGGCCGCCGATAAGGCGCCTGCCGCAGCCTTGCGCGGCGTTGTGCGCCGACCGCTCCTGCCGGATCTATGCGCGGCGTCCGACGCAATGCCGCACCTTCGAGTGCCGGGTCTTCCAGGACCTCACGGCCGGCCGGATCACAGCGCAGGCGGCGATGCTCCTCGTGCGGCGCGCCCGGCGTTGGGCGGACCGCGCCCGCCAGCTGCTTCGCCGTCTCGGCGGCGGGGACGAGCACCGTCCGCTCTCGGAGCGATTTCTCCGCGCGCGCCGGCGCGCGGAATCGGGTGAAGCCGACGCCACCGCGCGGGAGACCTGCGCCGACCTGAGCCTCGTGATGCACCGCCTGCACCTGCTGGCCCACGAGAAATTCCACACGCGCCCCGGGACGCCCGAATCCTGACGCGCCGCCGCGCCGGCCTCTTCAACCGAACAGCTCGTCGAGCAGACGCCGGTCGCGTTTCGTTGGACGCCCGCTGCCCTTTTCACGCGCCAACACCTGCTGCACCGTATTCTCGTGGAGTTTCGCGATTTCCTCCGGCGGCGTGAGGTCGTCGCAGTAATCGCCGACGAGCTTCGCGCCGACCCTCGAGCGGGGCGCACCGATCACCCTCAGGGTGCGGGTGATCAGGCCGATCCGCACACGGACGGTCTCCCCCGGCCGGACCTCGCGGGCAGGCTTGGCGACGAGGTCGTTGACGAACACCGAGCCGGCCCGGCAGGCGTCGGTCGCGAGCGCCCGACTGCGGTGGACGCGCACCGCCCAGAGCCACTTGTCGAGGCGCATGGGGGCGGCGGGGGCCTTTTCCGAGGTCAACGCGGCGCAGACAAGGGCGGAGCGCGGAGGAGTCAAACGGAGGTCCGACGGAAACGTCCGGTTTTCCTTTGATCTCCGGGCCGGGCGGAGGAATTTGATCCTTCGTCGGCCCCGAGTATTCCCCCCCTTTTTCCCCATGACCAACCCCGTGCTTCCTCCCGCCCTGTCCCGCCGTGATTTTATCCATCGTTCCGGCCGCGTCGCCGCCGTCTCCGCTCTCGCCGGAGTCGCCCTGCCGCCTGTGCACGCGGCGGGCAGTGACCTGATCCGCGTGGCACTGGTCGGTTGCGGCGGACGTGGCACCGGCGCCGCCGGGCAGGCCCTCTCCACCACGACGGGCCCGATCAAACTGGTGGCGATGGCGGATGTTTTCCCCCCGCGGCTCGCGACGTCGCTCGACCGCCTCACCAAGCAGTTCGCCAAGGAAGGAAAGAATGCGGTCGACGTACCGCCCGACCGCCAGTTCACCGGCCTCGACTCGTACCGCGCCGCCATGGACGCGCTGCGGCCGGGAGATGTGGTCATCCTCGCGACGCCGCCCGCGTTCCGCTGGGTGCATTTCAGCTACGCGATCGCGAAGGGCTTGCACGTCTTCATGGAGAAGCCCCTCACCGTGGATGGGCCCACCAGCAAGCGCATGCTGGCGCTCGGGGAAGAGGCCGCGCGGAAAAACCTGAAGGTCGGCGTGGGTCTGATGTGCCGTCATTGCCGCGCCCGCGGCGAACTCGCCGACCGCATCGGCCGCGGCGAAATCGGCGACATCCTCATGATGCGCGCCTACCGGCTCCACGGTCCGGTCGGGTTCTTCGCGTCGCCGCCGAAGCCCGCGGACAAGACCGACCTCATGTACCAGATCGAGCGCTTCCACAGCTTCATCTGGGCGAGCGGCGGCGCCTACAGCGACTTCTACATCCACAACATCGACGAGTGCTGCTGGATGAAGGGTGAGTGGCCCGTGCAGGCCCACTCCAACGGCGGCCGCCACTACCGCGGCGACAGCATCGACCAGAACTTCGACGTGTACTCGACCGAGTACACCTTCCGCGACGGCTCGAAGCTTTTCCTGGAGGGCCGCTGCATCACCGGCGCCTACGCCGAGCACTCCAGCACCGCGCACGGCACCAAGGGCATGGCGATCATCTCGGAGAAGGGCCATGCACCCTCACGCGCCCGCATCTACCGCAGCCAGACGAAGGACGAGGCGAAACTCGCCTGGGCCCATCCGCAGCCCGAGGGCCGCCCGCATCAGCTCGAGTGGGACGATCTGATCGCCGCCATCCGCGCCGACCTGCCGTTCAACGAGGTGAAACGCGGCGTCGAGGCCAGCCTTGTCACCTCGATGGGCCGCATGGCAGCGCACACGGGCCGCGTGGTCACTTTCGACGAGATGCTGAATTGCGACCACGAGTTCGCCCCCGGCCTGGACAAACTCACGAAAGACTCGCCCGCCCCGTTGCAGCCCGACGCCTCGGGCCGTTATCCGATACCGCGCCCCGGCATCGAGACGCGCCGGGAATACTGAGCCCGCTCAGCGGCCCACGGCCGCGTCGCGGATGGCACGCACCACGGCGGGATCGGTCGCGATCCCGAGGACGCCGTTCACGATGAACTGCACCCCGATGCAGAGGATCAGGAAGCCCATGACCTTGGTCAGGGCATTCATCCCGTTGACGCCGACCAGCAACACGGTGCGCTCCGCAAGCCTCAGAACGACGTAGGTGATGATCGCGACGACAAGGATCCCGAGGATGATGGCGATGTAATCGAGCCAGTGGGAAGCGAGGGACGTGAAGCCCACGGTCACGGCGATCGAACCGGGGCCGCTGAGCATCGGCAGCGCGAGCGGGGAGAAGGAGACGTCGCGTTTCCGGCGCGCCTCCGCCTCGGCCGGATCGTCGGGGCGCGGATCGCGAGGGGCGCCGAGGAGCATCGCCGAGCCGATGCCGGCCACGAGGAAGCCGCCCGCGATGCGCAGGCCCGGGATGGAGATCCCGAAGAAGCTCATGATGAACGTGCCGCCGATCAGGAAGCTCACCAGGATTCCCACCATGTAGAAGCAGGCATGGCGCAGCTGCTGCAACCGGCGCTCCCGCGAATCGCCCTCGGTGATCGCGAGGAAGCTCGGTGCCGCGGCGAGCGGATTGATGATCGGCAGGAGCGCGATCACCGTGCCGATGATCAACTCCCAGAAGTGGTCGACCTGCTGCATGGCGCGACGGTAGCCGCGCGCCGGGAAAAAGCTACCAAAGCTCGACCGGGCCGCGTGGCACGGGAATGGCCTCCCGGCCCGCCTCCTCCGGATCGTCGGCCGCCCGTAGGAACGACGGCACCAGGGGCGCCGGCGCGAACTTCGGCAACAATTCGCCGTTTTCGTCGCAGAACTGCCGGCGCCACGCGATGTACTCGTCGATCGCGGCCTCGAAGTCGGCCCGGGAGGCGATGGTGAGGATGCGGCGCTTGAACGGTTTCGCCGGCCCGAAGCGACGCGCGTACCACGGGGCCACGCGACGAAACAACCGGGCGCCGTGCTCCTCGCCGTGGAACTCGATGTAACGCTCGAAATGCCGCCGCAGCACGCGGAGCCGCTCGTGGAAGCCGGGTTCCGGCAACTCCTCACCCGTCCGAAGGAGATGCGCCGTGCGCCGGAATATCCAAGGGTCGTAGAAAGCGCCCCGCCCCACGCTCACGCCGGCACACCCCGTCTCGGCCAGCATATGCCGCGCCCCCATGGGCGTGGTGACGTCGCCGTTGCCGATCACCGGGATCCGCGGCACCGCCTCCACCACCGCGCGGATACCCGCGAGGTTCACCGTGCCCGCGAAACCCTGCGCCCGCGTCCGGCCGTGGACGAACACCGCCGCCACGCCAGCGGCCTCGAGGGCGCGGGCGAGATCCGGGGCGGTGAGATTCTCGTCGTCCCAGCCGAGCCGCATTTTCGCCGTCACCGGGATGCGCACCGCCGACACCATGCCGCGCACCAGCGCGGCCGTGCGCTCGAGCTCCGTCATCATCGCCGAGCCGCCGCCGATGCGCGTGACCTTCCGCACCGGGCAACCCATGTTGATGTCGACCGAGTCGGCGCCGAGTTCCTGGCACATCACCGCCGCGTCGCGCATCTCCTCGGGCACGCTGCCAAAGAGCTGGATCGCGAAAGGCCGGTCGGCCGGGGACGAGGCGACCAGCCGCAGGGCGTTGCGGTTGCGCTCCAGCAACGAGCGGGCGTTGACGAGGTCCGTCGTCGCCCACGCCAGACCGCCCAGTTCGCGCACCGTCAGGCGCATGGGCAGGTTGGTGTAACCCGCCAACGGCGAGAGAAAGAGGTTGGAAGTCAGCTCGTAGGGACCCAGGCGCACGCGCCGCAGCGTGCGCCGAGCCGGGCCCCGTGCAACCAGGGATCACCGGGACATTTCACCAAGAAGGAACGGGGTCGGTGGCGGGGGGCCGTGGCTCACTTCCATCGTCAGCGTGCCTTTTGAGCTTCTTCGCGGCCATGCACCGGTTCCCGCAAAAGGTTCGATGCACACCGGCCGGGGCTGCCCGGCCGATCCTCTTTTTCCGCGCCTTCCGTGGGTTCCGCGGGCTCGGCTCCTACCTCTGGCATCCTTCGCGTGCTTCGCGGTCTCCCTCCCTCTGGGTCTGCGCGGTGAGAACCGGGCGGAGCCGCCTCACGTTACGCATGACGCGCCGCAGATCGGGTGATGCACGGGGTTGCTTCAGTGGGCGGAGTGCGGTGATGGTCTTGGTTCCACCGTGCCCGACCCGCGTTCCAGCTCCCAGCCCCCGCACCGCGGCCCCGATCCGCGTGGCGCCCAGCGTCCCGCCGGGGCGCCCTCCTCTCAAGGCGGCTCCGCCGGACGCGGCCAGCGCAACCCGCGCGATCCGCGCTCGGGAGGCCGGCCCGCACCGGGCGCCCCAGCCTCCGCGGCCCCGCGCCCGGCGCCGGTGGCGGCCGTCGTCGCGGCTTCGGGTGTGCCCCATGGCTCGCGCGAGGGTGGCTGGCTGCCGGACCTCGTCTACACCGGCGACAAGTTCGAGGCGGGGCTGGCGTTCTTCGCCGACGCCACCGGCCGCATCACTCGTTTTTCACGCGAACCTGCCGACCTCGCGGCGGCCCGCCGCCTCGCGGGGCAGGCCGCGCTGCCCGGGCTCGTCAACACCCACTCGCACGCGCTGGCCCGGCTCATGCGGGGCGAGGACGAAGGCGGCCGGTTCGGTCATCTGCTGCCCCCGGCGGCGCTGGCGGCGCGGATCGGACCGGAGGAGGTCTTCGACACGGCGCGGCTGGTATTTCTGGAAATGCTGCTGTCGGGCGTGACCTGCGTCGGCGAATTCCACGCGCTGCACCGTTGCGCGGGAGGCGCCGTGACGGCGGCTGACCTCGGTCGCGAGGTCGTGCGGGCGGCGCACGACGTCGGCCTCCGCATCGCCCTGCTGCGCGTGGCGATCCTGCGCGGCGGCGAAGGCCCGCGGGAGTCCGCGCCGCCGGCCGGCGCGATCAGCACCTCCGCTGAGCAGTTCACCCGGGAGACCGAGGCACTTCGCGTGGCCATCGAGCGCGACTACCCGGAGGACGAAGCCTGGCTGGGCGTGGCTCCCGAGTCGCTCGCCACGGTTCCTCCGGAGGCCTTCAAGGTGATCGCGGCCTACGCACGTGCCCAGCGGCTGCGCCTCCACACGCACGCCGCCTCCTCGGCCGGCGACGTCGCGGCCTGCGTTGCTGAACATGGACGGACTCCCGTCGCCTTGCTCGCCGAGCTCGGGCTGGTCGACAAGCGCTTCACTGCGGTCGACGCGCGTCATCTCACCGAGGAGGAGATCAGGCTCCTGGGAACGGCTCGGGCGGCGGCTTGTGTCACGCCCGGCGCGCCGGCCCCCGTGGAAGGACTGCTGGCCGCGGGCGCCGGAGTCGCCGCGGGCATGGATGCGCACGCCCCGGCCAGTCCGCTCTTCCTCGCGCGCGAGCTTCCGGTGGCGGATGCCGCCGCGGCGTGGCGAGCCGCCACCACGGGCGGCGCGCGCAGCCTCGGCGCCACCAGCGGCGCGCTCGAGGTCGGCCGTCCCGCGGATTTCTTCACCGTGAACCTGGGCGACCCGGCGCTCGCGGGAGTCGAGGCGCGCGGACTGCCGGCGGTGCTGCTGGCGGCGCTGGACCGCCGGTCGATCCGGGATGTCTGGGTGGGAGCGAGACAACGCATCGCGGGCGGGCGCCACCTCGCCCAAGGCCAGATCATCGGACGGTTCATCGGACTGCAGGACCGCCTGCGGGGCCGCGCGCCCGGGACGGAAACGACCGCGGAGACGGCGGGTTGACCGCGGGCGGGCGCGGTCTTTTGGTTCGGCCGGATGACACCTTCCCTCGTTGTGCTGGCCGCCGGGATGGGCTCGCGCTACGGCGGGCTCAAGCAGATCGACCCGGTAGGTCCGGGCGGGGAAACGGTGCTTGATTACGCGGTCTTCGACGCGAGGCGGGCGGGCTTCGGTCGCGTCGTGTTCGTGATCCGTCGTGATTTCGAGGAGGTCTTCCGGGAGCGCGTCGGATCGCGCTATGCGGGACGGATCGCGGTGGATTACGTGTTCCAGTCGCTCGACGCCCTGCCGGCGGGGTTCGCGGTGCCGGACAGCCGAGAAAGACCATGGGGCACGGGACACGCCGTTTGGTGCGCACGCGCGGCGCTGCCGGGTAACTTCGCCGTCATCAACGCCGACGATTTCTACGGCGCGGACGCCTTCGCGCAGCTTGGCCGGTTTCTGTCCTCGGCGAGCGGGCCGCGGTTCGCGATGGTGGGCTTCCGCCTCGCCAACACCCTCTCGGAGCACGGCGGCGTCTCAAGAGGCGTCGCGCGCGTCAACGCTTCGGGCGAAATGCTCTCGGTCGATGAAGTGCACGGCATCGTGGCGGCGGAGGTGGGTCCGGGCCGACGCTACTCGGGCGAGGAACCGGTGTCGTTGAACTGCTGGGGATTTACCCCGGCGCTGTTCGACGGTCTCAACCGGCGCTTTCCGGATTTCCTGCGGGAGCGGTCAGGCGACCCTAAGGCGGAGTTCTATCTGCCCGCGGCGGTGTCGGCGATGGTCGCGGCGGGCGAGGCGTCGGTCGAGGTGCGGCCGACTCCCGGCTCGTGGTTCGGCGTGACCTACCGAGAGGACAAGCCGCGGGTGCAGGAGGCGATCCTCGCGCTCGTGCGCGCGGGGCATTACCCGGAAAAACTGTGGGGTTGAGCGTGCGCCGGCGCCATCGCTTGACGGGTCTGCGTCCGAATCTAGGTTGCGTCATCCCCATGCGTTTCCGACCGGCGCTCATTCTGCGGCTGCTGCCGCCCGTGTCGGCCGCGATCAGCGGAGACTTGATCGCCCAAGGGCGCTCACCCTTCAGCCCTCCAGCCGCGGCGGCACCCGCCGCCGCCGCCGCGGCTACGCCGGACGGGCTGGAGTTCCGCGGTAACATCGACCTGGGCGACGGCGTGCAGTTCCGGCTTTTTGATCCGGCGAAGAAGAACGGCGTCTGGTTGCGCCTGAATCAGCGCAACGAGGAATTTGATGTGGTGGCGAGGCGCTACGACGAAGAGCAGAAGGCGCTGACTATCGAGCATCGGGGACGCTCGATCACGCTCTCGATGCGGGTGGCGAAGGTGGTTTCAGGTGGCGCGCCGGCGCAGCCCCCGCCTCCCGTGCCAGCTCCGGGCGCGCCGCCTCCCGCGGTCAATGTCGCTCCGGCGGTAACCCAGACGGTGGTCGTGAATCCCACCCCCGCCGACGAACAGCGCAGGCTGGAGGCCGTCGCCGCCGAGGTGGCGCGGCGGCGTGCGCTGCGCGAGCAAGCCGCCCAGCAGGTCAACCAGGGCGTGGCTCCGACCCCGCCGGCGACGCCGCAGGCGCGCTGAGTCCCGCCGGATTCAGCGCCAGTCGATCAGCTCGACTTCGAAAATCAGCGTCGCCTTGCCGGGAATCTTCGGAGGTGAGCCCTTCTCCCCGTAGCCGAGCCAGTGGGGAATGATGAGGGTGCGCTTTTCACCCTTTTTCATCAGGAGGAACGCTTCATCCCATCCCTTGATCACCGCGCCGGTGCCGACCCGGAAGGCAAACGGCGTTCCGCGGCGGTAGGAACTGTCGAAGCTCGTCCCGTCGAGCAGGCGGCCTTCGTAATGCGCGATGACCTCGGCGCCGGGCGGCGGGGTCGCGGTGCCCGTTCCAGCCCCGCGGATGACATAACGCAGGCCCGAGTAACGCCGCACCGCCGATTGGTAATGCTCGGTCAGGTAAAGGTCATCCTCGGTGGTCACCTGGGGGACCTTTTTGTCCATCGCCTCGCGCATGGCCTTGTTGAGCGGCCGGTCGCGGGGGTCGTTGCGGGCCATGATGCCGGAGCGGGTCACGATGGCGACGGTGGCGAGAAGGGCACCCAGCAATAGCAGATAGAAAAGGCTGCGCATGGAGAAGGCCTTCACCCGTATGCGGTCGGCCAAGGTTGGCAAACACCGAGGCGAAACGGTCTCCGCCCGTACCGGCGGGCGCTTGCCGTGAAGGGAGCGGTCACCGACTCTCCTTCGCCGCCATGCCCACCTCTCGCTCCGGATCGCGCCGCTGTCGCACCCTCTTCACCGCGCTGCTGCTCCTGCTGAGCATCGAGCCGGCGGGCGGCACCGAGTCGTTCACCTTCGCCGCGATGGGCTGCCTGCCGTACGGCCGCCACCCCGGCGGCGATGAGGCTTTCGGGCGTTTGCTGGCCGAGATCAACCGGCAGCAGCCCGCCTTCGCCGTGCACCTCGGAGATATTCTCGGGAGCGACGAGCGGTGCACCGACGAGCTTCTGCTGCGCCGCCGCGGGCAGTTCGACTCGGTCGAGACCGCGCTGGTTTACACCCCGGGCGATAACGAATGGACCGACACCCACTCGGAGCGCGCGGGTCGTTTCGAGCCCCGCGAGCGCCTCGCCCGGATCCGGGAGCTTTTCTTCACCGACGAAAGCAGCCGTGGCCGGCGGCCGATGCCCCTCGTCACCCAGCGCCGGGACGCCGCGCACCGGAGCTTCGTGGAGAACGCGCGCTGGACGGTGGGCGGCGTGATGTTCGCGACGGCGCATGTCGTGGGGAGCCACAATAACCATCAGCCGAAGGTGGCGGGGGCGTTGGAGGAGTGGCGGGGGCGCGACGCCGCCAACGCGGCCTGGGTGCGGGAGGTTTTCGCCGCGGCACGGGCGTCCAAGGCGCCCGGCGTGGCCTGGTTCTTTCAGGCGGATCCCTTCGCCGCCGACCGCGGCCGGCCGGGCTACGACGCGGGCTTCGAACTCTTCCTGCGCACGGTCGAGGCCGAGGCGCGCGCCTTTGGACGTCCGGTGCTTCTCGTGCACGCCGACGAGCACAGCTACCGGATGGAACCGGCCGTGCGCTTCACCAAGGAGGGAGATCCCGTGCCGAATGTGACCCGCTTGGAGACTTTCGGCGGAAGGGACTTCCACGGTGTGCTGGTCGCCGTAGACCCCGCGTCAGCCGCGGTTTTCGCGGGCGGGCCGCTGATCGTGCCCGGAAATCCCCCGCCGCAACTCCCGCGAAAAAAGGGCGTGACCCCCTGATCATGGGAAAAAACCGCGGGAGCGCCGCAGGTCTGCGCCGCCTGCTGGTTGAGCTGGCGGGGGAACGCGGAGCCGGAGCGACCTTTTGCCCGTCCGAGGTCGCCCGCCGTCTCGCGAGGGACTGGCGCCCGCTCATGCCGGCGGTCCGAGCCGCCGCCGCCCGCTTGGTCGACGACGGCGGCCTATCGTGCACGCAACGCGGCGAACCCGCTGATCCCCGGCTGGCCCGCGGACCGATCCGACTGGGTGCGCCGGGTAAAGGCGATCAACCGCCGGCGATGACCAAAGGCCGCACCCGGACCCCGTCACGCACCCGGTCGCCGGGATAAACCACGAGGCGCTCGCCCTCGCGCAGCCCCTCGTTGATTTCGGTTTGCACGCCGTTGGAGCGTCCCGGCTTCACAACCCTTGAGACGGCCCGGCCGCCCTCGACCACGAAGGTGCGCCACTCCGCGCCCTGGCGGAACAGGGCCCCGGCGGGAGCCTGCAAGGCGGAGGCGCTTTCCCAAGTCACGACCCGCGCCTCCACGCGGTAGCTGTCTCCGAGCGTCGATCGCTTCTCCACGGGATCCGTGAAGTCGGCGATGACGTAGACCCGCTGCTCCTCGACGCCGAGCGCGGAGATCTTGGTGAAGGCCGAGGGCTCGACGAGACGCACGCGCGCGGCGAGCGGCTCCGGGCCGCCCCATTGCTCCAGCATCACCGGCGCGCCCGGCCGGATCACGACGCCGTCGCGCGAGAGCGCCTCAATGCGAACCTCGAGGTCCGTCGGATCACCGACCTCGAGCAACGGGAAGCCGGCGGAAACCATCCGGGAACTTTCCTGTATGACCCTCAGGATGCGGCCGCTGACGGGCGCGGTGATCACGAGAGGTTCCCCGCTCCCCCCAGCCAGCCCGCGTGAGAGCAGCGCCTGGGCCTGCTGTACTTCGAAGCCAGCCACCTGCGCGGCGAATTCCGCCGCCCGCAACTCCGCCGACGCCGTCTCCCGCCGCGTGCGCGCGAGGTCGGCCTCCTGCGCCGAGATCACGTTGGCGGCCCGCAATCCGCGGGCGCGGGCATCCTCCGCCGCGGCGAGCGCGGCGGCGGACTCGGCGCGGGTGCGCTGCGCCAGTGCGGCCTCCCGCGCCGCCTCGGCGGCCTTCACGCGGGCCTCGGCCTGCGCCTGCAGGCGCACATCAAGGAAATCGGCGCCGCCCGCCTCGATGACGGCGAGCACGGTCTGGCCGGCCACGACCTCGGCGCCGGCCTTCCAATCGATGCGCCGCAGCTGCCCGGCAACCGGCGCGGTGATGACATAGCGGTTCTTGACCCGGGTCATGCCCTCCTCGTCCACCGTCACGACCAGCGGCCCGCGACGCACCGCGGCCAACTCGACGGGAGCGGCCTCGGGCCAGAGTCCGGCGACGATGAGCGCGACAAGCGCCACGGCGCCGAACCACGGCAGGCGACGCCGCCAGGCGGGTGCGCCGGACCGGACGGCGGGCTGGGAGGGGGACTGGGCGGCGGGCTTCATGAAGGGAGGTTGACGGGGACGGAGGTCAATCGGCGACCTTGAGGGCGCTCACCAGATCGATCTCGGCGAGCTTGCGGGCGGCGAACACGGCCGACAAGACCGACGCCGTGGCGACGACGAGGACGGCGAAGGCGTAATTGGCCGGGGTGAGCACGAGCGGCAGGCGCACCGTCTCGGTGTTGACGGTCGTGATGATGCCAGCGGCGAAGACCGAGCCGATGAGCAGCCCGAGCGGTAACGCGACCAAGGTGAGGATGACGAGTTCACCGACGAGCACGGCGCCGACCTCGCCGCGAGTGAAGCCTAGCACGCGCAACGTGGCGAGCTCGCGGGCACGTTCCGAAAGCGAGATGCGGGCGCTGTTGTAGATGATGCCGAACGCCACCACGGTGGCGAAGAACGAGTAGATTTTCTGCAGGAGGCCGATGCTCTCGGCGGTGGTCTTGCGGAACCCGTCGCGCAGCGCGTCCTTGATCATGCAGCCGCCGATGCGCGGCGTCTCCTTCACCGCGGCGACGAACTCGCCCCAGCGGGCCTTGTCGACCACGACGTGCGCCCCCGAGATGCGATCGCCTTCCAGCATGAGCCGATTGAGGGCGTGCCGCTCCATGTAGGCGGCGGTGCCCGCGAAATCCTCGGCGAGGCCGACCACGGGAAGCTCGATCTCGCGGTCACGGCCTTCGAGCACGCGCGCCACGACGGTGTCGCCCGGCTGAAGCCGCATCACCTCGGCGAGTTTGGCCGACATGATGATGCCGCGTTCCGGCAGGCGCAGCTGGCGCGGCTGCGCGTCGATCACCCGGCTGAGCGTGCCCTCGGCGGGCAGGCCCTGCAGGAGCAACCTCCGGGTGATCGCGCCGGACTTCAGTTCCACTTGCACGAAACGGAAAGGCTCGGCCCGCACCACACCGGGCAGGTGGCGGAAGTCGTGGAGCCCCCGCTCAGGGCCGGGCTCGACGAGCGAGAGCGTCACGGTCTGGCGCTGGATCACGTCCCATTGGAAATCGATCACGTACGCGATCCCGTCACGGAACGAGTTCGGCACGATCAGGATCCCGGTGGCGAGGGCGAGCGCGAGGCAGGTGAGCGCGCTGCGCACGGGCCGGCGCTGGATGTTGCGGAACGCCATGCGCAGGGAGGGGCCCGACCAGCGGGCGAAACCGAACCGCTCGAAGAGAGAAGGACGGTAGCGGGCCGGCGGTTCGGGACGCATCGCCTCGGCCGGTGGCAAACGCACGGCGCGCCGCACCGCCCCGGCCACCCCGGTGAAGGCCGCCGCCGCGCTCACGGCCGCGGCAAGGCCGAGGACGCCGTAGTCGACGCGGAACTCGAGCGAGGGGAAACGGAAGAACAGGTGGTACATGTCCACCAGGAGTCCACCGAGCACGATGCCGCCGGCCGCCCCGAGCACCACCCCCGCCGCCACGATCCCGAGGGAAAACTTGAAATAGTGCGCGCCGATCTGGCGGTTCGAGAAACCACAGGCCTTGAGCATCGCGATCTGCTCCCGCTGCAGCGCGATCTGCCGGCTCATCACCGAATTGGTCATGAACGCGGCCACGCTGAGGAACACCAGCGGGAAGGCGATCGCCAGCCCCTCGAGGATGCGGATCTCGTCGTCGAGCCTGCGGTGCGACGGATGGTCGATCCGCCCATACGCACCGCGTCCGCCGTAGGACTGGAGGATGCGATTCAGGGCCGCGATCACCCCGCCCTCCGAAGCCCCGGGCGCCAGCGTGAGCGCGACGGAGTTGAACGCCCCGTACAGCTGGAACGCCGTCGCGAGTTCGCGGTAGGGCATCCAAAACACGCCGTAGGTGCGGTTGTCCGGCAGCGCCGCCCCGGGCGGCGCCTCGAACACAAACTCGGGGGAAAGCACGATCCCGGAGATGCGGAAGGTCTCCTTGGTCCCGTTCAACAGGGCGGAAATCGTGTCGCCGGGCCGGAGTCCATGCGCCTCCGCGAAAGCCTCGCCCACCGCCAGTTCGCCACGGGAGGCGCGGCCCTCCGGCAACCGGCCGGCGCGGACGTGCAGGCGGTTCAGGCGCGGCTCGCCGCGCTCGGGGAGGGAATTGATCAGGCCGACCGCCGGCTCGGCCAGTCCCGGCACGTCCAGCGTCACCTGCACCGCGATGCCCGTCTCCACTTGCGCCACCCCGGGAATCGCCGAGAGCTCGGCCTCGACCGAATGCGGCGCGCGCTTCAGCCGGGCAAAGACCTCGGCGAACCGGTTACCGCTGTAGTACTCGTCGCGCGTCGTCGACAGCGAGAGGATCAACGACCGCGTCATGATCATCATCGCCAGCCCGCAGGCCATCACCAGCGCGACGGCGAGCGCCTGGGTCAAGAGCGCCCGCAGGTCGCGGCGCAGTTTGCGGTCGAGCATGCTCATCGCGGGACCGTCGTCACCAGGCGAGGTCGCGCACGGCGCCGCGCGTGGCGTTTTCCCGCGCATGCACGATCCGTCCGTCGGATAGCGTGAACACGCGGTCCGCCATGTCGGCGAGGATGGCGTTGTGCGTGATGATGACGGCGAGCGTGCCGAGGTCGCGGTTGATGCGCTCGATCGCCTCCAGGACGGTGATGCCGGTGTGGACGTCGAGGGCCCCGGTGGGCTCGTCGCACAGGAGAACCTCGGGACGCTTGGCGATCGCGCGCGCGATCGCGACGCGTTGCTGCTCGCCACCCGAAAGCTGCGCCGGGAAGTGGTCCAGGCGGTCGGCGAGATCGACCATCGCGAGCGCCTCCTCGGGCGCCATCGGGTCGCGGCAGATTTCCGTGATGAGCGCCACGTTCTCCCGGGCGGTCAGGCTCGGGATCAGGTTGTAGGCCTGGAAAACAAAGCCCACCGCGTCGCGGCGGAAAAGCGTGAGGGCGGCCTCGTCCATGCCAGCGAGGTCGCGGCCGCGGTAACGCAGCGCGCCGCTGGTCGGCGAATCGAGCCCGCCGAGCTGGTTGAGCAGCGTCGACTTGCCGCTGCCCGACGCGCCCAGCAGCACGATGAGTTCACCGGCGAAAAGATCGAGGTCGACGCCCGCGAGCGCCGTCACCGCCGCGGTGCCCTCGCCGTAGATGCGCGCCATGCCCCGCACCTGGTACACCGGCTCGCCGTTTCGCCCCGCGCCGGACGCGGTCGAAGGTGAAGCGGGAGTGGAGGTCGGCATGGAAAGGAAGCGCGAACCAATCCCGAAGCCGCCGGCGGCGCAACCGGCAATGCTCGCGCAACGTAGCCACAAGGCGGATGCACCTGCCGCCCGGCCGACGAAATCTTCCAGCTCGGCAAGCGGCCGACTTTCCACGAGTTGAACATCCGCACCGCGAACTCCCCTCACCCGCCATGCCCCGCACGTCCCATCCCCTGCCCCGTCGGACTTTCCTGCAACTGGCTGCACTGATCCCGCTCACGGCCGCGCCGCTGCCAGCGCTGGAGCCGGTCCGGCGGACGGGCGGTCCGTTTTTGCGGCCCGCCCTGAACGTCTACTCTTTTCTCGAGCCGCTGAACGAGAACGCCAAGGACGCCGCCAAGGGCATCGATCTTTTCGGCGTGTGCGACTTTTGCGCGCGCCTGAACATCGAGGCGATGGACATCACGGGTTACTTCCTCCCGGGTTACCCCAAGGTGCCGACCGACGCGTTCATCAGCCGGCTCAAGCGTCACGCGCACGCCCGTGGCGTCGTGATCAACGGCACCGGCATCCGCAACGACTTCACCCATGCCGACCGTTCGGCGCGCGCGAACGGCGTGCAATTGACGAAGGATTGGATCGAGGTCGCGGCCCGCCTTGGGGCGACGGTGATCCGCGTGTTCGCGGGACCGCAAAAGCCGTTCAACGACTGGCGGGTCGCCGCGGGTGGCGCGAAGCGAGACGAGGTCGAGAAGTGGATGGCCGACGACTTGCGCGCCTGCGCGGAGCACGGGGAGAAGTTCGGGGTCTTGGTGGGCGTGCAGAACCACGGGGACTTTCTCAACACCGGAGCCGAACATTTGAGCCTCCTCCGGCGGGTCGACCACCCTTGCTGCGGCGCGCTGGTCGACACTGGAAAATACCTCACCGCCGACTCCTACGCCGACATTGCCCTGATCACGCCGCACGCGGTCGGCTGGCAGATCAAGGAGACCCTGGGGAGCTCACTGAAGTCACCGCAGGCCGATTTCAAACGAATGATGCGCATCATCGCCGACGGCGGCTACCGCGGCTTCGTGCCGATCGAGACGCTTTCGATGGGGCGCAAGGACTACGACCCCGCCACCGAGGTGGCGAAGGTACTCAAGGGAATGCGCGAGGGCATCGCCGCGCTCGGGTAAGAACCGCGCGACCGCGCGCGGAACGTAGGCGAATGTTGGCCGGGCCCAAGGGCCGAAGCTTGGAATGGATCACCTGCTTTCGTCGGCCTTCCCCTTCCGCTTCCCTTTTCTTTCCCGAACCGGCTCGCCGGCTTTTTGCGCCTTCGGCGGCCTCGGGTCTTGGTCGGAGACCTTGTAAACGAGCGGCGGCAGCAGCACGGGCGTCTCGAGCCTTCCGCGGTGAACCTCGATCAGGCTGAAGATGTCGTCCTTGTCGTCCGTGTTCACCAGGGTGAAGTCCGCACCCCTGGCGCCGCCGTGGCGCAGCACGGCGTCCTCCACCGTGACCGTCTCATGGCGCCATTCCCGATCACCCGTCCCCGTGACGGCCAGCGCGGTCTTCATGCCGGCGGAACCGGCATCATAGTCGAGCCGCCACGATGAACCCGCCGTGGCGTCGTACCAAACGACGGTCATCGATATTACCTGGGGCCCGCCGCCCTGGGAGAAACCCTCGTGCAGCCTGAAGTACATGGCGTCCTTGCCGGACGCGCGTTCGAAGCCGCGGGCGAAGCGGGAGTAGATGGGGGACATCTTCGTGATCGGCCCACCAACGCGCCAAAGGGGTATCGAGGTGGTGTCGGGGTCGATCTGCTGGAGGAAACGTCCGTAATTGTCGGGCCAGATGTCCCAGCCGACGTCGTTGAAGCCCCGCTGCGTGTCGCGTTGCCGCACCTGCCCCAACAAAAGGGCGTTCCGGTCATCCACCGCGGCGCCGTACTTCGCGTAGGCGGCGACGATTTTTTCCATGCGCGCCACGTTACCCGGCGAGGCGGACCCGAACTCCGTCTCGGGATAAGCCGCGGTGTCGGCGGCATCGAGCCCCTTGTGCAGGGCGCAGAAGGCGCCGGTGGCGGTCTCGGGCCGGACCTGTCCCGCGTAGCGATTGAAGAAGTGGAAGGCGTAGTCGAAGCCCTGCTCCTTGCAGGCCTCCATCGCGCTGGAAGAGATATCCCAGATGCTCTGGCCGCCCTGCAGGCCGGTGAGGGCGCCCCAGTAGAAGCTGAGCGGAACGTTCAGTTGATACCATGCGCGCTGCCACGTCTGGTCCATCTCCGAGCGCGCGAAGAGCGGTGTGCCCGTGGCGGCCACGAGACGCGGCTCCCAGGTCTGGATCTTGCTCCGCTCCCCGCTCAAGTGATGCCCGCGCCCGCTGCCGGCGATCTTGATCCCGAGGCCCCCCTCGGCGTTGGCCATCACCCAATTCCACTCGGTCGCGAAGCCGCGTCCCCCAACCATGTCCTCGCCCGGAGCAACGTGATTGAACAATAGGCTGATCTGGGGCTCCCCGGGAACCCGCTGGAAAGTTTTCACGAAAACCTCGAACGCCCACAGGCGGAACTCCCGCCATGCCGGCGATCGGACGGGTAGCTCGTACTGCTTCTCAAGCACCTCGCCCTTGTAGGCGCACTCGTCACCGGTGCACCCCGTCTTCACCTGGATGAATGCGATGCGCTTCTGCTTATCCTTCGGGAACGTGCGGATGTGTTTCCCGAGTTCCA
>Ga0315899_10001714_pt1 | contig 24920 bp, 23 predicted proteins | sample LakEriMetagenome_2_FD_203518 | JGI IMG/M metagenome (GOLD analysis project Ga0315899, IMG submission 203518) | Freshwater fungal communities from buoy surface, Lake Erie, Ohio, United States - Buoy 4 MA112 | ecosystem: Environmental > Aquatic > Freshwater > Lake | place: USA: Lake Erie, Ohio... | reverse complement strand
GCGCGACGGGCGCCTGCGTTTCCACGGACAGGTCTTGCGGCCGGATGGGTCCGAAGCGCGCGAGATCGCGGACGAAGGCGCGGTCGCCGACGCCGCCGCTCTCGGCGCGCGCGCGGGCGAGGCTCTGCGCGCGCAGATTCCCGCAGGCTTTATGCAGGCGCATTGAGCGCGGCTATTCCTCGTTGATTCGCCGCACGCGACGGATCGCCCAGAAAATAGCGAGCACCACGATCGGCATGGCGATTGCGACGATCAGGCTCGGCTCCTGCGTGACGAAATGGGCGTCCTTCGCGCCTTTGGCGAGATAGCCGACAAGCCCCAGCACGTAATAGCTGACCGCGGCGACGGAGAGACCCTCGACGGTCTGTTGCAGGCGCATCTGCAATTTCGTGCGCTGGTTGAGCGTCTGCAACAGCTCCACGTTCTGGCGCGACAGATCAAGATCGATGCGCGTGCGGATAAGGTCGGCGGCGCGCGCGGTGCGGCGGGCGAGATCCTGCAGCGCGACCTCCATGCTCTGGCATGTGCGCAGCGCCGGCGTGAGCCGCGTTGTGAGAAAAGCGCCCACCATGGGGCGCGCGTCGAAGGGCCGTTCCGACAGGCGGGCGAGCCTGTCCTGCACAATGTCTCCATAGGCGCGCGCGGCGGCGAAGCGATAGGTGCTGGACGCTGTCTCCGCCTCGATGCGGCCGGCGAGATCCGTGAGCTGGCGGTAGAGCGATTCTGGAACGTCGTCGCGTTTCTGATCGGCGAGCTTGCGCGTCAGTCCGCCCAGCAGCAATTCCGTGTCGCGCACCATCGCGCCCACGCGTCGCGCGATGGGGAGCGCGAGCAAAGCGAGCGTGCGATAGGTCTCGAACTCCAGCGCCCATTGCGCGAGCGCGCCGATCTCCGCGGGCCATAACTCGCCGCACGACAGCGCGATGGTGACAAGACCGTCGCCGTCCGCCTGAAAGCTTGTTTCGAGAATCGCTTTTTCCGCGCCCAGAAGCGATGCGCAGGAAAAAGCCTCGCCTGTGGGCTCGGGCTTCGCGCCCTTGCGCACGATGAGCCGCAGGGCCGCGACAAGCGGCCCCGGCTGCTCGTCCTGAAGGCGCGTGCGCGCCTGCGCGAGCCGGCCCGCCTCGTCGTCCTCATGGGCGATGAACGTGTAGGTGACGAATTCGTTATGGCGCTCCCAGCGCGCCTCCAGCCCGCGCCACACGAAGCGCATGGCGCGCGCGCGCGGCGTCGGCGGCGGCAAATTCGCTTCGCCGCACAGGTTCGCGATGAGCGCGTCGTCGCGCCCGGCGTAAGAGAGATCGAACGCAAAGACGAGCCGCAGAATCTGCGCGTCGCCGGGCACGCGCAGGGCGGGGCGGGCGTGCAATTCCTCGAGCGCGGCCGCGCGGGCGGGATGTTCCGTAAAGGCGCCGGCGGGCGCCGTCTGCTCGGTCATGCGCTGCGCTCCTCGCGATGGCGCGAAAGCCCCGTCCGTGCGGAGCCGGATCTGGGCTAAGTCTTGTCTATGCCATTTACGCAGGGCCTGCAATTTCGGATGCGCGAAATCCCGGCCCTTGAGCCATGGGCCTGCGCCAGTATGATCGCGCCCGACTCGCGGCCGCGCGCCGCCCATCAACAATCAGGGGAGCGCGCGCAGTGAGTGAAGACAAAGCCCGTCCCTCCTCGCTCGCGGCGCCCTACGCCTCCGGCCTGTTCAGCATGGGGCAGGCGGAGCTTCTCACCTTCATCGTGCCCTTGTGGGCTGTGCTGCAAGGCGCCTCGCCGGCTGAGATCGGCCTGCTGGTCGGCGCGAAGTCCATGCTCACCTTCGTTCTGGCGATTCACGGCGGGGCGTTGATGGACCGCCTCGGCACGCGCCGCGTGATGTTGTTCTTCACCGCGATGACCGGCCTGCTCGCCGCGCTTTATCCGTTCTTGCCATGGCTTCCCATCATGGTCGTCATGCAGATGATGATCGGCTTCGCCAGCAATATGACGTGGATCGGCGCGCAGACCATCATCGCGCAGGTGACCGGCGGCGATCCCGGCAAGATCGGCAAGTTCAGTTTCTTCGCGCGCATCGGCAATGTCGCGGCGCCGTTTCTCATGGGTCTCCTTTGGGATTTCGCAGGCCCCACTTTGTCCTTCTTCGGCGTGTCCTGCTGGTCGGCCTGTATGTTCCTTGTTGTGTCGCGCATCGAAAATCCGCAAGCGGCGCACACCCTCGTGTCCCGCGTCTCCTGGCGCGATGTCCTTCCCAAACTGAGCGATTACACAGGCTCTCTGAAGCTCGCGCTCATTCCTGCCGTCGCCTTCACGCTGGCGATCTCCTTCACGCGCCATGCGACGAACGCGGCTGAGAACTCTTTCCTCATCGTCTATCTGCGCGAACTCGGCTTCGCCGGGGCGCAGATCGGCGCCATGTTCTCCCTCGCCGAAGTGCTCAACGGCGTCGGCTCCCTTATGGTGGGGCGATTCATCACGCGCTTTCCCCTGCATCTGACGATGATCGCGCTGACCGCCTTCTCCATTCTGCTGCTTGCGGTCACGCCCTTTCTGGGCGGCGTGTTCCTTCTTCTGGCGGGCGCGCAATGCCTGCGCCGCATGTCGGAGGGGCTTGTACAGCCGTTGATGTTTTCGCTGCAGGCGAAGGCCGCGCCGCGCAATCTGCAAGGCGCCATCGTCGGCCTGCGCGTCACCAACAATCGTCTCGCCTCCATTCTCACGCCCATTTTCATGGGGCTCGTCGTGCAGGCCTTCGGCCTTTCGGCGGGCTTCGTCGTCGTCGGAGCGCTCTTGCTGTCCGGTTGCACCGCGCTTGCTTTCGCGGCGTCGCGCGCCGATATGACTTCGCCCGCAGATAAGCCGTGATCGCGCTAGTCGAGGGTCTCCTCGCCTGGCACGCGCGTCTGCTCGCCCAGCGTCTCCCGCACCCATAGCTTCTTGACGAGCACGAGAACCGCCACCGCCGCGGGCGCGGCCAGCAACACGCCCGCGAGGCCGAAGAGAAGTCCGAACACGACGATGGCGAACAAGGCGAGAGCCGGCGGCAGATCGACCGTGCGGCTCTGGATGATCGGCGTGAGGAGATAGCCTTCGATTTGCTGGAGAACGACGATGAAGGCGAGCGTCCAGGCGAGGGCGCTGAGATCGAGCGTGAGGGCGAAGACGAGCGCCGGCGCCGCGCCGATCAAGGGTCCGACATAGGGCACGAAATTGCTGATCGCCGCGATGACCGCCAGCGCCAGCGGTGAGGGCAGGCCGATCCACAGATAGGCGAAGAAGGAGGTCACGCCCACGACGAGCATGGAGACGATCTGCCCCACGAACCACATGCGCAGCGCCGCGCCCGTCACGTCCATGGCGTCCATGGCGCGCGCGTGCTGGTCGGGCGGCAGGAGTTTCGCGGTTCCCCGGCGATAGAGCGTGGGATCCGCGGCCAGATAGATCGCCGCGAAGATCACGAGCGTGAAGTCGCCCAGCGCGCCCATAAGCGTGTAGCCGAGGCTCACGGCCCGCGTCAGCACGCTGCGACCGCCGCCCCCGCCGGCGATCGCCTCCTCCAGCGCGGCGTTGGCGTCGGGAAAGCCCACCTTATCGCCGATCGCTTCGAGGGCCTGCGGCAGGCGTTCGAACACGCTGGCCATCTGGCCGGCGGCCTGCGCGCCGAAGAGGGCGAGAAAGCCCCCCGCCAGCGCCAGCGTGGCGAGAATGGCGAGGGTGAGAGCGGCCGGGCGCGGCAGCCGGCTCGCGCGTTCGATCATGTCGGCGAACCAGTCAAACAGGGTGGCGAGCAGCACGGCCCCGAAGATCAGCGGCAGGACGCTCGAGGATAGCCAGAGCCCATAACAGACGGCCCCGGCCGCCATGACGATCAGCACCCGGCGCACGAAGGTCCTTTCGCTCACGGGGGCCGCTGTGGATGCGCCCGTGGCGGGCGGGGAGGGCGGCGCAGACGGGGACGGAGGCGGAGGCGGGGTCATGCTGGGGAACCCGTGCGCGGCCTCCGCCGTTCCACCTTTGGCCAGACCCGAGCCATTGGCTCTTGACGCAGGCCGCCGCCTTGGGCGAGTAAGCGCCCATGACCGTCATCACCCGTCGATTCTTTCTCGCCGGCCCTGCCTGTGCGGCGCTTGGAGCGTGCGTCCCGGTCGGACAGCAGACCGCCGAACTCATCGCCGCCGGCGTGGACCCCGCCTTCGCCGCCATGTATGGCGAGCTGCAGGACGGGCCGCACACCGTGCCGACGCTCGATTTCAGCGACATCGACACGCGCCTGCTGCGCCGTGAGGTGCGCTATCCCACGAGCGAGGCCAAGGGCACGGTCGTCTTCGACGTCACCGCCCGCTATCTTTATCTCGTGACCGGCCCAGACCGCGCGATCCGCTACGGCGTCGGCGTCGGCAAGCAGGGTTATGAATTCCGCGGCGAAGGCTATGTGGGCCGCAAGGCGACCTGGCCCGGCTGGACGCCGACGCCCAATATGATCGCCGACAATCCCAAGAAGAATAAACCCTGGGCCGGCGGCATGCCGGGCGGCATCGACAACCCGCTCGGCGCCCGCGCTCTCTATCTCTATCGCGACGGCGCTGACACGATGTACCGCATCCACGGCACGAACGAGCCGTGGTCCATCGGCCAGTCGGTCTCTTCCGGCTGCATCCGCATGCTCAATCACGATGTGATCGACCTGTTCAACCGCGTGCCGCAGGGCGCGCGCGTGGTGGTGCGCAATTCGTCGCGCGAGCGCGTGGCGCGCGTGCAATCCGGCGCCGAAGACTAGGCGCTCTCCGGCGCGGTTGGCGATCAGCGCGCGGCGGTGTACATTGCGCTATGGCTTCCGCTCCAGCTCCAGTCGCCCTGTCCTCCGTTGATTCATCGAGCGCGCGCGCGTCCGCTTTGCGGACTTTGCGCCTTGAACGCGCCGGCGTCGCCGCGCTTGAGGCCGCCATGGCCGATGCGGACGGGCTTGGCGGCGCTTTTGATCGCGCGGTGGAGATCATCAGCCGCGCAGCGGGGCGCACCATCGTCACCGGCATGGGCAAATCAGGCCACGTGGCGCGCAAGATCGCCGCGACCATGGCCTCCACCGGCACGCCCGCTTATTTCGTCCATCCGGGCGAAGCGAGCCATGGCGATCTCGGCATGATCCGTCAGGACGACGTGATCCTCGCGCTCTCATGGTCAGGGGAGACGGCGGAGCTCGCTGACATCATCACCTATTCGCGCCGCTTCGCGATTCCCCTCGTCGCCATCACGTCCGGCGCTGAAAGCGCGCTCGGCCGCGAAGCGGATGTGCGCCTGTGCCTGCCGCGCGCGGAGGAGGCTTGTCCCAATGGCCTCGCGCCCACCACGTCGACGACGATGCAGCTCGCCATCGGCGATGCGCTCGCAGTCGCTTTGCTGGAGGCGAAGGGTTTCACCGCGCAGGATTTCCGCCTGTTTCATCCCGGCGGCAAGCTCGGCGCGCGGCTCACCTTCCTGCGCGACGTGATGCACGCAGGCGAGCGCCTGCCGCTCGTGCGCGAGGACGCGCTGATGGGCGAGGCTGTGGTGGAGATTTCGGCGAAGGGCTTTGGCTGCGTCGGGGTTCTGGACTCCGCGGGCAAGCTCGCGGGCATCGTCACGGATGGCGACCTGCGTCGCCACATGCGCCCCGACCTGATGAGCGCGCCCGTGGCGCAGGTGATGACGCGCGCGCCCCAGGTGGGCGCGGCCGATCAGCTGGCGGTCGAGGCGTTGCAGACGTTGAGCAGCCGCAAGATCGGCGCTTTGTTCGTGGTGGACGGCGCAGGCAAGCCCGTGGGCATCGTCCATCTGCACGATCTGTTGCGCATCGGCGCGGCTTGAAGCCGCCGCGCCGCGCGCGTTTCTTTCCCTGTCAGGCGTGGATCGCGCGCCACACGCGCTCGGGCGTGAGCGGCATGTCGATATGGCGCACGCCATATTCCTGCAAGGCGTCGGCGACGGCTGAGAGAACGGCGGCCGGCGCGCCGGTGGCGCCGGCTTCGCCCGCGCCCTTCACGCCCAGATCGTTCGTCTTGCTCGGCACCACATTGAACAAAGCCTCTATGCTCGGCAGATGGTGCGCGCGCGGCATGCCGTAATCCATGTAGGAGGCGGTGATGAGCTGGCCATCCTCGTCATAGACGACGTTTTCGACCAGCGCCTGTCCCACGCCCTGCGCGACGCCGCCATAAACCTGCCCGTGCACGATGAAGGGATTGAGCACGACGCCGCAATCGTCCACCGCCACATATTGTTCGATTTCGAGCACGCCGGTCTCGGGGTCGATCTCGACCTCGCAGACATGGGCGCCATTGGGGAAGTTCTCGCTGTCGCCGTTGAAGGTGACCGTCTCGTCTAGGCCCGGCGCGACGCCTTCGGGCAGGCGCGCCGGATCGCGCGCGGTGGCGGCGACTTCGGCGAGCGTGACGCTGGCGCTTTGCGTGCGGAAGACGCCGGCCTCGAAGCTCACCTTCTCCTCCTGCGATTGCAGAAGATGGGCGGCGATCTTGCGGCCTTTCTCGACGATCTTGCCCGCGGCCATCTTAATGCTCATGCCGCCCACCATGGAGGAGCGCGAGCCGAACGTGCCGACCGACATTTGCGGCGCGAGCGCCGTGTCGCCGTTGACGAGTTTCACCTTGTCGAAATCGACGCCCAGAAACTCATGCACGAGCTGCGAATAGACGGTCGCGTGGCCCTGTCCGTGCGAATAGGTGCCGGCGAACACGCTCACGTCGCCATTGTCTTCAAAGCGCAGGCGCATGCCTTCGGTGGGGCGCGAGCCCGCGCCCTCGATGAAGACCGACAGGCCGATGCCGCGCTTCTTGCCGCGCGCGGCGGCCTCCTTGCGGCGCGCCTCGAAGCCCGCCCAGTCGGCGGCTTTCAGCGCCTTCTCCATCGTGCCGGCGAAATCGCCGGAATCGATGACGAAGCCCAGATGCGTCTTGTAGGGCATTTGCGCAGGCGTGATGAAATTGCGCCGCCGCACCTCCTCGCGGGTGAGGCCGCAGGCGCGCGCGGCCTCATCCATCAGGCGCTCCATGATGTAATTGGCCTCGGGCCGCCCCGCGCCGCGATAGGTGTCGGTGCAAACGGTGTTTGTGAAGACGGGCTTCACGGAGAAGTAGAAGTCCGGCACGTGATAGCCGCAGGGCGTGATGCGTCCGCCGCCCTCCATAGGCAGGCGCACGCCGTTTTCGGAGAGATAGGCGCCCACGTTGACGAGCGTGGCGAGTTTCAGCGCGACGACCTTGCCGTTCGCGTCGAGCCCCATCTCCGCATGGTTCACCTGATCGCGCCCATGATAATCGGAGACGAACGTCTCCGAGCGGTCGCCGCGCCATTTCACGGGCTGGTCGAGCGCGCGCGCGGCGAAGGCCGCAGCGACGGTCTCAGGATACATTTTGCTGCGGATGCCGAAGCCGCCGCCGGTGTCGTGCGAAATGATGCGCACCTTGTCCATCGGCAGTTTGAGCAGGTTCTGCGCGAGCGCGGTCTGCAGGCGCCGCCCGCCCTGGCTCGGCGTATAGACGGTGAGCGCGCCCTCCGCCTTGTCCCACAAGGCGGCGACGACGCGCGGCTCCATGGGGCTCGCCACGAGCCGGTTGTTGACGAGATCGACCTTCACGCGATGGGCGGCCTTGGCGAGTTTCGCCTCCACCGCATCCTTGTCGCCATATTCCCAATGCACCACGACGTTCGAGCCGAACTCCGGCCAGACCACCGGCGCGTCGGGCTCGGCTGCTTTCGCTGTGCTGGCGATGGCGGGCAGGGGCTCGAAATCGAACAGCACGGCCTCGGCGGCGTCGCGCGCTTCGTGATGCGTCTTCGCCACCACCATGGCGAGACACTCGCCCACGAAGCGCGTCTGCTCCGTGGGGAAGATCTGGCGGCTCGTCTTGTGCATCGGCTTGCCGGCGCGGTCGACGTAATTGGCGTCGTTGATGAGACGGCCGACGCCCGCCGCCTCAAGGTCCGCGCCCGTGTAGATGGCGACGACGCCCGGCATGTCGCGGGCGGCGGAGAGATCGACGCCGAGAATTTTGGCGTTGGCGTGGGGCGAGCGCACGAAGGCCGCATAAAGCTGGCCTTCGAAATTGAGGTCGTCGGTGAATTTGCCGCCGCCGGTGAGAAGCCGTGTGTCTTCCTTGCGCCGGACAGGCTGACCGATCCCGAACTGACCCATGCGATTCCTCCGCTGTGTGCGTTTGCTTGCGCTTTTAAACCCCGTCGCGCCGCCGACCGCAAGCGCGGGCGGGCGCCGGCGAAAGCTCTAGCACAAGCTTGATTTGCCGTCGCGCCCGGTTGATCCTCGTCAATGTGCGTTCAGGCCCGGCGCGCGAAGGTTTCCGGGCTTGCTCGCAACGCCAGGAGGGGGCGGGAACAAGCAGGAGAGCGCCTTTGGCCCCGTTCGCCCGATTCCGTCCGCGCGCATCCGCGGCTTCTTGCGCGGCCCTCGCCTGCGCGCTTCTTGCGCCCACGGGCGCGCACGCGCAGGACGTCTCCGCCGCCGGCGGTCGCATCGCCGCGGAGATCTGCGCGCCCTGTCACGACATCGGCCCGCGCGCGGGCGGCGCTCCGTGGACCAAGGCGCGCGGCGCCGCGCCTTCTTTCAGCGCCATCGCCAATGCCGAAGGCGTCAACGAGCGCGCGCTCGCCGTCCTTCTGCGCACGCCCCACGCGACCATGCCCGACATCATTCTCGCCCCGGAGGAGATCGAGGCTCTGGCCGCGTTCATCATGAGCCGACGCTAGGGCACCGCGCCTCGTTTAAGGAGAAACGTTATGGAGGACGTCATGTCGATCAAGGATCTTCTCGTGGTGCTCGACGCTGACGGCGCGCAGGCGCCCGCGCAGCGTTTCGCCCTAAGCCTCGCCCAGCAGACCGGCGCCCATCTCACCGCCGCCGGCCTCGCCGTGCAATATGTCGCCCCCGTCTCTTTCGGCGGAGAATATCCGTATGATCTGATGGCGCAGGCGGTGGAGCAGGCGCGCGCCACAGTGGCGCAGGGCTTTGCGGCCCTGTGCGAGGAAGCGCCCGCCGGCGTGGAGCCGGAGCTTGTCACCATTGAAGCGGTCGCCGGGCTCGCAAGCGCGCGCTTAGGCGCGCTCGCCCGCCATTTCGATCTCACCATCGTGGGACAAGAGCGCGACGCCTCCACCGGCGACGATGCGGGCTATATCGTCTCGACCCTGTTCGGCTCTGGTCGCCCCGTCTTCGTGGTGCCCTATGTGCACGCGGGCCCCGCGAAGCTCGATCATGCGGTCGTCGCATGGGACGGCGGCCTTGTGGCCGCCCGCGCGCTCGCCGGCGCCATGCCGCTGCTCATGCGCGCGCGCCGCGTCGAGGTCGTCACCATCGCGCCGCAGGATGAGCCGGTGGAGGAATTGCCCGGCTTCAACATCACGCGCCATCTTGCCCGCCACGGCGTGAACGCGCAATTGCGCCAGCTCGCCCCAACCCACGACGTGGGCGCGGCGCTTTTGTCCCATGCGGCGCAGACGGGCGCGGATTACCTCGTGATGGGCGCCTATGGCCATTCGCGCCTGCGCGAATTCGTGCTGGGTGGCGCGACGCGCGACATGCTCGCCTCCATGACCCTGCCTGTGCTCATGGCCCACTGAACGCGCCTCCCCCGGCGCGATTTGCGCGCGCGCCGGCCCTCGCCTAGATTTCGCCCCCAACGCGAACAAGAGCTCGGGGGGATGGGCGGATGGCCGGCGGGTCGGGGTATGATTACGTCATCGTGGGCGCCGGTTCGGCGGGCTGCGTGCTGGCGAACCGCCTGTCGGAGGACGGCGCGCGCGTGCTTCTGCTGGAGGCCGGCGGCGAGGATTCCAATCCCCTGATTCAGATTCCGCTTGGGCTCGGCAAGATGCACGAGCACAGGCTGTTCGACTGGGGCTATGACGCCGAGCCGGATCCCGCGCTCAACGGCCGCGGCATCGAGGCCATGCGCGGCAAGGTGCTGGGCGGCTCCCATTCCATCAACGTCATGGCCTACACCCGCGGCGACCGCGGCGATTACGACCGCTGGGCGAAGAACGGCGCGCAAGGCTGGTCCTATGCGCACGCGCTTCCCTATTTCAAACGCAGCGAGACATGGGAGCGCGGCGAGAACGCCTGGCGCGGCGGCTCAGGCCCCGTGCATGTGCAAAGCGCGCGCACGCCTGATCCCATTTTCGACGCGTGGGTGGAGGCGGGCAAGCTCGCTGGCTATAAGGCGACGGAGGATTTCAACGCCGCCTCCGGCGAAGGCTTCGGGCGCGTGCAATTCACCATCCGCAACGGCAGGCGCCATTCGGCTGCGGCGGCTTATCTCCATCCCGTGCGCAATCGCGCCAACCTTGTGGTGGAGACGAACGCCCACGCCACCCGCGTGCTGATGCGCGGCACTCGCGCCGCCGGCGTCGAATATATTCGCCATGGCCGCGCCCATCGCGCCGAGGCGGACCGGGAAGTGATCCTCGCCGCTGGCGTGTTCAACAGCGCGCAGTTGCTCATGCTCTCCGGCGTCGGCCATGCCGATCATCTGCGCGAGAGTGGCGTGGCCCCCGTGCTCGATCTGCCGGTGGGCGACAATCTGCAGGATCATCTCGCCGCATGGTTTTCATGGACGCGGCGAGGCCCCGGCTATTTCCATGGCGTGATGCGCGCGGACCGCATCGCGCTCGCTATGGCGCAGGCCTGGGCTTTCGGCACGGGCCCCGCCACCATGGTGCCTTCCGGGCTCTTCGCTTTCGTGCGCACCTCCATGGCGACCGACGCGCCGGACGTTGAGTTCATGTTCCGCGGCGTGGCCGGGCGCAACCACATCTGGTTCCCCGGCGTGAAGCCTGCTTTTCAGGACGCCTATGGCATCCGTCCCACGCTGCTGCATCCCAAAAGCCGCGGCCGCGTGCGCCTGCGCTCCGCCGATCCGTTCGACAAGCCGCGCATCGACTATAATTTCCTCACCCATCCGGATGATCTCAAGACCATCGTGGAGGGAACGCAGCGCGCCATCGACGTCGCGGCGCGTCAGCCGCTCGACGCCTATCGCGGCGCGCCCGACGGGCCGAAGACCATCGCGAACGATCGCGATATCGAGGACTGGTTCCGTCGCACCGCGATCACCGCGCACCATCCCTGCGGCACCTGCGCCATGGGCGCGGTGGTGGATTCGGAATTGCGCGTGCTGGGCGCGCAATCTTTGCGCGTGGTGGACGCCTCCGCCATGCCGGACATCGTGTCCGCTCACATCAACGCCTGCGTCCTGATGATGGCGGAGAAAGCCGCCGACATGATCCGCGGCCGCCCGCCGCTCGCGCCTGCGCTTGACGCCTGACTTTCACTTTCAAAAGGAGAACGCCATGACTGTGTCTATGTATAAATGCTCCGTCCCCATCTTCCTGCAATATCTCGGCGGCCTGTCGAACGTGCTCGACAAGGCGAAGGCTCATGTGGAGGCGAAGAAGCTTGATGAAGCTTACTTCATGAACATGCGCATTTATCCTGACATGTTCCCCTTCTTCCGGCAGGTGCGCGCCGTGTGCGACCATGCGGTCAACGCCTGCGCGCGCATCGCCGGGCGCGAGATCCCCACCTTCGCGAACGATGAAAAGAGCTTCGACGATCTCAAAAAGCGAATCGAGACCGCGATGGAGTTCGTCCGCACGTTCAAGCCTGAAGAGCTGGACGGGCGCGAGGATGTCGAAATCGTCGTGAAATTTCCCAGCGGCGAGCGCCGTTTCACGGGTCAGACGCTTCTGCTCAACTTCAGCCTGCCGAACTTCTATTTCCATGACACGACCGCCTACGCGATTCTGCGCCATTGCGGCGTGGAGATTGGCAAGCGCGATTTTATGGGAACGCCCGTTCAGGGCTGAAGCCGCACAGCGCGCCGCGCGCGCTCTTGCGCGCGGCGTGCGCCTGCGCTACCCGCAGACGTCATATTTCGACAGGGCGAGGAATTCAGCATGAAAATCTGCCGTTTCGATGCGGATCGTCTGGGCGTGGTCGAAGGCGATATGGTGCGCGACGTCACCGCCGCGCTCGACGCCTTGCCGCCCTTGCGCTGGCCCGCGCCTCCCGGCGATCATTTCATCGCCCACCTCGACGCGCTTGCGCCGAAACTGCGAGAGGCTGCGAAGAGCGCGCCGGCGCTGCCGCTCGCCTCCGTCACGCTCCTGTCGCCCGTCGCCAATCCGCCGCGCATCATCGCGGCGCCGCTCAATTATCCGCTTCATGTGGCGGAATCGCACAATCCTGCGATCAATCATGGCGTCCATATGCCGACCCACGAGGGCTTCGCCACGCCCATCGACAAATACGGCCTGTTCCTGAAGTCGCAGACCGGCGTGATCGGCGCAGGCCAGAAAGTCCGCCTGCATTGGGACGGCCGGCGCAACGACCATGAGGTCGAACTCGCCATCGTCATCGGCAAGGGCGGCAAGGACATTGCGCGCGACAAGGCGCTCGATTGCGTCGCCGGCTATTGCATCGGCCTCGACATGACGGTGCGCGGCACCGAAGACCGCAGCTTCCGCAAGGCGGCCGACACCTATTCCGTGCTCGGCCCATGGCTGGTGACGGCGGACGAGATCCCCGATCCCGGCGTGCTTGATTTCGGCATTGAGGTGAACGGCGAGAAGCGCCAGCGCTCCAACACCTCGCAGCTCATCTGCGATTGCCGCGACCTTATCGTGCGCGCCTCGCGCGTCTATGCGCTGCACCCTGGCGACGTCATCATGACGGGCACGCCCGACGGCGTGGGCGAGGTGACGTCTGGCGACGTCATGCACGCGTGGATCGACAGGATCGGCGCGATGGATGTCGCCATCGCCTGAGGCTAGAGGCGGCGGATCGTCGTGATCGCGCCAAAGGAGCCGCCGCTGGCGATGCGCGCGCGCGCCTGCGTCAGCGGCTCGCTGGCGACCTGCATGTGATGGCCGTTGGCGTGCAGCAGGATCTGTGCGTCGCGCATCACGCCCACATGGCCCCTCCAGAACACGAGATCGCCGCGCCTGAGGCCTGCGAGATCGTCGCGCACGTCAGTCGGCGCGCCCAGCGCCGCCGCCTGCATGTCCGTGTCGCGCGGCGCGGCGACGCCCGCCGCATGCAGCGCGATCTGGATCAGCCCGGAGCAATCGAGCCCCAGCCATGTCTTGCCGCCCCACAGATAGGGCGCATGTTCAAAAGATTCCGCGACCGCGACGAAATCCGTCTCCGCCTCATCCGCTGGCGCAAGATGGCCGGACCAGACGAAGCCCTGCTCCACGCGGGCGAAGGCGCCGTCATCGTCCTGCGCGGCGACGAGCGCGTTCATGGGCAGTGCCATGAGCGGCGGCGTCTTCATGGAGCGTGCGGGATAGACGAAAGTGCGCGGCGCGCGCACGCGCCGCAGCGCATTGATTTGAGCTGGCGCGTCAGTTGCAGGCGCATCAGCCGCAAGGGCGTCGGCTGAAAGCCAGCCCACATAGCCGTCGCGCGCCAGCTGGCCCCAGGCCCAGCCTTCCATGGTGATCTCATAAACATCCACGCGCTCGCCATGCAGCGCCTGCGTGTCGAGGCTCGTCTCGTGGGAGGGCGCAGCGCGCAGATCGGCGATCTCGCTGCGCACCCGCATCGGCGTGGGCGCGACGAAGCGTTGCGCGTTCACCTGTCCGCGCAGGCTTTCCGCCGCAAGATCAGGGCGGGCTGGCGTGAGGCGTCGGTCGAGCCCTGCCGGGAGGAAGCCGCCGTCGCTCACAGGTCGCGTCCTTTCGCCATCACGAGGTCGCCCATTTTCTCCACATAGAGCGCGCCTTTCACCGTACGCTGGACGATGACGTTGCGCCGGTCGGCTTCATCGCGTTTGCGGGTGAGCAGGTCCTGTTTGCCAAGCGAGTCGAGCGCGCGGGTGATGACGGGCTTCGTCACGCCCAGCCGCGCGGCGAGCCCGCGCACCGTATGCGGCGGCGGCTCCAGATAGACCGTGAGCAGCAGCGTGACCTGCCGCAGCGTGAAATCCGGCGCCATGCCGGACTTGTCCTCGCGCACGAGGCCAAGCGACACGTCGCGCAGCAGGCGCAGGGCTTGCGAGGGCTTGAGTTCGATGGCCATGGGCGCTCGCCGGTTTCCGTCTTGTCTTCTAGGCCCGGCGCTGCGGGCGGTTCAACCCCGGCCTTTAGGTGCGCCTGCGCGCGGGATAGCGGCGCTCCAGCAAAGCGTAGAGCAGGCGCGCGGTTTGCGGCTCACCGCCCTCAGGCCGTCCTGGTTTGCCGGCCGGAGTCCAGCCATAAATGTCGAAATGCGCCCATGCGCCGGCTTTCTCAACGAAACGGCGCAGGAACAGGGCGGCCGTGATCGATCCTGCGAAAGGCCCGCTGCTGACGTTGTTCACGTCCGCGATTTTGCTGGCGAGCATGGCGTCGTAAGCATCCCACAGGGGCAGACGCCAGACGGGATCATGCGTTTCCTCGCCCATGCGCGCGATCTCGCCCGCGAGCGCGTCCTGCGTGCAATAGAACGGCGGCAGGTCGGGGCCGAGCGCCACGCGCGCGGCGCCCGTGAGCGTGGCGAAGTCGAACATAAGCTCCGGCTTCTCTTCATCGGCCAGGGCCAAGGCGTCGGCGAGAATGAGCCGGCCTTCCGCGTCCGTGTTGCCGATCTCCACGCTCAGACCCTTGCGGCTGGGATAGACGTCGCCGGGGCGGAAGGCTTCGTCCGAGATCGAATTCTCCACCATCGGCAGCAACACGCGCAGGCGCACGTCGAGCCGCGCGTCCATCACCATCTGGGCGAGGGCGAGGGCGGTGGCGGCGCCCGCCATGTCCTTCTTCATGAGCAGCATGGCGGATGAGGGTTTCACGTCGAGCCCGCCGGTGTCGAAACAAACGCCCTTGCCCACCAGCGTCACCTTCGGCGCCCGCGGCGATCCCCACGTGAAGTCCACGAGGCGGGGATCCTGATCGGCCGCGCGGCCGACCGCATGGATGAGCGGGAAATTCTGCTTCAGCAGCGCGTCGCCGCGGATCACGCGCGCCTTGGCGCCATGGCGGCGCGCGAGCGCCAGCGCCGCTTTCTCCAGCGCTTCCGGCCCCATGTCGTTGGCGGGGGTGTTGATGAGGTCGCGCGCCATATGCACGGCTTCGCTCACGCGCGCGAGTCGTTTGGCGTCGACGCCGGCCGGCGTCTCAAGACGCGCGGCCTTCGCCTTCGCGCCTTTGCGGTAGCGCGTGAAGGAATAGGCGCCGAGCGAGAAGGCGAGCGCTGCGAGTTCTCGTTCGCGCGCGCTCTGCGGCGCGTTGGCGAGCCGCCACGATCCGCCGGGCAGGGCGGCCGCGAGCTTGCCGATGAGGAAAGGATCGCGCGCGCCCCTCTTATCCTCGGACGCGACGCCCAGAAGCGCGCCGGCGATCGCGCCGTCCGCGCCGGGCAGAAGCAGCGTCGCGCCGGGCTTGGGCGAATAGCCGCTCGCCTGCGCGAAGGCCGCAGCCGCAGGCGGCAGGCTGGCGCGCACGCGCTCCCAATCCGCGCTGGAGGCGAGCCAGATCGGCTTCGCCGCTCCCGCGCTTTTGCCGCCTTTCGCCGCTTTCGCCGCCTTCGCCATGCCCTGCTCCGTTGGTTTGAGCCGAAATTAACGACCCGTTAGCCTTAACGCTTTATTGATCGGCCCATTGCGAGACGATCCCATTTCAGGCCGCTTGACGATGCATTGCGCCAACCGCGACCAGCTCGCCCTATACGAGGGGCGAAGGCTCCGAATTTCAAGCCTTCTTTCACGCGCTCCTCGCAGGGGCGGCGGCGCGGCCGCGGCGCTGGCGCTCGCCTGCGCTCTCGCGCTGGGCGGCTGCAAGTCCACGAGCCTGTCGCGCAACGATCCCTTGCAGGTCGCCGTGCCGATGGAGCCAACGGCCGCGCGCGCCTTCGTGGAGGAGTGGGGCCGTCGATATGACTCCAATCCCAATGATAAATTCGTCGTCATGACCTATGCGCGGGGCCTGCGCGCGTCGCAGCGCCACAGCGAGGCGACCGCGGTTCTGCAAAAACTTGCCGCGCAAAACCCGAAGGACATGGACGTGCTCGCCGCCTATGGCAAGGCGCTCGCAGACGCAGGCCGCCATCAGGAGGCGCTGGCCGTGCTGCAAAGCGCCCACACGCCTGAGCGGCCCAATTGGTCAGTGCTCTCGACGCAAGGCTCCATCGCCGACCAGATGGGCGAACATGAGGCCGCGCAGAATTATTACCTCGCCGCGCTGAAAATCGCGCCAGGCGAGCCGAGCGTCCTGTCGAACCTCGGCCTCTCTTACGCGCTCACGAAAAAACTGCCGCAGGCCGAACAGGCGCTACGGCAGGCGACGCAGGGCTCGCGCGCGGATTCGCGCGTGCGCCAGAATCTCGCGCTCGTTCTCGCCTTGCAGGGCAAGTTCGCCGAGGCGGAGGACGCACTGCGGGTGGATCTGGGGCCTGAGCAGGCGCAGGCCACCGTCGCCTCCATTCGTCAGATGATCGCCCAGTCCGACGCCTGGCGTAAATTGCAGACGCCGGCGCCGGCGCGCTAAACGCTCTCAGCCTTTGATGCGCGACACCTGAATGGCCGCCGGCGTGATGATGACGGCGAACAGAACCGGCAGGAAGAACACGATCATCGGCACGGTGAGCTTGGGCGGCAGGGCCGCCGCCTTCTTCTCCGCCTCCATCATGCGCGTGTCGCGCGATTCCTGGGAGATGACGCGCAGGGCCGAACCCAGCGGCGTGCCATAGCGTTCCGACTGGATGAGCACGGTGCATAATTGGCGCACGGCGTCGAGCCCCGTGCGCGTGGCGAAGTTCTCCAGCGCGGTGCGCCGTTGCGGCAGATAAGATAATTCCGCCGTCGTGATGGCGAGCTCTTCTGCAAGCTCCGGCGACTGGGTGACGATCTCCGCCGCCACTTTGTTGAAGCTCGGCTCCATCGCCATACCGGATTCCACGCAGATCAACATCAGGTCCAGCGCGTCAGGAAAGGCCCGGCGCATGGATTGCTGCCGTTTCTGGATAATGTTCTTGAGATAGATCTCAGGCAATTGCAGGCCGAAAAGCGCGGAGACGACCCCAATGCCCAGGCGTATGATGATCGGCAGTTCGCTATCCATGATCGCCATGGCGTAGAAACTGATCGTGAAGAACAAGCCGAGCGGCAGAGCGGCGCGGGCGAACAGAAAGACATATTCCGCCTCCTGAGAGCGATGGCCCGCCTGCATCAGAAGGTTCTTGGCGTTGGACGTCCAAAGATAATCCTGAAGCTTGAACTGCTCCACGATCTCCTTCAGGCGCCCCTTCGCCTCGCTGTGGCGCACCTTCGGCTTTTCGTTGTTGAGCCTCTCGCGCTCACGGGCCCGAATGTATTCGCGCTCCGAGACGACGGATTTCATCCGCCCTTCCAGATTGTCCTTTTGCAGCGCCGGTAAAAAGGTGCTGACGAGGGTCGCAAAGGTCCCAAGCGCAACAAGCAGGCCCAGGATGAACTGCGGATCGGCCATTTTGGCTGCGATGTAATCAGACATGTCCGTCGCCCTAGAAGTCGAAATTGATCATCTTGCGCATGACAGCGACGCCGCAGCTCATCCAGAAGGCGGCGCAAAGCAGCACGACCTTGCCCATAGAGGTCGTCCACAACAGCGAGATGTAAGCGGGGCTCGTCACATAAATGAGGATCGAGACGATCAGCGGAAGCGAGCCGATGATGGCGGCGGAGGCGGTCGCTTCCGTCGACATGGCCTTGATCTTGCCCCGCATCTTCTTGCGGTCGCGCAATACGCGGGAGAGATTGCCAAGCGCCTCTGAGAGATTGCCGCCGGTCTTCTGCTGAATGGTGATCACGATGGCGAAGAAATTCGCCTCCGATGTAGGAATGCGCTGCGCCATGCGCTCCACCGCCTCGCTCATCGTCATGCCCATCTGCTGCGCCTCGACGATGCCGCGGAACTCCGCCGCCAGAGGCTCAGGCGCCTCTGATCCCACGATCTTAATGCAATCAGCGAGTGGCAGGCCGGCCTTGATGCCGCGCACGATCACATCGATGGCGCCTGCGAAATCGGAGCCGAATTTTTCGAGCCGCTTTTTGCCCATCCAGGACAGCGCCCAGGAAGGCGCGCCAAGGCCACCGATGATGAGCCCCAGCATGGCGACGAAAGGCGAGCCGCTCATCACCATCAGAAGAAAGCCTACGGCGAGAGCGCTGCCCGCGCTCATCATGTAGAACTGCGCTTCCGACAGATTGAGACCCGCCTGCCCGATGCGCGTGGCGAGCGAGAGTTTGCGTTTGGCGGAGCTGGTGATTTCGAGCGCGGTCTCGATCTGCTTGCGCCGGGCCGCGTCGCGTTCCTTTTTGCTGATGACGCGCGTCACCGCCTCGCTTGTCTTGCCGACTGAGGCGTCCTGACGCGCTTCCGCCTTCAGTTCGCCGGAGAAATAGGGGATGATGAGCGCATAGGCGACCCCGCCGATGCAGACGAGGCCGAGAATGATGCCGATCAGGAGCATGATAGGGCCTCCGCTGTCATGGCCTATCCTTCAAGGCTCTGGTCGAGCGCGGCGGCGAGGCGCTTTTCCTCGCCATAATAGCGGGCGCGATCCCACATGCGTGGGCGCCCGATGCCCGTCGACCGATGCTTGCCGATGATTTTGCCGTTTTCGTCCTCGCCGATCACGTCATAGATCATCAGATCCTGCGTGATGACGACGTCGCCCTCCATACCCATGACTTCCGTCACATGGGTGATGCGGCGCGAACCGTCGCGAAGGCGCATGGCCTGAATGATGATGTCGACTGAGGAGACGATCATTTCGCGAATTGTGCGCGTCGGCAGAGAATAGCCGCCCATGGTGATCATGGACTCCAGACGGCTGATCGCCTCGCGCGGCGAGTTGGCGTGCAGAGTGCCCATGGAGCCGTCGTGGCCCGTGTTCATCGCCTGCAGCAGGTCGAAGGCCTCCGATCCGCGCACCTCGCCGACGATGATGCGTTCAGGGCGCATACGCAGGCAGTTCTTCACAAGGTCGCGCATGGTGATGGCGCCCGTGCCTTCAAGGCTTGGCGGGCGCGTTTCAAGCCGCACGACGTGGGCCTGCTGCAATTGAAGTTCGGCCGCGTCCTCGCAGGTGATGATGCGTTCGTCATCCTCAATGTAGTTGGTGAGGCAGTTGAGCAGCGTGGTCTTGCCCGAGCCCGTTCCGCCGGAGATGACGACATTGCAACGCACGCGGCCGATGATCTTCAAAAGCTCGGCGCCGGCTTCCGAAATGGCGCCGAAGCGCTGGAGCTGATCGAGGGTCAGCTTGTCCTTCTTGAATTTTCGGATCGTGAGCGCGGGGCCGTCGATGGCGCAGGGCGGCGCAATCACGTTGACGCGCGAGCCGTCAAGCAGGCGCGCGTCGCACAGCGGCGAGGATTCATCCACGCGACGGCCCACCTGGCTGACGATGCGCTGGCAAATGTTCATCAATTGAGCATTGTCGCGGAAGCGGATGTTGGTGAGCTGAATCTTACCCCCCCACTTCGATGAACGTGCGCTCCGCGCCATTGACCATGATGTCGGCGATGTCGTCGCGCGCCAGAAGCGGCTCCAGCGGGCCGAAGCCGAGAATGTCGTTGCAGATGTCGTCAAGCAGATCCTCCTGCTCGGAAAGCGACATGGAGATGTTCTTGATCTGGATGATCTCGCTCACGATGTCGCGGATCTCCTCACGCGCGGTGGCTGGCGCCACCTTTGCGAGAGACGCGATGTCGATCGCCTCCAGCATCGCCCCGAAGACGATCGTCTTCGTCTGGTAGAAGGTTTCCGACCGGTGCTTGACCGGCGGTGGCGGCGGCGGTGGCGGTGGAGCCTGTCGCGCAGGCGCGGCCGGCGCCGCAGCAGGCCCGGCGGCCGCAGGCCGCGGGGCTTCAGGGGATGTTTCGGGCTTCGCAGGCGCGCCTGTTGCGGCGCTGATGCGGTTGGCGAGGGGCGTGGAGGCGCCGGTGCGTTTTCCAAACATGCTCGACTCGTCCTTGGCTCAAGAAGCTTTTTTCATGCGCGCGAGAAGCGCTTCGAGCGGCGCCAGCAGTGATTTTTTCACGGGCTTGGCGGGCTCGTTCGCCTTCGTCATCACGTTGCGCACGAGTTCGGCGATGGATTCGTTGATCTTGTTGGAGGGCTCGGTCTCCGCCAGCATCTGCCCATTGTTCGAAGCGACGCCGAACAATTTCGCGTCATAGGGAATGGCGATGGAGGCCTCGACGTCGAGCGCGCCGGCAAATTCCTGCACGCTGATCTCTGGCCTCTTGGGCGCGCCGACCATATTCATCACAAGCTTTGGCGGCGCGTCATTGGGACGGGCGAGACGCAGCACGTCGAGCAAGTTCTTCGTGTTGCGCAGATTGGCGAGATCAGGCGACGCGACAATGATGACTTCATCGGCGCTGAGCGCGGCCGACTTCACCCAGCCCGTCCACACATGCGGAAGGTCGAGCACGACGTTGGGCGCAGTGCCGCGCAGGAGTTCGAGCAGATGATCGAAAGCGTTTTCGCTGAAGTCGCAGGTGGAATCGAGAATCGCGGGCGCAGCGACGATGTTCAGCGTCTCCGAACAGCGGTACATGATGCGGTCGAGCGCAGACTGGTCCAGCCGCTCGCCCATGGTCAGCGCGTCCATGATCGTGGCCGGCGGATCCTGATTGAAATTGAGCCCTGCCGTGCCGTAGGCGACGTCGAAATCGACCAGGATGGCGGGCGAATTATAGGCGCTCGCCACGCTCCAGGCGAGATTGTGCGCGAGCGTGGAGGAGCCCACGCCGCCCTTGGCGCCCATCACGGCGATCACGCGGCCAAGGGGCTTGCCTTTGGTGTTGGTGAACAGTTTTGACACGAGGCTGACGAAGCCGATCACGTCCAGCGGCGCGCAGACATATTCGCTCACGCCCATCTCAATCAGCTCGCGATAGAGCTGGATGTCGTTGAACGGACCGACGATCACCACCTTCGTCGTGGGATCGCATAGCCCCGACAAGTCTTCGAGCTGGCCAAGCAACGCGTCTCGGTCGCCCGTTCCCTCGAGCACGAGGAGATTGGGCGTCGGCGAATCGCGATAGGCCTCGATGGCGGCGTTCGCTCCGCCCATGTTGACCTTCACATGCGCTTTGCTCATCCGCCGATCCATTGCCGCGCGATTGATGGCGCTGGCTATGGGCTGCGTTTCGCAAAAGGCCTGAATCGATACGCGGGGAATGGGCGCGATCTGGACGTCCGCCGTTCCCTCGGGCGGTGTATGTGCGGTCATTGTTTCGAGCTTGCTGTTGGAACCTGTGGCGTTTGTCCTTCGCGGGCCTGTTTGATGGCGCGTGTGCGCATCATCACGTCCGAGGGCGCTTCCGCGCGCGGCCCGGCGAGGTCGCGCGGATCAGCGATTTGCTGCGCGAAGGCGTTCTGATACGCGCAACCATGGTTCCAGTGCGGCGAGTTGTCCCAACCTTTCAGCGACGAGCCAGATGCGAGATCGGCTGGCCATTGACCGCAGTTTTGGGGCAGGCGCGCTGTCAGGCCGAGATAGGAGAGCCGAATGGGGGAAGCGAGCTTCGGATCCGCCACGTCATAGGGGCCCACGCTGACGGCGCCGGTCACGCCGGCGGCGGCGATTTCGCTGCGGATCGCATCGGTCATCATGCGCACGTATGGGTCGTTGAGCGTGCCGCGCGGCGTCTGAACCGCAATCGGCCCGCGGCCGCTGCGCAGGTATTCGCCGGCGAACTGACGCACCTTGGCGCGTGTCGCGGCGTCGATCGTGCGCCCCGTCGGGAAGACGTCGATGGAGACCGGCCCGTCGGCGAGCGCAAGCTGGTGACGGGCGCGGTAATCATTCGCCGTCACTTCTGTTGGCGCTTTTGAGGCGCAGGCGCCTGTAGCAAGCGCAAGGCCGATCAGGCTGACGACGCGCGCGGCGCGAATCCTGCCAGGGGAAATGAAGCGGTGCGTGAACATGGTCGTCTTCCGTTGTAATGAGCCAATCAATCAAAGATGAAACCGAAGCGGCCCTTCACTGGCTTGGAGGGATTGGCGCCGGGCGCGGCGTAGAGCTTGTTCACCCGACCCAGAAACCAGGCCTGCGGATCAGAGGCGTCGGCAAATCCGTCGTCTGGCCGCGCAAGGGCCGTGGCGCTGCTGGCTTTCGCGATATAGGGCGTGACGATGATGAGAAGCTCGGTCCCATCGCGCTGATATTCGCGCGAGCGAAACAGGCTTCCCAGAATCGGCAGGTTGACCAGGCCCGGCAATCCTTCGATCGCATGGCGTGAATTCATCTGCAGCAGGCCGGCGGAGACGATGGAGCCGCCAGAGGGAAGCTCCACGCTCGTCTCATTGCGCCGCGTGCGGAAGGCCTGCACCTTGGTGCCCGCGATGGTCGTGGCCTGCGTGTTGTCGACCTCCGTCACCTCCGTCGACACTTTGAGCGCGATGCGCCCTTCCGCGAGCACGATGGGGGCGAAGTTCAGGCTGATGCCGTAGGGCTTGAACGTCGCGCCGCCGGGCGTGCAGATCTGGCGTCCGTCATTGCCAATTGAGCACGACTGGCCTGAGGGCACGGGCACTTCGCCGCCCACCATGAATTTGGCGACCTCGCCGGAAACAGCCGTCACCGTTGGTTCTGCGAGCACGCGCGCCACGCCATAGCGCTCAAAAGCGCTGAGGGTGGCGGAGACATTGTTGCCGCCGCCCACCGTCAGATTGCTGTTGGGGTTGCTGAGCGCGTTGGAGAGCTTCAGCGATCCCCAATTGCCGCTGAGCTGGCTTGAGGTGACGCCGAGCTGTTTGACGACAGTGCGCTGCACTTCGGAAATGGTGACTTTCAACATCACCTGATCGCGTCCGCGCACCGTGATCGTGTTGACGATGCGTCCGTTGACGCCGCCAGCCGCGGCGCCGCCAGCCGCGCCGCCTCCGTCTCCGCCGCCCGGCGCTGCGGCCGCGCCGTCGCCCCTGTTGACGCCGAGGAAGCCGGAGGCGATGTCGGACGCCTTTTGCGCGTCGCTGAGCGAGGCCACCGTTCCGCTGAGAATGATCGTGTCCTCCACCGTACGCGCCAGCACGTCGCTGTCAGGCAGGGCCATGCGCAGGATGCGCATGAGTTCGCCGACGTCGCGTCCGATGTTGATTTCAACCGTCGCGATCGTCTGTCCGCCGGCATCCATCGCGAAAATCGTCGTCTGACCTGTGGCGGCGACGATGACATAGAGCCTGCGGGCGGAGCGCACGACGGCGTTCACCACCTTCGGATTGCCGACGAATATCTCGGCTGCGTCGCGCGGCAGGTCCACGATCACGGATTTGCCCACACCCATATTGATGCGCTGCATCGATGGGCTGCCGGTGATCTGTCCGCTGGCGTCGCGCATGGCGGCGGGGGCCGGCGGGAGGGTTCGATTTTGCGCATAAGCCGCGCTGGCGCAAAGCACGGCGCCGATGGCGAGCGCGGGGGCGATGCGGGCGGCGAGGGGAACGGAACGAAACATCACGTCACTCCAAAACAATTGTTGCGAAACTCAACGCTTACCTGCGGATCATCGTCGTCGAAGCGCCGTTCCGGATGATGGTCAGGCTCCGGTCGTTAGAGTCCGCTGAGGCCGTCTCCGCTTTCTTGTTCATGTCGAGCATGCTGCGCAGAGCGAGCGTGAGCTGGCCGCCGCGCTGCGCCGCCGCCACGATTTCCGCCTGTGAGGGCGTCAGCTCCAGAGTCGCGTTCGAACCCGTGACGACCCGCTCGCCATTTTTTTCTTCAATGTTCTGCCCGATGGCGAGAACCCGGATATTGGTGAGAATGGTCTCCGTATCGCCGCCGTCTGCGCCGGATACGACGCGCAGAATGTCCACGCGGTCATTAGGGAGGATGAAGCCGCCCGCCGTCATGGAGCCGCTGGCGTCGATATTGATCGCCATGGCGCGCGAACCCGCAGGCAGAATTGCGGAGAGGAAGCCTGATGTGCCCGTCTTCACGATCTTTTCGCGACGGATCGGCTCGCCATGGAAAAAGGCCTGCCGCGCAATGCCGCCCTTGAGCGTCTGGATCGCGTTAGGATCCTCCGACATGCGAATGGAGCCTGGACCTGCGAACTGACGCGGCCATTGCACCCACACGAGATCTTTTTCAGAGATCAGCGTGCCGAGTGGAATTTCATTCTGCGCGACGAGCACGCCCTCCATCTCCATTTGCGGAGCAGGCGCAGCGACAGGAGCAGGCGCATCCATGCTGGGAGGTTCAGGCGCCGAGCCTGAAGTGGCGATCAGAAAGATCGCGAGAAGACCCGACGCGCCGGCGCCAGCGATAATGAACTTGCGATTGGCCTTCATGAAAAATCAACCCGACTGAAAACGATTCAAAACATGGCGCAGTATGGACGCGCAAAGTTCAAATTAAGGTTAATCAATCCACGAGAATTCAAATTGTCTTCAATTACGCAAAAGCGAGGCTCTTCCACACGCTTGTCTCCGTGTAGAGGAGAAGGCCGCCTGCTGCGAGCGCGACCCCATAGGGAATCCCTGTCCTGGCGTCATGAAGCCGCACAAGCCATCCATACCCGGAAAGGCGCGCAGGCAAGGGCGTCCTACGCGCGACGAGAATGAGAAGCGTGAGAAGGCCGCCAAGAAAGCTCGAGAGAAGGAGATATTCGCCGCTGAGCGGAAAGCCCATCCACAGCGCGACGGCGGCCGCGAGTTTGGCGTCTCCGCCGCCTATCCAGCCGAAACAAAAAGCGATGAACGCGATAGTGAGCACGCCAAGACCGCATGCTACATGCACCAGAACGACGTCGAGCGGCTGACCAGTGGCGAATGCCATAATGAAGTAAGAGGCCCCAAGCGCCAGCGTCAGCTTGTTGGGGATCGTCATCGTGAAAATGTCGGAGAAGGCCGCGTAGGCCATCATCAGCGGAAAGATTATCAATCCCGCAAAGACG
>Ga0315899_10001713_pt1 | contig 24924 bp, 21 predicted proteins | sample LakEriMetagenome_2_FD_203518 | JGI IMG/M metagenome (GOLD analysis project Ga0315899, IMG submission 203518) | Freshwater fungal communities from buoy surface, Lake Erie, Ohio, United States - Buoy 4 MA112 | ecosystem: Environmental > Aquatic > Freshwater > Lake | place: USA: Lake Erie, Ohio... | reverse complement strand
CGGGGTCGTCAAGGACTTCGTGGGTGGGGTCGGTGCCGTGGCCTTCGACGCCCCATGTGCCGTCGGTTTCGTAGAAGCCGAAGGTGGGGACGCTGACATAGCCGCCGTCGATGAGCGCCGGATTACCGCTGATGCCCACCAGACCGCCCCACGTGCGCGTGCCGACGACGGGCCCGAGCTTGTTGTGCTTGAACAGCCAGGGGAACATGTCGCCACCGCTGCCCGCAAGACCGTTGATGAGCATCGCCTTGGGGCCTTGGTGGCTGTCGGGCGGCCACGTCCAGTCGTTGCCATGACGGCGAGCCCAGTAGTTGGTCACCGGACGATTGAGCAGTTCGATGAACCGCGTGGGAATCTGGCCGCCGCCGTTCCAGCGCTCGTCGATGATGAGCGCCTGCGTGCCGCGCTGGCCGAAGAACTGTCGGAACAGTTCGTTCTGGCCGTCAACGCCTGTGTTGGGCACGTAGATGTAGCCCACAGTGCCGCCCGTCTGCTTCTCGACATACGCACGGCGACCTTCGATCCATGCGCGGAAGCGCAGTTCGGTCTCATTGCTGAGTGTCTTGATGGTGACATCGCGCGTCACGCCGCCAGCCGGCTTGTCGCTCACTGTTAGCGTCACGACTTTGTCCGCCAGACCGACAAACGCGGCCCACGGATCCTTCTTGGTATCTACCGGCGTGCCGTTGACGGCGAGCAGGTAGTCACCCACTTTCACATCCACGCCGGGCTGGCTGAGAGGCCCGCGAGCGTCGACATCCCAAGCGTTGCCCTCGACGATGCGCTTGATGCGATACGCCTTCGTATCACCCTCGCCCGCAAGCTCGAAGTCCGCGCCGAGCAGGCCCACGCCGATGGACTTGGTTTCTTCAACATCGCCCGGGCTGCTGACGTAGGCGTGGCCGATGTTGAGTTCGCTGATCATCTCGGCCTGAATCCAAGCGATGTCTTCGCGCGTCGTCGCGTCGTCGACCATGGCGGCGTAGTGATCGTGCACCTTCTCCCAGTCCACGCCATGCATGGTGGGCTCGTAGAAGAAGTCTCGCTGCACGCGATACGTGTCGCGGATGATCTGCTTCCATTCATCACGCGGATCAATCGTGATGCGCATGCCATCAGTCGGCACGCTCGTCGGCTTGGCACCCGCCGACGCATCAGCCACCTGCAGGCGGTTGCCTGCCTTGAACAGCAGCACCTTCTTGCCGTCGGCTGAGATGTCAAAGCCGTTCACATCATCAGCGACAGTCTCTTCCTTGGGCTCATCCGCGGCCATGTCGTAAATCTTGAGCGCACGCTTGGCATCGCTACGCGGCGCCGGATTGCGCATGAACAGCAACTTGCCCTTGTCATTCACAGCAAGGCCACCGAACGAGCCGCCATCCACGGGCACCGCGATTGCGCGACGTTCAAAGCCATCAAGATCGATTTTGATGGACTTCTTCTCGTCTTTCTTCTCGTCCTTCTTTTCGCCTTCCTTGGCTTCACCCTTCTCGCCGTCCTTCTTCTCTTCAGGCTTGGCGTCGGCGGGCTTCTCGTCCTTTTTCTCGTCCTTCTTGTCTTCCTTCTTCTCTTCGCTCTTCTTCAACTCTTCCTCATCAGCCTTCACCGTCAGCGGGTTCTTCACATCGCTGCGGAGCGGAACGGCGTAGAGACGCTGCGTCTGCGCATAAGCGAACGTCTCGTCGTTGTCGGCGTAGATCGGGTTCTCGATATCGCGCATGCTCACGAAGTAGAGCCACTCGCCCTTGCGATCAAACACCGGGCTGTAGGAGTTGAAGAACGACGACACCACCTGCGTCTTGGTGCCTGTCGCGACTTCATACAGCCAGATGCCGCCTTGCGACACACGATCATCGCCGCGTGAGTACGCGATCCATGCGCCATCGTGCGACCAGCTCACCGTCTGCTGGCTTGACCACGGATCGGTGTCGATCACCTTGGTCTCGCCAGTCTCCACCGTCGTCACACGAATGACGCCCGCGTCATCACTGAATGCGATGTGCTTGCTGTCGGGCGACCACTGCGGCGTGTAGCGGAAGCCCTTGCCCAGGCTCGTGAGCTTGCGCGGCTCGATGGGCTTGGCTTCCGCGGCGGGCTTGTCGGCGGTGTTCTTGTCGACAGCGTTCTTGTCGGCGTCCGCGTCCTTCGCGTCTTCCTTCGCCGCGTCTTTGGCTTTCTTGGCGGCAACTGCGTCACTGCTGCGCACCCACAGCTCGTACTCGCCGCTTTCGTCGCTGAAGTACGCGATCATGGAGCCATCGGGGCTCCACGCGGGGTCGCGCTCGAAGAGATTGTCCGTGCGGGTCAGCGCACGAGTCGCACCTTCTTTAGCCGGAGCGGTGAAGAGATCGCCGCGTGCGTTGACGACGACGCGCTTGCCGGCGGGCGAGATGCTGGCGCCTTGCAGACCCGATTCCATCGCATCCACCGTGCGAGTGCGCACTGCGGGGCGATCACCCGGGATCGTGAAGGTGACCTGCTTGCTTTGGCCACTGCCCAGGTTCAGCAGCATCATCTTGCTGCCGAGTTGGAAGACGATCTCGCCTTCGCCATTGTCGCCAGGGCCCACGCTGGGCCAGCGGACGTCATCATCTGCGAAGGTGGTGATCTGCTTGCTCGCGCCGCTGGCGATGTCGTACTCCCACACGTTCAGCCGGTGTTCGCTTCCGCGGTCACTCAGGAAGTAGACCTTGTCGTTCTTGCCACCAGGGACCCACATGGGAATGGTGTCCGTGCCTTCCCACTCGGTGATGCGTTTGCTGGCTTTGGTCTTGAGGTTGAAGAGCCACACATCAGTCGCCATGCCGCCGCGGTAACGCTTCCAGGTGCGTGTGTCGGTGCTGTGCGTGGTGTACGCGAGCCACTCGCCGCTGGGCGACACGCTGCCGAAGCCCGCGTAAGGGACGCTGACTTGCTGGGGCAGGCCGCCTTGCGGGCTCACGGTCCACATCTGGCTGGTGCGCGGCAGATGGACACCCATGTTGTTGGCGAGGAAAAGCAGGTTGCCATCGGGCGTCCAGTCGCAGAGCGTCTCGCCCGTGGGATGGTGCGTAACGCGCGTCGCGGCGCCACCGGCCGCGGAGATGGTGTAGAGATCGCGGTTGCCGTCGTAGTTGCCGACGAAGGCGATGGTGTTGCCATCGGCGCTGAAGCGCGGGAAGGACTCAAGGCCTTGGGGGCTGGCGAGGGGCAGGGCCTTGCCGCCGGCTTTGGGGGCGACATAAATGTCGTTGGCGTAAACGAAGGTGATGGAGTCTTTGGAGACATCGGGCCAGCGCATCATGCCGGCGTTGGGCGTGATGTCGGCCATCGCGAGAGAGGACGCGCCGGCCAGTGCGAAAAGTCGCGCGGCGCGCGAGAAACCGGCGAGATGATGCGAGGACGAGAGAGACAACAGACGCTGCGACATGCCTTCATCCTTTCAGAGCGTGCGTGCAAGCCCGGCGAGATCGCGCGGGCAGAGCAATCGGAGAGAACCCGACAGAAGAGCCCGTTGTTCGGGCAACGGGCCAGCAGGTTACGAACTTCCGGTGCTCGGGGTGGCCCGTTCACGTGCATAAACCTGGAGCCCGGCTGCAACCAGCAAAAAATACGCGATGAGCGCGCACCAACTCGCCCCGCCCACGTGCTTCCACGCGGCCAGAGCATCATCAAACATCATGCCGCCGGGCGGCAGCGTCAGGCCGGCAAAATACACCGCGACGGCGGCAATCACCATCCAGCGCGGCCCGCCCAGTCTTGGGTGCAGCAGCAACGCCGCGGCGAACATCATGGGAAAGACCAGCAGCGAGAAGTGCCGCCCCACCGCCTGCGGACTGAAGACCACCAGCGCGACAATGACACCCGACCACTCGATGCACGTGAGCAGCCCGCGCGAGCCGGTGTCGATCACGCGCTCACTCGCGCCGCCGCGCCCGGCGAACAACGCGGCACCGCATCGCCCATACAACCACGCCACAACAGCGACACACCCTGCGGCACACGCGGCGACAATCGCTGCGAGCAGCGCGGTGTTCGCCGGATAGCCCGTCATGCGGGCAACCGCACTCGGTATCGACACGCTCGCCCACCATGTCAGCGGGTTGACAGGCGGCGCATCGACGCCCGCCTGCGCTTTGCCCACCAGCGTTGCCACGCCGCGAAAGCTCGTTGCTACGTACTGCCAGTTGGTCGTCCAGCCAAAGACCGGCACGCCTGCGAGGAGTCCTGCGGCGATGCCGGTGATCATGCCCACGCACTCGCGCCAGCGGCGCCGCACCACGAAATACGCGAGAAAGGCGACGGTCTGAAACTTGATGACGGCTGAAAGCCCCAGCAGCACGCCCGCGACAAACGGCCGCTTGCGCACCGTGATGAACGCGCCGGCAAGCAGCGCGAGGATCACATGATCGCTCTGCCCGGAGTAAATCACGGCACGAAGTTTGTCCACGTTAAAGAGCAGGCCCGTCGCCGCGACGGCCCACACGCGCCAGGGATCAAGCTCCAATCCCAGCAACCGGCACGTTTCCCGCGAGATCCACACCAGCGCCAGCACCAGTAGCGCAGCGCTCACACACGCAAAGACAAAGCCCGACACGCCCTCGCTCAACAGCCCCAGCGGCGAAAATACCACCGCAAACATGGGCGGATAGAGGTAGCACTTGATTCCCGCCTCATACGGATTGGTTCCCTGCATCACCGCCTGCATCGCGTGGTACAAATGGTGCCAATCCTGATACTTCCCACGCACGAACAACGCGCCGTAATACACCGCACAGAAACACGCGAACCCCATCACCACACCGCGGCCAATCCACAGCAGCCGCCGCTGTCGCGCTGCCGACACGGAATGGAAATCGAATCGCGACATGATCTCCCGGCTTCAGCCTCACGCCCTCGCTGATCGAGCCATCATAGTTGACACACGTCGCGTGCCCCGGCGCATCTACACTTCTCCCATGCGACTTGGCATCTGCGCCACGCTCATCCCGCTCGCATCGCTCGCGGTGCTTTCGTGCCCGCTCACCGGCTGCGGCCCTGTCGTCACGCCTTCGTTTGATTCTCCCGAGCCCGCCGCACGCAATGCCGCCATCGTCCGCGCCGCCGAAACGCGTGATCAAGGCAGCGTCGATGAACTCATCGCCATGCTCGCCAGCGACGACCCAGCCACGCGCGTGCTCGCCATCCGCACGCTCGAACGCATCACGGGCCAGACCAACGATTACGATCCGCACGCCGACGAACTCTCACGTTCGGCCGCCGTGCGTCGGTGGCACGCCTGGTACACCACGCACAGCACGCAGCACACACCATCCGTCGGAGGCCGCAAGTGAACCCGTCGCCTGCCACCCCGCCGCCTCCCACGGCTACCCCCACTGCCGACGCAAACGCCGAAGTCCGCATCGAGCTGCTGAGCAAGCCCGTCTATCTCTGCGCCGTGCGCGACTTCATGCGGCAAGTCTGCCGCCGCCACGGTTTTCATGACGATCAGACCGCCCAAATCGTCCTCGCCGTGGACGAAGCCCTCGCCAACGTCATGAAGCACGGCTACGCCAACCACCACGACGGCCACATTTGGCTCGCCCTCACGCCCTTCACCGACAGCCCGCGCGGCCCCGGCCTGCGCATCATCATTGAAGACACCGCCAAGCAGGTCGATCTCGCGTCTATCAAGAGTCGCGACCTCGCCGAAGTGCGCCCGGGAGGCTTGGGCGTGCACATCATCAAACAAGTGATGGACGAAGCCGTCTACGCCCACCGCGAAGGCGGCGTGGGCATGCGTCTCACGCTGATCAAACATCTCTCATCCCCCGCAGTCTCCGCCACCCAGACGGACAATGCGAGTCATACCAATTGCTGTGGAGGTTCGCATGGCCGCTGAAGGTTCCGCAATGCACGTCGCTCTCACGTACAAAGGCGCTGTCGCCATCGCCGCGCCGTCGGGCGACATCGGCACGCACGAAGCCCCCGCGCTGCGCACCGCCATCCGCGAAGCTCTTGACAAGAAACCGGCGAAGATCATCGTCGATCTCTCGGGCGTGCCTTACATGGCCACCGCAGGCCTCGCGACGCTCGTCGAAGCCATGAACCTCACCCGCAAAGCCGGTAGCACGCTGGTGCTTGCTGGCATGCACGACCGCGTGAAGGCGGTGTTTGATATCTCGCGCTTGACGGGGCTGTTCAAGATCGCGCCGGATATGGCGGCGGCGGAAAACATGTAAGGTGGGAGCATGGCGTAAGCCAGAGGGGACTCATGCGGTGGAACGTCTGGGTTGAAATCGGATTCGCCAACGAAGCTCGCGGGATAAGTCTCTTTTTTGAGACTCTCACAGCCCTCATGCAAGACGGATGGTCTGCTTTCCCGGACCCCACTCGCGTGGACTGGGCCCTTGGTGCAGCGGTTGGCATCTTCGACACAGACGGCATTCGCGTGGACTGGCACTGGTCGCACGACTTGAACTGGGCCGACTTTGTTTACAAGCACACCCACACGGCAAACGCCTCGATGCGTCTGTTTCAAGACGAGAACGTCATCGCCGTGTCGTGGGGCGCTACCAAACCCGACGTTGTCGAGATCGATTGGGAGCAATACCCGGCGATTTGGATAGGCCGCACGCAGGTGCCTGATCTGTCTCGCCCTTCAGCTCATGTCGAGTCACTCGTGGTGCGTCATAGTGCGGAAGTAGAAGGCTGCCACTGGGTCCACGTCTACGCCTAGTTTGATCTTGTGGAAAGATCGTTGTACAAGCGAGCCTTCCCGCCTTCAGACGAGATTGTTCGGGCGATGAAAGATGGGGGGGCGATGCGTCATGCACAAGTTTTGCATTCATCTTGAATCAAAGAACTGGAGCGCCGGCTCCAACTTCGTCGGCGCGATCTACTTCGAAGTCGACGGCGAGTGCTTTCCGGAGAGAGGTTGGACCGACTTTTCTCTCATTATCGCCCCGCAGTGGCTCACCGCGATGCGTTGCTTTGTGGGTGGTAGCCACGCAGAGTCCTTTCACTTCATGGATGGATGTCGGCTCGGACTCAAGTTGCGGCGCGAGGGTGATGAATCGTTACTTGAGGTCCACGAATGGCGAGCCACAGGCTATCGCGCGACGCACGCCTACGTCATCACAACGCAGCAAATCGAAGAACTCATCATCGAACTCGCGCTCAAACTCGACAACGCGAAACGCGCCTTTGCATCGCGCACGCGACCGCCGATTGACCGATGATCGCCCGCACAGCATGCGGCATGATCTGTGTTTCTCTCGTGGTGCAGCAATTTCACACCGCTTGCCTCGCGTGGCCGCGTGCGGCACGTCCGAACGCCGTGTTATCGCGTGCTGTCACCGCGTTGCCGGCGGCACCGTGTCGCCGCCCACGCAAGAAAAATCCGCCACGCACTTTGCGCGCTGGGTCGTTTCTCCGCGGAGTAAAGGGCGTCCACCCGCGACGTCGCTCAGGAGCCGACCATGCACCGTACTGAAACGATCGCTGCCCCCGCCACGCGCAACGCCCACACGCCATCGGGCCGCGGTGCGCATCCCATCGCCGCAGCCGCGTGCCTGGCGATGGTGGCTGGCCTCACGAGTACCACCTTCGCCCAGCCAGCCGGCGTCACCGTCACGGACTTGGGCGACTTTGCGAGCACAGTTTCAACGACGCAGACTCGGAACATCACGATCAGCCCCGCTGCGCCGGTGGCGTGGTTCAAGATTCGTGTGCCGCGGATCGCGCCGCCGCACCGGTACCTGGACATCAGCACGTCGGGCACCGGGTTTGGCGATAGTGAGATCGCTCTGTTCGCCGCCGATGGCACACTGATCGCCACCGACGATGACGACGGCGCGAACAACTTCTCGGCGCTTTCGTTTGGCATGGTCACCCCCGGCGCGTTTGGCCGGCCGGCGCCGGTTGCCGAAGTCGGGCAGTCCGCCGGTGGGCCCAACGACGGCCGCGACGGCACGCTCAGCGGCCTCGCATCAATCGAGCAAGGCGGCACCGCGGGCGACTACTACATCGCCGTGTCGCGGTTCGACTCAACGTTCGGGAACAACTTTGTTGTGGTGCCTCCGGGCGGCACGCTGACGCTGCCCACGCTGCTGACCGTGCGCATGGACACGCCGGGCGGGCAGGTGGCGCCGACGGTGAATGGCCTGGATCGCGAAGCGACTGCCGGTGACGTGTTCGTCGCCATCGCATCGGCAAGCGCCAACACCACCGGCGTGACGGTGGACCTGACCGCCGTGAACGGCCCGAACAATCGCAATCTCATCAACACGAGCGGCAACAATTGGAACAGCACCTTCATCGGGCTTTCCAACTCTGTCGGACCGGGTGTCTACCCCATCGTCTACCGCGCCACAAACGCCATCGGCGATGTCGCGGTCGATCCAGCCACCCTCACGTTGCGCCCGGCAGGACCGAACTGCAGTGACCGCGACCGGCCGTTGATCATTGCCACACCTGGAACAAGCACGTACACCTACACCACCACGCTCGGAAACGTCGACGGCCCGTGGACCGCAGCGTGCTTCAACCCGCTCCAGCCGCCATCGGGTAACGACATTTGGTTCGAACTTGTTCCTGAGCAAAGCGGCATAGTGACCCTCAGCACGTGCAACATCGACACGGGCGTAAGCGGCTCGCAGCCCGACACGCTGCTGGGCGTGCTCGTGAACTGCTCCGACGCGACTTTTTTCGCCTGTGGCGACGACATCGGCGGCTGCGGTCTGGGTACACGCTTAGTTAACATCCCTGTGACGGAAGGCTCGTCGTACAACATCGCCGTGCGCTCCTGGTCGGGCGACATCGTCAACGGCCGCCTCGCTGTGACGTTCGTTCCCGGCTGCGATGACATTGACTTCAACAACAACGGGGTCTTTCCGGAAGATCAGGATGTCGTTGATTTCTTCAACGTGCTCGCAGGCGGCTCGCCAGGCACCTGCGATCCGTTCGACGGCTGCAACGACATCGACTTCAACAACAACGGCGTCTTCCCCGAAGATCAAGACGTTGTCGACTTCTTCAACGTCCTCGCAGGCGGGGCGTGCGGGTGAAGCATCCTGACCGCTGTGTCGCGCGATTCTCAGACGTACGCGCGGCCGTTCGTGATCCAGTTGGCTGGGAGAACGTGTGAACATCTCAGTTTGCCTCGCGCAATCGGGCAGCAAGCGGTTACATTCTCGCCGGTTCAGTTCTGAACCTCGAGGAGGCGGCATGCACAATTGCAAGCAGTTCATCACGTGGTCCACGTTCGTCGCGGCGGTTACAGCGGCGGCGGGAATGTCCCTCGCCCAGCCTGCGGGTGTCACGATCACCGATCTGGGCAACTTCGCGGGCAGCGCGTCCACCGTGCAGTCGCAGCTCGTGACGATCACGCCCGCGGCACCCGTGGCGTGGTTCAAGATTCGTTTGCCGCGGATCTTCGCGCCACACCGCTTTCTTGACATCAGCACGTCAGGCTCGGGGACCGCAGATACCGAGATCGCCATGTACACGGCGAGCGGATTGCTGGTTGGCAGCGACGACGATGACGGCGCGAGCAACTTCTCGGCTCTCTCTTTCGGCCTGACCGATCCCAATGCGCCTTCTCGCGTGCCGCCGATTTGGGAACCCGGCCAAGCTCTGCCAGTCGCGAACGATGGTCGTGATGGTTCGTTCACCGCGAACCCGCTGACGGGCACCGATGCAGACTACTACATCGCCGTCACGCAATACAACGTGAACTTCGCCAATGGCTTTGGCGTGACGCGTCTCAACGGCCCGGCGACCGGCCTCAACACGCGACTGGCCGTGCACATGGGCACACCGAGCGGGCAACAAGCACCCGAATTGAATGGAACGAGCAGATTCCTGCTCACAAATGACACCTCGGTTTTTCCGGTGGCGATCACCAGTCTGGGCGTCGTCAGTGTCGCGGTCGATGTTTCGTCGCTCGGGGGCCCAGCCAACGCGGAACTCAACGGCAGTGCCGACGACGACCAGTGGAGCGGCACAGTGCCACTGGGACCGGGCCCGTTGCCAGTCGGTAGTTTCTCAATGACCTACCGCGCGACAAACTCGATTGGCGATGTCAGCGTCGATGGGGAGTCGATCTTCGTGGATGCGGCGGGGCGTACCTGTTCTCGCGCCGTTGAGCAGCCCATTCCCAGCACCCCCGGCACGTCGATCCATTCATACAACACCACCGACGCCAACGTTGACGGTCCCTGGACGACCGCGTGCTACAACCCGATATTCACTCCCACCGGGAACGATGTCTGGTTCCGCTTTGTGCCGACACAGAACGGCAGGCTGAGCCTGAGTACCTGCAACAGCGACACCGGCTTTACAGGTGTCCAGCCCGACACGCTTCTGAGCGTGCGCCGCGAGTGCACTGCGGAGAATCCGTTCTTCGTCTGCGGCGATGACGCGAGCGGCTGCGGCTTCGGCACGCGTCTGACCGACATACGTGTCACCGCTGGCCAGCAATACAACATCGCCGTGCGGGCGTTCAGCACCGACATCGTCGACGGCCGGCTCGCGGTGACGTTCGTTGTGAGCTGCGACGACATTGACTTCAACAACAACGAAGTCTTCCCCGAAGATCAAGACGTCATTGACTTCTTCAACGTCCTCTCGGGCGCTGACTGCCCGCAGTGCAACGACATCGACTTCAACAACAACGATGTCTTCCCCGAAGATCAAGATGTGGTCGACTTCTTCAATGTGCTTGCAGGCGGCACGTGCCCGTAACGCCGCGCTTCAGTCTCACCCCTTCGTTTGAATCCACGCGGCAAGCCTCCATCAAGGGTTGCCGCGTTGTCTTTCTTGGCATCTTTGTGTCAGACCTCGCGCACTTGGCCGCTACGACACGCAGGAGGTCTCTCATGCGTTCAACCTGTGCTCTCGGCGTCCTTTCAGCCATCACTGTGTCCGTCGCCGCCCACGCGGCTGTCACCAACATCCAGATGGTCCACGCCACCGACTACCAGCAGACCGCACCCAACGCCTACCAGTCGCTGGGCAGCACCGTCTTCTTCGTGCTCATCGCACAGAACACCGCTGAAATCGCCGAGATCGAAGTCACCACGCCCGCCGACGATTACGTCACGCTCAACTCCTTCGGCGGTCCCGTCTGGTCCAACTTCTCCGGTCCCTACTCGTCGCAAGCGGATCTGCTCGCTGCGTACCCAAGCGGCCCTTATTCCTTCAACTGGTCGGGCGGCACACTGGGCGCGCAAAGCGCCGTCCTCCAGCAGAACTTCCCCACAGGCCTCTGGCCCACTAGCTTCCCGCGCTTCTCCGTCGCAACCTACAACGGCCTGCAAGGCATGGACGCCGCCCAGCCCTTCACCATTGCACTCGTCTCATCCTACTTCCCCGCACCAACATCCGAGCAGAACACCGGCGGCTTCTACATCAGCACCGTGCAGCCCAGCGGCTTGCCCGGCGCCATCATCTTCTCCTCACAAAGCACCGGCCCCAGCGCCACCCTCGCGTCGCGCGTGTTACCCGCCAACACCCTGCAGCCGGGCACCTCCTACTTCGTCACCTGGCTCTTCACCCAAGCCGATCTCTCAACGCCCTCCCCCGCGCAAACCGGCACGCTCGAGTTCCGCACCACCACACGCCTGCGCTTCACGACCGCCGCGGCACCCGTCGGCTGCGACGATATCGACTTCAACAACAACGAAGTCTTCCCCGAAGACCAAGACGTCATCGACTTCTTCAACGTCCTCGCCGGCGCCGATTGCCCCGCCTGCAACGACATTGACTTCAACAACAACGACGTGTTTCCCGAAGACCAGGACGTCATTGACTTCTTCAATGTCCTCGCTGGCGGAACGTGCTGAACGCACTCACTTCATTGTCAATCCGGCTGCTCGTCGCCACTGGCGCAACTGCCCCAAGTGGTACCCCATGTGCGTCGTCATCAAGATGGTCGCCACATCACCGATCACGCGTGCATGAGGCTGAAACTTCTCCGGCGCCGGCCGTGAGAAGTATGCTGTGTGCTTGACTGGCACCACCGAAACCAGCCGCGCACACCGCTCATCAAACCGCCTAAGTAACTCGCTCTTGCTTGCATGTGCCGATGCATCTGCCACGGGCGTCGTCCCAAAGCCATACCGCGCCATCTCCGCAGCCGCCTCACTCGCGTCACACTCATCAACCATCGCAAGCACACTCGCCGCATACGCGTTGAGATGCGATAGCGTCCACGCCGGATGATTCACGATCGTGCCGACGCACTCGCTCATGCGCGACTCGGGCACATCCGCCACCGTCGCGCGCACAAACGTCGATGCCGTCGCGAACACATGCACGATCGATCCCACGGCATCAAACTGCGCATCACTGCTCATCCGCAAGCCTATCCGCATCTTCACGCATCTCCCATGCCCTCCCTGTATACTACTTCTCAAGCACCCCTACACCTGCTCACCTCCCCACCTGTTCACCCGTCACGACCATGCCCTCCCCCCAACCATCCCGCCTGCGCGACGCACTGCTCGCACCCGTCGCCACCATCGGCGCGCAAGCCATCTCCATGGTCGATCACATGGGCAGCGCGGTCTTCCTTCTCTGGGACACACTGCTCTGGGCCTTCAAAGGTGCGATCTCACCCAAACTCCGCTTGGGTAAAGCCGCCGTCATCTCGCAGATCGTCCGCGTAGGCGTGCGCAGCATCTTCATCGTCAGTCTCGTCTCAGGATGCGTGGGCCTGATCCTCGCCTTCCAGCTTTCGCCGCCGCTCGATGATTTCGGTCGCAAGGACCTCGTCGCCAACATCATCTCTATCGCGGTGCTGCGCGAACTGGGCCCGCTCATCGGCGCAATCGTGCTCACCGGCTTCGCCGGCGCAAGTATCGCTGCTGAGATCGGCACGATGGTCGTGAGCGAAGAAGTCGAAGCCCTCGAAGCTCACGCCCTCAACCCCGTGCGCTTCCTCGTCGTGCCGCGCCTGCTCGCCGCCGTTCTCAGCATGACCTGTCTCGCCATCATCGCGAGCGTCGTCTCGATCGCCAGCGCACTCGCCATCAGCGTCGTCGCCCTCGATATTCCCTTCGACAACTTCATGCGCAACATGCTTGACCAGGCCAAGCTTGTTGACTTTGCCACAGGCGTCAGCAAGGGCGCAGTCTTCGGCCTGCTCATCGGCACCATCGCGTGCCTCAACGGCCTCAAAGTCTCCGGTGGCGCAGCAGGTGTTGGTAAAGCCACCACCAGCACCGTCGTCCAGTGCGTCGTCGCGATTGTCATCGCCGACCTCGCCTTCACCGCCGTCTTCTTCGCGGTGGGATTGGTCTAAAGACACGTCGCGGAGACGCGGAGGCGAGCAGAGAAACGCAGAGTGAGAAGCAGGTGCGATGAAATCACGCAGACGCCCCATGGCTTGACCGAGTCTTCAACAACCAATTTTCACATCCGCGCCTCTCCGCCCACCTCCGCCCCTCCGCGACCCATGAAACTTCTCTGTCCACATTCCGTATAATTATGTCATGAATCCCCTCGCCATCCCCACCGCCCCAGCCTTCGACGGCCTCCACCCCCTCGTCGTTCACTTCGCCCTCGCCATCCCGCTCATCGTCCCCGTCTTCCTCGTCATCGCCCTCGCATGGAAGTCGCAGTGGCGCGCCATGCTCGTTGCGTCGCTCGTCACGTGCGCGGTGGGCACCGCGTTCATGCTCCTCGCCATCCAAACCGGCGAAGCCACCGAGAAATACGCCCACATGGTGGAAGGCACCGGCCCCACGCTGCACCGCCACGAAGAGCTGGCCGAGCTCGCTCGCAATCTGTTCATTGGCGTCACCGCGACGCTCACCATCGCGACGATCATCGCCTTCAAGTCGGGCGATCGCATCAAGACCTCCACGCGGCTTGGCCTGCTCGCGGGCTGCCTGCTCGTGTGGCTGCTCCCCGCCCTCGTCCTCGCCAACGCGGCCCACGCAGGCGGCGAGCTCGTGCACGTTCACGGGGTAAAGGCCCCCATCACCAGCGCCGCCAATCAGGCCGCCGCGTTCGTTGAGCAGGACAACGACTGAACTTGCGCGACCCCGCTCCACAACGGCCCCGCATGCCGCGCATATGGCCATACGCACAGTCCCCGGGGCTTCCTCCGCTACCATCCGCCCCATGTCCACCACCACCGCCGACGGCTTCGCCAAGTATCAAGCTTTCTACCAGCGCCCACCCGCCATCGTCGTCGAGTGGCATGACGACGTGACCGACGCTGTCGGCTGGCTCTGCATCGACAGCCTTCGCGGCGGCGCAGCCGGCGGCGGCACACGCATGCGCGACAAAGGCACGCGCGAAGAAGCCGTCTTCCTCGCCAAGACCATGGCCGTCAAGTTCCGCGCCTGCGGCCCAGACATCGGCGGCGGCAAGAGTGTCATCCGCTTCAACGCAGCGACTCCGACTGACGTGAAGCACGGCGTGCTCGAACGCTGGTATCGCCACATCGGCCCTTACCTCAAGAACTGCTACGGCACAGGCGGCGACGTCGGCGTCGACGAAGTGAGCGAAGCAACCGCCGTCACGCAGCGCGTGCTGGGACTCGGCCACGTGCAAGAAGGCATTGCGCGCGGCCACCAGTGGACCGACAGCGAAGGCCCCGCCCCGAAGATCGAACGCCTCAAGCACGGCGTCGAAGCCCTCGTCACGCTGAGCGACCTGCCCGGTCCTCGCGGCGGCAAGTGGATGGTCGCCGACGTCGTCACAGGCCTGGGCGTTGCTCGCAGCGTCGAAGCCTATTACAAGCTCCGCGGCAAGAGCCTCCAAGGTCAGCGCATGATCGTCGAAGGCTTCGGCGCCGTCGGCGCGTTCACCGCCTACTACCTCGAAAAGCAAGGCGCCGTCCTCGTCGCCACCAGCACGCGCAACGCCGACGGCACCATCCGCGTCGTCAGCAGCCCACGCGGCATCGACAGCCGCAAGCTCATCCTCGCACGCGAAAGCACCAACTTGCCCGTTCGCTACAGCGAAAATGGCGCAAGCGTGATCGACACCGCCAGTGGCGATGAACTCCTCAACCTCCCCGCTGAAATCTACATCCCCGCCGCCGCGAGTCACACGACAGCCGCCCAGCGCCTCCGCGTCATGAAGAACGCCGGCATCAAGGTCGTGAGTTGCGGCGCCAACAACCCCTTCGCCTACGACCACACCAAGAAAGACGTCGCAAGCTGGGTCAGCGACCAGCTCACCCTCATGCGCGACGCCGACCAGCAATTCGCCATCATCCCCGACTTCATCGCCAACTGCGGCATGGCCCGCGTCTTCAACTTCCTCATGATGGCCGGCGGCAAGACCGACGCCGATTCAATCCTCAAGGATGCCGGTAACATCATCGAGCAACGCCTCACACAACTGCTCAAGGAACACCAGCAAGACACGGGACTGCTCAATGCGGGATATCGCGTCTTTATTCCGTAAGCTGCTTGGGCTCCCTCAGCCTGATCCGCAGCCACACGTGTTTGTTCCGCCGGACAACGCATGGGATCCGTCTTCGCTGCGCGACGCACTGCACACGTGGAAGCTCCACGAGTACGCAGATGAACTGCTGGCGATGTCTCGCTTCGCATTCGCTCTGCACGCCGAACGTGTCACGCAGCATTCCCTTGCACAAGATGCACCGCGGCTCGGCGGTCTACCCGATCTGCCCGCAGCACATACGTGGCCTGTCTGGCGCGGGCGTTCCATGAACTTTATCGCGCAGATCGACTTGCAGAATCTCGCGAAGCTTGCGCCAGACAACCCCCTCCCTCACACCGGCTCTCTCTGTTTCTGGTATGACCTCATGGATATGCCATGGGAATCATGCAAACGCGACGCGGGCGGCTTTCTCGTGCAACATATTCCCGCACCGATCGATGAACTTCGCCGCCGTGCTCTACCCAACGACTACTACTTTCAAGACGACGCAAAACATGGCACAAAGACCTACACACCTTGCCGACTTGACGTGAAAGTTGTCAGTTCGCTACCCGAATTCGCCGACGAGTACCTCGATGCACGCTGGATCCGCAACGAGCACATCGAACAGTTCGAGACGTTCCTCCGAGCCTTTCGCCGCCGAGTTCTGTCGCCCGAACCTCGTTCCCACCAACTCCTCGGCCACCCCTGGCTCATCCAAGGTTCCATGCATGAAGACATCGCAATGAGCGAGTGGCGTCGCCAGCCCGAGAATGCCAACGCGTCGGCGTATCAACCACGAGAAGTCACCGAATCGCTCGCTGCGGAGTGGCGTCTGCTCGCTCAGTTCGACACTGATCCCGCCACGGGCTTTGAGTGGGGAGACTCAGGTACCATCTACTACTTCATTCGTCACGATGATCTAGCCGCCGGTCGATTCGACCGTGTGCGAGGCAAGCTCGAGTGCTATTGACGGCATCGATGATTGCATCACTGCGTACCAAGATCGTCACGCCACTTTCGATCGTGACGTATCCCCTCTCCTTCCCACCCACCACGCCACCCCGCACCACACCGCCGCCGTCGCCGCTCCCAGCCACGCTGTCTCCGCCGGACCCAGCTTCAGCGCCTTGTGCAGGCTCGCACTGGTCGCGTCGCCGCCGCGATACACAAACGTGTCGATCAGCGCTTTCGCCTTGTACTTTTCCTCACGCGGCACACTCGTCCACAGCATGTCGCGACACGGCCGCGTGATGCCATATTCACCCACGCGCCGCACGCACATCACCGCCACCACCATCGCGAACGTCGGCGCAATCGCAATCGCGACAAATCCAGCCATCATCACGATCGGCATGAACACGATCATCGCACGAAAACCAAATAGCTTGAACGCCCGGCTGAAAATCAGCATCTGCAGCACGAGCGATGCCGCCTGCACCCAGAAATCAATCGTGCTGAAGTACGCCGTGCGTTCGTTGCGAGTCGCAAACGCGCTGTTCACCAGCTTGAGCTGCTCCACATACAAGAACGTGCTCACCCACGTTAGCAGCAGCACAAACAGCGCAATACCCAGCAGGTAAGGCGACTTCGCCACCGCTGTGAACCCGCTCCACATGCCCCCGCCCAGCGCCGCATCGCGCTCGCGCGCCTGCTCGGCGCTCAGACTCTCACCGCCATCACCCGGCACACGTCGATGCAGTGCCAGCAGCCCCAGCATCGCCACTAGCGACAGCGCCAGCACACCCGCCGCCACCAGCAGCAGACTGATCGCCCCGATGCGCGGCGCCAGCACCGTCGCAACCGCAGGCCCCGCCATGCCCCCGCACGACAGCCCCGCCGCGATGAACCCAAACATCCGACCCGCCTGCTCCCGCGTGAAGATGTCCGCCATCAGCGACCAGAACACCGCGACCACAAACAGATTGAACACGCTCACCCACACGAAGTACGCCCGCCCCGCGTACAGATGCGACACCGACTTCTCATCCGTGAACGTGAACCACACCCAGAATGCGACCAGGTTCAAACAGAAAAATCCATACACCCAAGGCAAAAACGCCGTCCGGCGAAATCGCGATGTCAGCCATCCGTACACCGGCTGCACCGCCAGCATCGCGATGAACGTGCCCCAGAACAGCTCGCTGATCTTCTCATGATCTTCCGCCCCGATCGCATCACGCACCGGGCGCAGCATCATGTACGCCGTGAACATGCAGAACACGGTGCCAAACGCCGCGAGAAGCAGCGATAGCTCCGCCGGCCTGACAACCACCACGCGCGACAACGCGCGCACAACAAAGCCCTCGCGCTCCGCCACGCAAACACACGCCTTTCGATACTCCTATCCGCGCGATGTCTTACGACTCACTCACGTTCAGGTTACTGACCTCGAGCGAACAGGATGCAATCATGTGGCATGTCATTGCTTGCATCCCTTATCGCCACCTTCCCATCGCTCGCCCAAACTCCTTCGCGAGTTCAGTTTCCGAGTCAGCTCATCGTGATCGCGGTAATCGTTGCTGTGATAGCTGTGGCTCTTTTTCTGCTGAAAGAGACGCTGGTGAGATTGCTGCTCGGCACGGCGCGAGGCTCGGCTCAAACCCAGTACAGCCGAGTCAGTTCGGTCCTGTCGCCGGCGGAGTTGCGCTTCTATCACGTTCTTCGTTCATGTGTCCCGGCCTCCCATGTCGTTCTCGCCAAAGTACGGATCGCGGACATGCTGTCACCTCGCGTTCAAGGTGCGACCCGTCAGGTCGCGTTCAATCGAATCAGCTCCAAGCATGCCGATTTCGTGCTCTGCGACGCTCTGTCAATGGCACCGATGCTCGTCATTGAACTCGACGACGCTTCCCACTCCGGTGAACGTCGCAAAGCCCGGGACTCGTTCGTCGACACCGCATATGCGGACGCACAGCTCCCCATCCTGCATGTGAGAGCTCGTGCAAACTACGTCGCTGCGGAGCTGCGCGACCAAATCGACCGCGCACTCGCGGCTTCGTCTCCGATCCGCTGAGTCGCTCACCCAATCTTCCGTATCACGCTCACCGCCGCATACAGCCCCGCCACCTGTTCCCGCCGGTACACCTGCGGCGCATACCGATTGTTCAGCGGCTGCAAACGAATGCGCTCAATTGGCGTGCCGCTCGCATCGCTCGCCTCCGGCGCATGCTCAAAGTACACGCGTTTGAACGTCGTCGTGTGATCCGGCTCAATCCGCACAAAACAGTCGCTGCCGTTGCGCACCGCTCGCGCCGGGCTGAAGACCACCACGTCCCCCTCCACGTAGTTGGGCTCCATGCTGTCCCCCACCACCCGCGCCGCGAACGCATCCGGGTCGTGCAGGTCCGGGCAGCGCACATACTCGTCTGCCACACGCGCCGGATATCCCAGATCCGTGAACTCCGTCGGATATCCCGCCGCCACACTGTTAATCAGCGGCACCTCAAGCGGCAGCGGCATCACCGTCGCATTCGTCGCGTTCTCCGCTCCCAGTCGCGACGCAAACTTCGTCAGTTCGCCACTGCGATACAACGCATCAATCGAACCCTTCGCCGCCAGCATCGCGCGCAGCTGCTGCGTCGCCTGCACATCGCGCTGCATCGCCGCCACATCGCGCTGCACATGCATGCCGCCCGCTTCGAGACTGCGCTGCCACCGCCCCGCACCCAGCAGCGTCCCATTCGCCATGCCCAGGGCCTGCTCCAACTTCACAAGCACTTCATCCCCCGGTGCACTGCGATGCCCGTTCTCAATCGCAGACAAGTAGCTTTTCGCGCACCCCACCAGTTCCGCAAGGTGCGCAAGCGTCATGCGGCGCTGCTCGCGCGCCGTCCGCACCAGCACACCCACCCGCGCCGTGTTCATCGATGACTGCCGCTCCGATTCCATGTTGCGTCACTCCTCGCCGACACCACCAGACAATTACCAACAATTCCACCGGCCCCGGACCACGCTTGTGCGCTCAATTCGTGTCCATACCGTACATAGTCCTTGCAAAAACGTCAAGCACGCGGTAGATTATACCCAGTGTTCACAAGACAGTGAACTTTCGGTCGGAGACTGATTGGTGACGAACTCGGGAGGTCCTCATGCCCCGCAAGCTCAAGTCCGTAGACAGGCTGCAACTCACAACCACACCAGTACTTACGGAAAATTCCACCGGGCAGGATGCCTACGCCGTCCCCGCTTTCCTCGCCGACATCCATCGCAATCAACGCCGCGAGTTGGTCGAACGCATCATCGAACGCGCCCAGTGGTTGCCGCTCAATCAACGCGCAAAGGTCGAGGGCATTTACCTCCGCCGCCTCTCCGCGAACAACCTCGCTCGCGAACTGGATCTCGACCCGCGCATGCTGCGCCGTGACGTTCGCGCCACGGTGCACCGCATCCTCGCACCCTTCTTCGTCTTCGTCACCACCCATCGCGATGGCTGGACGGGCAACCGCCGCCAAGTCGCGCAGCTCTGCCACATCGACGGCATGAGCCTGCGCGCCGCCGCTCGCGTCATAGGCATCAGCTTCTACCAGATTCGTCGCCACGACGAAGCCATCCGCCTGATGTTCGAAGCGTTCGAAACCGCGCGCCGTCGCGCCTCGTGACAAACGAGTACCAGCGAACACCAGCGACCACAAACGAGCACAACCATGCACAAACCACTCTCGCCCCGTGCGAGCGCGCCATCGCGCCGCCCGCGTTCATCCATCGTCCGCGTTCTTCCCGTCTCCACACGCCCCTCGCCGCGCCTGCTTCAAGCGCTCGCGCCCTTCGGCCTTGCTGTCTCACGCAAGCCGTCGCGCCCCGCGCCCCCGCCCGCTCTGCGACACCTCCTGCGCATCTGCCGCGCCACCACCGGCGTCATCGCCATCACGGGCGTGAGCGGCTCGGGCAAGAGCACGCTGCTGCGCACGCTCGCGGCTCGCCTTCGCACCACGCGCCGCCGCGTGCTGCTCGTGCAATCTCTCTCGCAGCGCATGCCCGCTCGCACACTGGCCGACGCCCTCAAGGGCCCGCTCCCCGCCGCTCTCGCCACCCTCGCCCGCTGCGGCCTCGCCGATGCAACGCTGCTCCCGCGCTCGGCTCGCGAAATGTCCGACGGCCAGCGCACGCGTCTCGCGATCGCTTTGGCCCTCTCCCATCGCGCTCACGTCCTGCTCATCGATGAGTTCGCCAGTGTCCTCGATCGCATCACCGCGCGGGCCGTCTGCCTCTCCGTCGCCGCGTGCATGCGCCGCGAAAACCGCCTGCTCATCGTCGCCACCGCGCACACCGACGTGCTCGCGTGGCTCTCACCCAGCGTCATCGTGCACTGCGACACAGCGTCCATCACCGTGGAAGGAACCTCTCATGATCGCTCACAGCCCCGCGTCATTCGCGCAGCCTGAAACCGCCGCGCTTCGCATCGAAATCACCCGCGTGCCGCTCCTGTCCCGCCGCGCCGCCGTCGCGCTCGAGCGACTCACGCCCTTTCACTACCGCGCTGCTGAGCCCGCCACCTGTGTCGCGCTCCTGCTCGCTCGTGATCCCTCGGCGCAGCTCGACATCGGCCTGTTGCAAGTCTCGATGCCCACACTCAACGGCTCCTGGCGCGCGCACGCCTGGCCCGACGTCTTCGGTCCCGACTTCGCCGCACGCGATGCAACCAGTCGCGCCCGCACCGTCAACATGTTCCTGCGCACCATCTCACGCGTCATCGTTGATCCGCGCTACCGAGGCCTCTCCGTCGCGCGCCGACTCGTAAGCGCATATCTCGACGAACCCCTCACGCCTCTCACCGAAACGCTCGCCGCCATGGGCCGCTTCTGCCCGTTCTTCGAGCGTGCCAGCATGCGCCACGTCCCATGGCCCGCATCGCACCGCGACCGCGCCTTCGCCCGCGCACTCGCCGCCCACAAGTGCGAACCGTGGCGTCTCGCCGACATCGACACGTGCGAGAAGCTCCTGACCGACAAACCCACGCTGCGCCACGCCCTGCGCGCCTGGGTGCTGGGCAGCAAAAGCACGCGCACTCGCGCAGGTGCTCATGGCCAGTGGCTGCGAAACCGCCGCCTCGCTGCCGAGCTTCTCGTCCTCGCCGGCTCACACGCCGCCGCCAAACCCCTCGTCTACGTCGCGCCCTGATCACATCGCACACAGAAAGGTCACATCATGACTCGCAACTCCAACTCGCAGATCACACCCGCCATCCCCATCGCCATCGACACCCCGCCCGCCACGCCCGCCGCACTCCATACATGGATCCGCGAGCACACAGGCCTCGCAATCGCACGCTCAGCTCTCATCACAGGTCACGCCGCACCCTTTGACTTCATCACCCACACCTTCTTCGAAGGTCGCGGCTCGCTCACACCCGACACATCCACCAGCGCACCCATCGACAGCGTCGTCTGGGCCAACCGAGGCGGCGGCAAAACCCTGCTCGGCGCACTCGCCACCGCCCTCGATCTCATCTTCAAACCCGAGATCGAAATCCGCATCCTCGCCGGCTCGCTCGACCAGAGCAAACGCATGCACGCCCACTTGCGTCGCATCTTTCACGAAGATCATCCGCACCTCCACGCCCTCGTGCGCAAACTCACCGACACCAAACTCTCGCTGATCAACGGCAGCACCGTCGAACTGCTCGCCCAAAGTCAAACCTCCGTCCGCGGCACACGCGTGCAGAAGCTCCGCTGCGACGAAGTCGATCTCTTCTCGCGCGACATCTGGGAAGCCGCCCAGCTCACCACGCGAAGCAAAACCTGCGGCGCATTCGACGTGCGCGGCAGCGTCGATTGCCTCTCCACCATGCACAACCCCTACGGCGTCATGCACGACCTCGTAGGCGAAGCTCGCGATGGCCATCGCTCGCTCTTCCAATGGGGCGTTGTCGATGTGCTCGCATCGTGTAGCGACGAATACGCCTGCGCACGCTGCCCGCTGAGCGACGAATGCGACGGCAAAGCCAAGCAGCGGGCCCCACACGATGCCGGTCACATCACGATCCGCGACGCCATCGACATGAAACGCCGCGTCGCGCTCACCGTGTGGCAAAGTGAAATGCTCTGCACCCGCCCACGACGCAGCGACGCCGTGCTTCCCGAGTTTGACCCGCGCACGCACGTGACACAGTCGCTCCCCTCCTCCGAATCCCTCACCTTTATCGCCGGCATGGACTTCGGCTTCCGCGCACCCACCGTTGTCCTCTGGGGCGCACTCGATGATCGCGGCGTACTCACCATCGTCGACGAACGCGTCATGACAGGCGTCGTGATTGACGATCACATCCAGTCCATCATCCAAAGCCGCGCCACACCCACCAGCCACACATGGCCGCGCCTCGCATGGATAGGCGTTGATCCTGCTGGCAACGCCACCAACGACCACACTGGCGAAAGCAGCGTGATGCGCCTTCGCAAAGCCGGTATGCTCGTCAAGTCACGTCGTATGGGCGTACACGAAAGCCTGAACTTGCTCCGCGCCCGTCTCGCGCCGGCAGCAGGCGGCCCCACACTCTTCATCCACGCACGCTGCACCCACCTCATCGAGTCCCTTGAGCGTTACCACTACCCCACCAACCGCCCCGAAGACGACACGCCCGTCAAAGGCGACGGCTTCGACCACGCCGTCGATGCCCTGCGCTACATGATCCAAAACCTCGACGCTCCCTACAAAGTCGCGATGCGCCGCTACGCATGACAGCGTGCGCATCTGCAACACGCTTCCCCCTTGCTCGCTTGCTCGTTCGCTCGTTCACTTCGCTCTACCCTCTTCGCTTGCCCCGCCACGATTCAACCTTCCCCCGCTGGCCCGCGCTGCTCACCCTCTGCGCCCTCTGGCTCTTTGCCTGCTTCTTCATGCTGGGTGACCTTGGCTACTGGAACGACGACTACTTCATCAACTCACGCAATCCCGCCACGGGCGAGCCCTTCCGCTACATCATGGATCGCATGACGCCCTTCGACGCTGCGGGCGATCCCGTACTCACCTGGCGTCCGCTCTACAACATCACCCTGGGATCCATCACCGCACTGTTCTGGCACGCGCCGTGGGTCATGCATCTCATCGGCGCACTCGCGCACCTCGCCACCACGCTCGCCCTCTGGCGTTTGCTCACACTGCTCGGACGCACCCCACACAGCGCACTCGCCGGCGCGGCACTCTTCTGCTGCTACCCCGTCGCTTTCGAAGCCATCTTCTGGACCTGCGCCATCCCCACCGCCCTCAGCACGTGCTGCTACATCATCGCCACCTGCTTCTTCATCGCATGGACGCAGAGCAACACACGCCGCTCATTCCTCGCTGCCATTTTCTTCGCCGCACTCGTCCCCTGCTTCAACGAACAAGCCGCCGCCGGCATCGCCGCCTGGCCCTTCCTCTATCTCGCCTGCCGCCCCACCAGCGAACGCACTTCACGCTCGCTCGCGCGCCTCACCACCATCCTCACGCCCATCGCCTTCCTCTACGCCGGGTACATCGCGATGATGGTCCTCTCTAAACGCGCCGATGGAGGCCTCGGAGCCGCCGGCCAACTGCTCCCACCGCGCGAGTGGATGAGCAACTTGCTCCGCATCTCGCCTGACCTCGAAGACATGCACAAGTGGTCCTTTCTGGGCACCGCCGCTCTGCACGCCGGCCTCGATGCTCTCCGCGACATGCCCCTCCGCGCGGCGCTCATGCTCGCCGCGATTGCTGCAGCCTGCGCCCTCACCGCCCGCGCATGGCTCACGCCCACCGACGAACCCGGCCCGCTCGCCACCCACCACGACCTCGCCGCAAATCCCGCCGCGCGACGCCTCGCCGTCCTCGCCTTCGCCCTCACGCTCGGCGCCATCACGCTGCTGCCTCTCATCGTCGTGACCGACACCGCCGTGCGCCCGCGCATGGCCTCCATCACCACCGTCGCCCTCGCCTTGCTCGTTGCCCTCGCGCTCGACCGCATCTTCGCCCTTGCGCGCCGCACGCACACGCACAAACCCGTCAGCATCGCCATCGCCCTTTCGCTCCTCGCCGCCCTCGCCGTCTGCAGCCTCAGCCTCATCGGCACACAGCGCGCGTACCACCTGCGCCAACGCATGGACGACCACATCGCCGCGCAATTGCGCGAACTCGTCCCCAACCCCGCCCCCGGCGCGGTATTCATGCCCCTCCAAGCCGCCGACCTCCCCACCAATACCGGCCACCACGGCTTCGACACCTACTTCATCGGCCCCTGGTACCACAGTTGGGCCTACCCGTCCATCGCCCAGCACACCTACCGCCGCTCCGACATCGACGCCACCTACTTCTCCTTCACCGCCCCCACCATCGTCAACGCCGACGCCACCGGCCTGCGCTTCTTCGGCCCCATGCTTGCCACCTTCAAGCCCGACACCTGGCCCAACCAACCCGCCAGCGACCCCCTCGTCCCCGGCCGCAAGGACTTCTCCCCCTGGATCGCCTGGGAGCGCGTCATCCCCTTCACCATCTCGCGCGAGGGTGAGGTAAAGCTCGTGACGCAAATCGCCGTTGAGCGCAGCGGCGAAGCAGTGGTACAAATCGCCCCGGTCCGATCCCAGCACGCCCCACCGTTGACGTTCACCA
>Ga0315899_10001712_pt1 | contig 24930 bp, 19 predicted proteins | sample LakEriMetagenome_2_FD_203518 | JGI IMG/M metagenome (GOLD analysis project Ga0315899, IMG submission 203518) | Freshwater fungal communities from buoy surface, Lake Erie, Ohio, United States - Buoy 4 MA112 | ecosystem: Environmental > Aquatic > Freshwater > Lake | place: USA: Lake Erie, Ohio... | reverse complement strand
GGGCAGTAAAGATGTTGGAGCGCTTTGCGAGATATCACGCTGCTTCACCTCGAACCGTCGTTGGCGCTGAACTTAACTTCACCATAAAGGTGGGACGCGCTGAAATTCGTGGAAATGTAGATCGAATTGAAGTTGATGCGGATGGCAATTTCTATGTCATTGACTTTAAAACTGGAAAGAACGTGATCACGAAAGAAGAAGCGAAAGAGAATTTACAGCTCGCTTGCTATCAGTTAGCGGTTGCCCTCGATGGCTTTGAAAAGAAGTTATCTGGCACCAAATCAACGGGTGCAGAACTGGTCTATCTCGCTAAAGATTCGGTTAAAGTCACAACGCGCCAACAATTCATCATTGATGAGGTGCAGGTTAAAGCGAAGATTGAAGAGATCGCTGAAGGTATGGGAGCAGCCACCTTCCAAGCCCGAGTCAATGAGATGTGCGAAAAATGCGTAGTTAAGGCTGCTTGTCCGATCCAAAATGAGGGACGGACGGTGATCGAATGATTGAGAAGTATTCACCACAAGATATCGCTGCCGCCCTGCAAAAAGTTGGCGCAAAAGTTTATGACCCAACGCCGGAACAGAGCGCGATTATCTCGATTGCTACCAATCCTCTTGAACCGGCAGTTGTTATCGCCGGCGCAGGCTCTGGCAAGACGGAAACTATGGCAGCGCGAGTTATCTATCTCGTCGCAAATGGTTTTGCTCGCCCTGATCAAATTTTGGGACTTACCTTCACTCGCAAAGCAGCGGGCGAACTCGCAATCCGTATCCGCACTCGCTTGCGTCAATTGCGCGCTGCAAAGTTAATCCCTGAAAATACTTCGCTAGAAGTTGCGGTAACTACCTACCATTCTTACGCGGCGCGCTTGCTGTCGGAGCATTCAATCAGATTCGGTATTGATGCCGATGTATCTCCAATGGGAGATGCTGCGATGTGGCAACTCGCCAATGATGTGGTCCGCAATTGGGATGATGCGAATTACACAAATGAATCGGCGATTAACACCGTAGTTAGCGATTTACTGGGTCTTACTAAGTTGATGTTGGAACATCAAGTTAAACCTGATGCCATTGAAGCCGCTGATCTTGCCGTACTACAAGAGTTATCGAAAATGAGTGGTGATCTAAATGATCAGGTCCGCCGGGTCAAGCGCACCTTGGAGCAACGTATTGGCTTGCTACCTATGGTCGAAAGTTTTATCAAACGCCGCCAACAATCTGGACAACTATCCTTTGATGATCAAATGGCGCTAGCGGCAGATATCGCCGTAAATTTTAGTGATATCGGCGAACTCGAACGCGCTAAGTATTCCGTTGTCCTACTTGATGAGTATCAAGATACTTCGCAATCACAAGTTCGTATGCTCTCCTCACTCTTTGGCCAAGGCCATCCCGTGATGGCGGTAGGCGATCCCTGCCAAGCGATCTATACCTGGCGCGGTGCATCTGCGGGCACGATCAGCTCATTTAATAGCTATTTTCCAAAGGTTTCTGGGCAGACAGGAGCAGAGCGGTATTCGCTGCTAACAACTTTCCGAAACGATAAAGCAATTCTGGAACTTGCCAATGTTGTATCCGCACAGATTCGCGAAGAAGGTGGAGCAGATGTTCCACCGTTGACTGCGCGTCCTGGTGCAGGTGCCGGGAATCTAGCTTGTGGCGTGTTTGAAAGCATTGATGCAGAGGCGCAAGCCATAGCGGATTACTTTGCTGCGCTCTGGTTTGATGAAAAGCGTTTAGCGGCAGCGCCACAGAAGCGCTCCACCTTCGCAGTCTTAGTCCGCAAACGTTCGCAGATTGCAGCGATCGAGAGCGCACTTAGATCTGCCGGCATGCCAGTTGATGTGATCGGCCTTGGTGGGCTGATACACGTGCCAGAAGTTGCAGATATCGTCTCAATGTTAAAGGTGATCGCCGATCCTGATGCCGGCGCTGCCTTGATGCGCCATTTAGTAGGACCACGAATTAACTTGGGCGCGAAAGATTTAGCCGCACTCGGCGCTTACTCTCGCAATCGCGCCAAAGGATCGCGCGCTGAAAGCAAATCGCTAATTAGGAAGATCGCCGCTGGAAATCCAGAACGCGCAGAAGCAGATGATCAATTCTTAGGTTCGCTAATCGATACCTTAGATGAGATCGAAAAGTGTGATCGCAAAACCTTTACCGAAGTTGGTTACAACCGGTTAAAGAACTTTGCCGCTGATTTGCGCAGGCTACGTTCGCGCGCAGGTGGAACGATTACCGATTTGATTAACGAGATTGAAAATTACCTATCACTCGAAGAAGAAGTGATGTTGCGCGACGGTACAGGATCAGGACGCAGACATATCGATCGTTTCTTAGATGAAGCTGGCAAGTTTGCGCGCAGCGGTGGCACGCTCTCTTCATTCTTACAGTGGCTCGATATCACCGGCGAAGAAGAAGGTGGACTTAAATCTGCCGCGCCAGAGGTTCGCAGCGATGTGGTTCAGATCCTCACTGTTCACACATCAAAAGGCGCAGAATGGGATGTAGTCGCTGTTCCAGGCTTAGCAGAAGGCATATTCCCAGGGATAAATAAATCAGATCCCGATAACTGGATTACCAACGAAAAACATATTCCATTCCACTTACGTGGCGACAGCGAAGAGCTGCCGCATTTCTCCTTTAACGGAGCCACAAAGAACTCTGAAGCGAAGAAAGCGATCGAGGCATACGGCAAGATCTGCAGCGCAACCAAGATCCGCGAAGAGATTCGTTTAGGTTATGTCGCATTTACTCGCGCCCGGACTCACTTGATTGCAACAACATCTTGGTGGCGCGATGGCTCAGATTGGGTCGCTCCTTCTTCGATCTTTGAACAAGTCGCTTTAGTCGCTCAAAGCTCGGGTGTAATTTTAAATAACGCAGTGCAACCCGAAGAAGATGCGAAGAATCCAAAGTTAGATAACCCGGAAACTGGAATCTGGCCACGAGATCCGCTTGGTAGCAAACGGGGAGAATTCGAAGCAAAGGTAAGCGCAGTAAATAGCGCCGTTGCCATTGATTTGAATAAATATGAGATCGCTGACCTTGAGATAACTTCTTGGGTCGATGATGCGAAAGCGTTAATTAACGAAAACTCACTCGCTCAAAATCGTGGGCTAGAAATACCTTTACCACCGCGCCTTTCGACCTCTACCTTGGTTGCGCTACATAAAGATCCGATTGAGTTAGCGCTAAATATTCGCCGTCCAATGCCGCGTCCCCAAGATGAGTATTCTCGTCGCGGCACCGCATTTCACTTATGGATTGAACGACATTTCACCGCGGCAACTTTATTTGATGACGATGATTTAGATTTCTTAGATCCACTCGAACCAGATCAGACTTTAGAAGGGCTTAAAGCTAAATGGCTCGAATCTGATTGGGCGGCGCGAATTCCGTATGCAGTTGAAGTTCCATTTGAGACTGTCATTGGCCCAGTCTTGGTTCGCGGAAGAATCGATGCAGTCTATGAGAGAGATGGTCACTTTGAGGTTATCGATTGGAAGACCGGTTCGACGAAGCTGGGGCCATCTTCAGCGGTACAGCTAGCGGTTTATCGCTTAGCCTGGGCAAAGTTAAAGGGAATAGATCCAGCCCAGGTATCAGCTGCCTTCCACTATGTACCAAGCGGAGAGACAGATCGCAGTGCAGATTTACTCACAGAGAAAGAGTTGATTACCCTCTTATCTCTGCCACGAGCAAATTAAATATCGAAGCGATCTAGCTCCATTACCTTGCTCCAAGCCTGCGCAAAGTCAGCTACAAATTTTCCATCTGCATCATCGCTGGCGTAGACCTCAGATAAGGCGCGGAGCTCAGAGTGTGAGCCAAAGAGTAGGTCAGCGCGAGATGCTGTCCAATTAACTTTGCCGCTCTTGCGATCGCGACCTTCGAAGATACTTTCATCTCCTGATTTAGGCGCCCATACCGTTTTGATATCCAAGATATTTACGAAGAAATCATTGGTTAACGATTCCTTCTTCTTGGTAAGTACGCCAACCTTTGAGCCATCGAAGTTTGCACCAAGTGCGCGCATGCCACCGATTAAGACTGTTAACTCTGGGGGAGTTAGCGTCAGTAGCGCTGCCTTATCAACTAGTGGAACTTCAGCTGGACGGGTATCTGATTTGCTCTTGTAGTTACGGAAACCATCAGCGCTTGGCTCAAGAACTGCGAATGATGCGACATCAGTCTGTTCTTGCGTTGCATCAGTGCGTCCTGGTGTGAAACGCACCTTTACCTTGTGGCCAGCGTTCTTTGCAGCAGTTTCTACTGCAACGGTTCCGCCTAGAACAATGAGATCAGCAAGTGAAACTTTCTTATCTGATTTCTTATTGAAGTTACTCTGAATCTTCTCAAGAGTAGCTAGAACCTTCTTTAACTCCTTAGGGTTATTGGCCTCCCAGTTGCGCTGTGGTTCTAAGCGAATACGTGCACCATTGGCACCGCCGCGCTTATCTGTGCCACGGAAAGTTGAGGCAGATGCCCATGCTGTTGTTACAAGTTGGGCGATAGTTAAATCGCTAGCCAAGATGCGCTTCTTGAGAAGTTCAATCTCGTTCTTGCCGATCTTCTTCTTAGGAGCTGCAGGAAGTGGATCTTGCCAAATAAGCGCCTCATCAGGCACAAGTGGCCCAAGGTAGCGGGCGATTGGTCCCATATCGCGGTGCGTTAATTTAAACCAAGCGCGTGCGAAAGCATCTGCAAAAGCATCCAGATCTTCAGCAAAGCGACGTGAAATCTTTTCGTAAGCAGGATCTGTACGTAACGCTAGATCAGTTGTGAACATAACTGGTGCGTGAGTCTTGCCCGCTATGTGCGCATCAGGAACAGATTTTGTAGCAGATTCATCAGTCGGAATCCATTGCGTTGCACCCGCTGGGCTCTTTGTCTGCTTCCATTCATACTTAAAGAGCGTCTTAAAGTATGTGTTATCCCATTTAGTAGGAGTGGGAGTCCACGCACCTTCGAGTCCACTCGAAATAGTTTCTGCGCCATTTCCTTTACCGTTGCTGTTCTTCCAGCCAAGTCCCATCTCTTCCATTGGAGCGGCTTCTGGTTCTGCGCCAACATATTTACCGGGATCGGCTGCACCGTGTGCTTTACCAAAGGTATGTCCACCAGCGATAAGTGCAACGGTTTCTTCATCGTTCATCGCCATACGTGCAAAAGTTTCACGAATATCTTTCGCTGATGCGAGAACATCAGGATTTCCATTAGGGCCTTCAGGGTTTACATAGATAAGCCCCATCTGAACTGCAGCAAGCGGATTCTCTAAATTTCGATCTCCGCTGTAACGCTCATCTGCCAGCCATTCTGATTCTTTACCCCAGTAAGTCTCATCTGGTTCCCAAACATCGGCGCGACCACCACCAAATCCAAACACTTTTAGACCCATAGATTCAAGCGCACTATTGCCAGCCAGAATCATTAAATCTGCCCAAGATAATTTCTTTCCATACTTTTGTTTGATCGGCCACAACAAACGGCGCGCTTTATCGAGGTTTACGTTATCTGGCCAACTATTTAAAGGCGCAAAACGTTGCATGCCTGCACCGGCACCACCGCGACCATCGTATGTTCGATATGTACCAGCGCTATGCCAAGCCATACGGATAAAGAATGGGCCGTAATGCCCGTAATCTGCTGGCCACCACTCTTGTGATGTGGTCATTAACTCTTCGATATCTTTCTTGACCTTCTTAAGATCTAACTTCTTAAACTCTTTTGCATAATCAAATTCTTCGCCCATTGGGTCTGAGACCGGAGAGTGTTGGCGCAGTACAGATAGATCTAATTGGTTTGGCCACCAATCACTGTTGTATGTGCCCTCTTTATTTAACTTACTGCCGGTGTAAGGACACTTAGCTGAATCTGTCATGTTTCCTCCTGGTCAAGATATCTGCATTAAGCATAATGGAATCCCCAGGAATGGCTATTTGAGAGTTTCAATTCCGATCGGAAGATGATCGCTGATCCCAGAAGTTGAGAAAGGCAAGGGACGGCACTCATCGGGAAGCAATTGATCAGAAAGAATGTAATCAAATTGAATTTTTGCGCCCCAGCTTGGGTAAGTATTTTGATTTACAAGAGAGCGCCACTTTGAAAATGCGACGGGCAGCCCTTTTGGAAGATTTAGATCACCCATCAACAACACCCTGGTATCTGTCTCACGTGCTATTTGCATAGACCAACTCTTTAGCTTTTTTAACTGCGCCAAGTTAAAACCCGGCACAAACGATAAATGGGTGTTTACAACAGTGAAACCATTTGCAAGAGTTGCTGCCAAAGCTAGGCGCGGTTCATCGTGCACATAAATTGCACGCATCTTTGGCTTACTGCTGGTCCCACTATCAGTCGGAACAACTAGCGGGATACCGATCGGTGAGTTGCCAAGTTCTAAGCGATGCCACTTTAAAACTTTAATTGTTGATGCGATTCCAATTCCATAACTACCAGCCAGCGAGCCCGCAGTCTCATTTGTAAAGATTTTGATTTCATCTTTACTTAACTTCTGCCATTTTTCTCCTGGGGTTCCAACAATGCTCGGTGCAAAGGCCCAACCGTTAGCGCCCATCGCCTGGGCTACTTCAGCGATTTGGTTAATGGAACCAGAGCGCGGCAGGTTGAAATCAATTTCCTGCACCGCGATCACATCAGTGGATAAGACAGCGATCGCCCGATGCAGGGAGGTGAGGGAAGGCCCAGATTTATTCGGCGGAATCTCCATTCCATGGAGGAGATTCCACGAGGTGATGCGCATATGGCTAAGGCTAGTAGCGTTAACCCTTATGAGCGCGGTCAACGGACAGGTATCGAGGATGGATCGCGCCGCCAATCTGCGCTCAAATCCAAATTCGCTCGAACAACTCTGGGCGAAAGCAAAGATCGTGCACTTTAGCGCTGGTCGTTTAGCGATCGCAGCAGAGGCCAGCCAACTCAACTTACTTAGCGCAGCTGAAGTTGCCACTTTGATTGAAAGCGGAAATTTTAAATCAGGTGAGCGATATTTCTTAGGGCTAGATCAAATCGATAACTCACCATATTTCGCTTGGAACTCACCACACCTTAACTCTGAGGTTAACTCTGATCGTAATTCAGGTGGCGATAAGGCACCGGCTGGTTATTCAACCCTGCGCGAAATCGGAGCAGGGTTAGATGAGTTGCAGATGGAGATTGCGCTCCACACAGTTGCGCTCGCAAATTGGCATAACACCCATCCGCATTGCGCCAGATGTGGTGCGACGACATCAGTATTTCTTGGTGGAGCGATTCGAATTTGCGATCAAGATAAGAGCGAACATTATCCGCGAACAGATTGCGCAATTATTGTTTTGGTGCGCGATAGCGAAGATCGAATTTTATTGGGGCGTCAAGGTATCTGGCCCGAAGGACGTTTCTCTTGCTTTGCTGGTTTTCTTGAACCAGGTGAAACCTTTGAACAGTGTGTGCAACGTGAACTCTTTGAAGAAGCAGGTGTGGCTGTCCGCGAGATAAATTACTTAGGATCGCAACCCTGGCCATTTCCAGCTTCAATCATGATCTCTTTTGAAGCGATAACAGATTTTCCAGATAGCGCGCGCCCGGATGGTGAAGAAATTGTCGCTATTAAATGGTTGACCCGTGAAGAGTTAAAGGCTGAAGTATCTGCAGGAACGCTCTTGCTTCCACCAGATATATCGGTATCGCGCAAGATGATCGATCGCTGGTTAATTGGATGATGCAAGACGCCAGTGCAATTCGCGCTGAAGAGATCTTGGCTGCCCTCGATGCTGATCAAAGAGCGGTAGCCCTGGCTACGCGTGGCCCAGTCTGTGTAATCGCTGGCGCTGGAACTGGAAAAACTAGAGCGATCACCCATCGCATTGCTTATGCCGCAAGTATCGGAACTATGGATCCGCAGAAAGTACTGGCGTTAACTTTTACTTCTCGTGCCGCTGGTGAGATGCGCACCAGATTACGGTCGCTTGGAGTGCCAACTGTCGCCGCACGCACGATTCACGCAGCAGCGCTAAAGCAATTGGTTTACTTCTGGCCAACCGTATTTGGCGGGCGAGTGCCTGAGCTAATGACCGCTAAAGCGGGTTTTATAGGCGAAGCGATCAACCGCGCTGGGTTAGCAAGCGAACTGCGTGCCACATCGCGCGAGTTAATGCGCGATATCGCCAGTGAGATTGAATGGGCAAAGGTTTCACAAGTTGCACCAGAAGATTTTGTAAATGAGATTTCCAAGCGAAGTCAGAAACCGAGAGTTGCCGCTGAAAAGTTAGCGCAGGTTTATACCGCCTACGAAAGCGTTAAGAAACAAGAGTTGGCGATTGATTTTGAAGATGTGCTCTTGTTGACCGCTGCGATGCTCGAAGAAGAACGAACCGTACGCGAGCGAGTGCAGGATCAATATAGATATTTCACAATTGATGAGTATCAGGATATTTCTCCAGTCCAGCAACGTTTAATTAATGCTTGGCTGGGTTCGCGACAAGATATCTGCGTGGTCGGAGATCCCGCGCAAACTATTTACTCATTCGCTGGCGCTACCCCAGTCTTTTTAAATAGCTTTACCCAACGTTTTCCTGACGCTGAAGTAATTCGCTTGAGCACTGGATATCGCTCAACTCCAGAAATTACCTTCGCAGCTAATGCGCTCTTACGTCACGGTGCAATGGGGCAAGAGTTAATTGCGTTAAATGATCACGGGACAAAGCCTTCGGTTGATGGATATGCCAATGAAGATGCAGAAGTCGCCGGAGTTTTGGCTCAGATAACTGATCTTTTGAATTCAGGCACGCAGGCACAAGAGATTGCGATCTTGGCGCGGACCAATAACCAGTTAAAGGGTGTAGAGCGCGCAATGAATAAAGCGGGGCTGCCATATCAAGTTCGCAGTACCGAAAGATTCTTTGATCGCCAAGATGTGCGCGATTTCCTGAAGGAAGTGCGTCGCGCATCAGTATTGCCGAGCGAAGGCGTTGCGTGGATCGATGAACTTCGCACATTGGCGCAACCACACTTGACTGGCGAAAGTATTGATGGCATCGCAGCGTTGTTGCACTTAGCGCGCGAATTAGATGCCAATAACAATTTCAGCCCCAAAACTCTGCGCGGCTATTTGCGAGAGATTGAAGATCGCGTGCAACAGAACAATCCGCCGACGATGCCCGTGATCACTTTGGCGACGCTGCACGCGGCAAAGGGGCTGGAATGGGAGCGCGTATTTTTAATTGGCGCTTCCGAAGGAATTCTGCCTCTGGAAACTGGGGTTACTGGCCAGTCGGATGCAGTTATTGATGAAGAGCGTCGTTTGTTCTACGTTGGAATGACGCGAGCCAAGGTTGATTTACATATCAGCCATCGCCAAAATCCGAGCAGATTTCTGCGTGAATCCGGCTTGATCGCGTAGCTCTCGCTGAAATTAATTCATTTGCCTAGATCGCTATCTGTGGTTTACCCTTGCCTTTCACCAAGTTGGTGAAGGTCAAATAGGCCAAGTAGAAAAAGGAGAATGAAAGATGTTTCTTACATCTAATCCATTCACCACAGCACGCGTTACACGCAGTGCTGCTACTTCGCCTGCCAATTTCCATGCGACCACAAAGAAGCATGCAAATTGGCCCGCAGCATCGAAGCCAGCGTTTTACGCAGCTTTTTATGCCGTGGATGAGGCCACAGGAGGTTCAATCGGATAACCCGATAGACGCCAAACCTAAGGCCTCAACTCCACAAAGGAGTTGGAGGCCTTTTTTAATTCCCGAAACAAATTACAAACAATCCGAAGAAAGAAAACGAGAGAGAAGAAAGTGGGTGAGAACGATGAGCGTTCTCTACAGCGAACTACAGGTACCAGGTTGGGCAGAAACCGGCGAGAAGATCGGTCTCTATGACGTGACGGGTTCTTATGACTCGGCGATCGCCTTTACTTTGCCATGCCATAACGCTGATCCCGAGCTCTTCTTCTCGGAAAGCGATGAGGGCATTGCGCAAGCGAAAGCGCTCTGCGGTGGATGCCCCGTGCGAAACAAATGTTTAGATGGAGCTCTATCTCGCCAAGAACCGTGTGGTGTTTGGGGAGGACAGTTGATTGAAGATGGCGTAATCATTGAACGTAAGCGCCGTGCCGGACGACCACCGCGCATTGCTGCGTTCGTGTAATTACTTCTATAGGCAAAGATCCGTTGCTCGCACGACCCTCGTATTGAATTGTTTTCAATGCGGGGGTCGTGCCATATTACGGATAAAGAATTGCAGGAGTACTATCAAGTTATGGCAACCACAGCGAAGAAAAGTTCGGCAAAGAAGAGCCCAGCTAAAACCAACCCAGCTAAAAAAGGGATATCCCAGAAAAGTAATGCGCCAGTGGTGCACACCGGTGTGGATTGGCGATCGCTCTATCTCTATGCGATAAGCCTAATAACTCTCTTGATCTGCATATTTACCGTAATTAACTTAATAAATCGCGGTTTGGATTTAATTGTTCCTGACCCTGGCTACGTAGACCCATATGCAGCCCAGAATGGCACCAAGGTCGATCCTGAAGTTATTAAGCAAGCCAATATTGATCAGAGCCGCCGTAGCGCGATTCGTGGAATAACTAGCTCAGTTGTTACTTTGCTAGTAACCGTTCCGGTTTATCTCTACCACTGGCGTTTGGTTCGCAAGACTGCAAGTTAAAGTTAAAAAGTTAAGCGTTGGCGGGAGCGATCTCGGGGAACCAAGAGAGCGCTTCATCACGGAACTTTCCTTCTGCTTCTAGCTGGCAGAAGATTCCGGTTGTGCCTAGCGTGACGCGGTGGATCAACACATATTCAGCGGGCAGATTAAGTTGGAAACCGATCTTGGCAGTTGGATTGCGTGGATCTCCAACGCGGGCGCTTTGATCACGTAGCCATTCGCGTGAATATTTAAAGGTTTCCGTGCGCAGCGGCTCAACAAGCGGAACTAAGAAATCTAAGACCAGTGCGGGATCTACATCTACTTCAGGAAGAATAAATCCATCTTTCTTAAAGCCGTCGTATAAAGCTTGCGCATCATCATCGAGTGCGTGCTTTAACAAGTTTTTAAATGGTTCTGGAAATCCATTAGGTAGGCGATTGCACGCACCAAAATCAAGAACTCCGATTCGACCATCGGCTAGCAAACGGAAATTTCCAGGGTGTGGATCAGCGTGCAATAAACCGGCGCGCTCTGGACAAGTGAAATGGAAACGAGCTAGACGCATGCCAGCGTTATCGCGCTGCTCTTGCGTTCCTTCTGCGATGATCTTAGAAAGTGGAGTTCCTTCTAACCATTCTGAAACCAAGACTTTATCTGAGGACATAACAACTTTTGGAATCGCAACATCTGGATCATTCTCATAGGCGCGCCAGCACGCTTCTTGCGCTTCCGCCTCATATTTGTAATCAACTTCTTCAATGATTCTTGCGCGCAACTCTTCAAGCAACGGCTTCATATCTAGACCTGGCAAGACCAATTGGAAAATTTTGGCAAAGCGTTGGATCTGATTTAAATCTGAAATTAACGCTTCCGCGGCCCCCGGGTATTGAATCTTTACCGCAACAGGGCGGCCATCTTTCCAAATACCTTTGTGGACTTGGCCAATTGATGCCGAAGCAGTTGGTTTATCTTCAAATGATGTGAAGTTATCGCGCCAATCTTCACCAAGTTCTTTAGCGAGAACTTTATGCACGACGCGAGTTGGAAGCGGTGGCGCAGATTCCTGTAACTTAGTTAAAGTCTCGCGATATGGCTTAGCGATATTTTCCGGAAGCGCTGCCTCAAAGACAGAGAGCGCTTGGCCGAACTTCATCGCTCCACCCTTTAACTCACCTAAGACTTTAAAGAGTTGTTCTGCGGTCTTCTCTTGAATATCCGTAATTACAAGGGAGGAAGATTGACCAACTAGCTGTCTTCCTAAACCTAAAACGCCACGGCCGGCTAAGCCAACTGGAATAGAAACCATCTTTGCTGAACGTACAGCGGTAGAACTCGGAATCTCGGTCTCAACAACCGCGTCCTTGGTTTTTTCCTTCTTAGCCATATGCCTATTCTTATGAAAAATAGTGCGTAGCGCGAATTGAAAATCTAGAGCCAGCCACACCCGCACATTGGATGGGGCGTGACAGCGATGTGTTTTGTGTTACAGAGATCTAGTAAATCTACCGATATCGCTTGCGTCGATAGGGTGGAAGAACCGGTATCGATCAGTTTAATAATTTCTGCGGCTAATAACCCGGCTAAGTAATTTGCGCCTGCAATCGGAATTTCATCTCTGCATATAGCGCTATCAAACAAAGTTGCACCGCTCTGATCCGCGATGGTGAGCTCAAAACATCGACTGCATGGCGTTTGGCCTGGTTTTACGATCGGTGAAATTGTTAAACAGCCACCGCTTATCTCACTAATTATCAAATGTTCTTGGCCAGATGCCATCCATAACCCAAGAATTACCGGATCTATCTCACCAAAGTGAATCTTGAGTGACTTCTCGGTAAATCCTTGTGGTAACTCTTCTGCGGATTCCAGATTTGCGATTGGAAATAGCGCCAGAGATTTAGCTTTATTAGCACTTAAGGATGTAAAAACCTGTCCGATATCTGTTGCAGAAATATATCCACCGGTTACATCTAATTCTGAAACTAATTCTTTACCGCGGCGATGAGATATTGCAAACTGCGTGTGAACAACGCCGCTAGCAACTAGCGCCGCATATAAATGTTGTGCAGCGCGCGAACTTCCAGATATTTCTATATGTGCACTTTGGCGAGCGCTGACTATAGCGATCCCCGAATCGAGAACCTGAGGCAACCAGCGAGCTACTGTTAACTCTGGCGAGATGCGTTCTTTAATCCGCGCAAAGGATGCATCTTTACTGTGGTCCCTATCTTTAGCGGAGCGTTCTGATATTTTGATTGCACTAGTCTGTGTTTGAAAGAAATTACACAAGTGCAGCTGCTCTAATAATTGTGATAACTCGAAGTTAGATACCCCAAAAGAGGTAGCGATCTCGGATCTACTAGCGCCAGCCTTGAGCACGCCGAATATGGCAGGCGCACTCGCGCTCCAGAGTGTTATTCGTTTACGTAAGGTCCCGATCGAATACTCATTTGGATGGAGGCCTCGGTAGAGGCTGATTCCGGTTTTAAAGATGAGCTTGTCTGTAGTTGAGGCCATCTGCGAAGGATTGGCGATTGGGCGTGAACGCTGCAGTGAAGTCTGTGAATTATTTGAAAAGGAGTTGGGAAACTTTGACTACTGGTAGGAAAATAAATTCACCCCGTGCTACTCAACGAGTGAGGCGCACGGGGTGAATCTCTAAAGTCGTAATGACTTGTTAGTGAAGTTACTGAGCCTTGCCAAGAATTCTGTTGACCTTGGTGCCACAGACTGGGCAGATGCCCTGTGCCATGCGACGACCAGAGTCTGAGATCTTCACAGTGCCTTCGAAGTCACGCTTCTCTTTGCACTTAACGCAGTAAGCGTCACCCTTGTATGTCTCTGCTGTCATAATTGCCTCCAATCGCCGAATGGGCTCTGAGCGCCCACGCGTGCAACACTGACGATACCCCTGACCACGCTCAAATACGCTTATCTAACCCCTGTTTGTGCGTAGTTTTTTAGCTCAACAGGCTCAGCCAAGGCTCGCTCGGCGGCTTCATAGCCATCCAGGTAGGCGCTAGCTAGTTCAGCCCCCTCAAATCGACCCAGAACTTCAGTGAACTCAGATCCGTGGTCAAAGTGCTCTAAATGGATCGCCTCATGGAAGAGGACGTAATCCAACGCGTAATCTGGAGCGAGCTTGAGGCGATCTGAGATGCGAATCGTTCGATCAACGCTGGTGCACGAACCCCAGCGCTCGCGCATGGGACGCCAATTCACCGAAACCGGCCGCGCCGTTATTTCCGGGGCTAGGGATATCAGTAGTTCGGCTGTACGCGCCAGCAACGCATCTTCGCTGGGGATGCGCGCTGACTCTTGGCTACGTATCTTTGCGATCATCTCCGGGACGATGGCGTGCTCATCTGCCTTACTCATCCGCGCTGGGATCGAAACGATTATCCGTCCACCCTGGCGATAGGCGGAGACATTTCGCTTCCGCCTAGCCGAGCGAATCACAATGATCTCACCCTCCGAAATACCAGGAAGGGTTAGTTCATCGCCCTCTGATTCACCATCTGCCATATGTAAAAAGTACTCCCCAACTATGTCAAATAGATTTATATCGCCAATATCTAAAGTACGTGTTGAGAGATTGGGGCGTAATTTATTTCTTTTACATTGCAGATTGCAGGTGTGTCAAATCTCTATTTATTTGATTCTCAGGACTTTTGGTCATAAGTTTCGCTTACGAAGTCCTCGGATAACTCTTTGATCTATCTGCAAGGGGAAGGCAGATAATTCAAGGTAGCGGCCGGGGACTTCGCTTTTCTTTCTCCAGAATTTAAAGCAAACCTGAGAGATCGTCGGGAATAGTAGTGCTCTCTAAGAACTTTTCTGGGTTCAGCAAATCCTCAGCAGTTGGTAATAATCCGCTCCAGATCTGATCGCGTTCAGCGATTGATTTAACTTCTCGAATCTTCTTCCAGAAGGCGCTCGCTTCGCGAGTTAACTTAGGCGAGACTTCCAAGCCAAGCATGGAAGAAAATAATTGTTGTGCTGGTGCAGATGCAGCGCGACGACGTCGTAACGTTTCCCTTAGTTGTTCAATTGCAGGTAAGCGATTACCGGCGGCCAGAGCAGTTACTTCATCTGTCCAACCATCAATTAGCGCAAAGACAGTTTCTAATTTTGCTAACGCACTCTTTTGAGTCGGTGACTCTTCTGGTGTGAAGATTCCGCTATCTAATGCAAAGCTCATATTCTCTTCATCGCTTCCCTGCATATTTTCGAAAGCGCTCTGTGCTTGTCTTTGAATCGCATCTATATCAATATGAATACCCTTTCCATATTCAACAACTGCGCTTTGAATATATGAAACTAGCCAAGGATTATTTGCAAAGAGTCGAGCCACAGCGCCTTCGCGGAGGGCGTGAAAGATAAAGACTTCAGATTTAGGAATCTCTAACTCGTTAGCCCAATTTTCAATGTTCTCTGGAATAACTACTGGGCGCGCTGGGTCTAAGAGTGAAAGGCCCACATCGTGCGCGCCGGTTACGGAAGTAGCCAAGGTTCCTATTGATTGGCCGAGTTGGGTTGCGATCATGGTGGCGATAAATGAGCGGAGCATCTTGGTAATCATCTCGATCGGCGGCTGGCCTTCGGTACTCTCGCCAACCTGCGCGCTCATCGCTTGATCAAGTAAGTCTGAGATGGCGCTAGAAAGTCCGGCGGCTAAGGGCTCGATCGTTTTATGCCACCCAGAAATAGTCTGGTCTACCCAATCTAATCGCGTCGCTGAATTCGGTGCAGTACCTGTCGCCGGAAATGAGAGCGCTTCATCTAACCAAATTTCAGAAATTTCAAATGCGCTTGCAACAACCGCTAACTCTTTTGTACCGATTGGCTTTAACCCTTGAGCTGAGACAAATTTCTTTGCGGTATCACGCGCCGCAGATATAGAGAGAACCTCTTCTTGGCCACCAGGTGTGGAGCTTCCACTCTGCGAGAAGAGATTTGTAAATGGATTTACAAAACCAACAGGGTTAATTCCGAGTTGTTCAAATTGCGCTCTCATCTGTTCTTGCATCTGGCGCATCATCGCCTCGAAATCAGGGTTGGGTTCGCTTGGATCGTTCGGGATAAAACCAAAGCCCGCCATATCCGTACCCCAATCTCTAATGCAATTCCAATAAAGTCCAATTAAGCGCTGTTTCTGTAAAACACCACCGATGCGAGATTTCTTCCCACAAGAGATAGGCTACCTAACATGTCTAACGCATTCACGGCTCTGATCTGGTGGGTCATCCCATTGACCGGCCTTTTAGGCGTACTTGGCTATGTTTTATGGGTAACTCAATTTAAATCGAAATTTGAATCAGAAACGACCCGCTCAGTTGGTCAATTTCAACGCTTTCAAGATTCATTCCGTGATGCCGAGATTACTATTGCAAACGATGACCTTGCAAATGAAGAAGATATAAACCCTGGCGAAGCTAAAGCGAGCAATGCGCCATAGCCAGCTCCCCCGTTTAATCACTGCAATTCTTACTTTATTCTTTGGCCTCGCGCTCTTTGCTCCACTTCCCTATGTTGTTTTAACTCCTGGCAACGCTCAAGATGTTGTAAATAAAATTATTACCCCCTCAAAGACAGCTCCGGCTTCAATGAAGTTCTACAAAGCAGATGGCAAGATCTATTTACTATCTATTTTGATTAGCAGCCCTAACGCATATGTAACTGGTGCGGAGCTGATTTATTCGTGGGGGCGAAGTGATTTCTCGGTCATGCCGCGTTCGCTCTTCTATCAAGATGGCGTTAGCGCTGAGGTGGAGAAAAAAATTGCTAAGACCGAGATGGTTGATTCACAATTAACTGCCAAGGTCGCTGCACTGAATTACCTCAAAACCAGTTATCCAGAATTAAAGACCAGCGAGATTAAACCAAGCGATATCTCGGTCTCGCTGACCAAGACCGGAGGACCGAGTGGTGGTCTGGCCTTCGCCTTGGGAATTGTAGAACTGCTCACCCCTGAGAATATTTTGCGAGGTCGCAGCGTTGCATCGACAGGAACGATAGATTCAGAGGGAAATGTGGGAGGAATCGGTGGAGTTGCTGAGAAGATTCTGGCGGCACACAAGTCAGGTGCTACTTTAATTCTCGTTCCCGCAAGTAATTGCAAAGATCTGGCACCTGGCGTTGCAAAAATTCCAGGAAATGTAAAAGTTGCTGCGGTTAGCACCTTAAAAGATGCGATTTCCGCGCTTAATTCGGCAGCCCCGCGCAGTTGCGCTAACTTAGGAGCATGATGAAAAAACCAAGTCCACTAGCCCTGACCTTCATAATCTTGTCGGTAATCGCGGGATCGCTTATTGCCCTTAGCGGTATCTACGTAGATTGGCTCTGGTTCAATTCAGTCGGATTCACAAGTGTTTGGACAACAGTTCTTACCACCAAAATCGCACTGTTCGTAGTCGCTGGTTTGGTTACATCACTCATCATCACAACAAATGTTTACTTGGCTTATCGCCGCCGCCCATTCGATGTTTCTATGGCGATAGAAGCAGATAACTTAGAGCGTTACCGCGCAACGATTGAACCAATACGCAAGTTAGTTCTTGCAGGTATAGCGCTTGTTCTCTTCTACTTTGGTGGAACTTCAGGGGTTCAGCTTTGGAGCTCTTGGTTGCAATTTACAAACTCAACTGAGTTTGGCATTAAGGATCCACAATTTGGTTTAGATATCTCGTTCTTTGCTTTCCGTTTGCCATTCTTGCAAACGCTAATTGGTTGGGCAATTTCGACTTTAATTTTGGCAACTCTCGCAAGCGCTGCAGTGCATTACTTATACGGTGGAATTCGTCCGCAACTTCGCGCTGAACGAATTTCTGTTGCTGCACGAGTACAAATCTCAATTCTTCTCGGGTTGATTGTGTTGATGAAGGCTGTTGCATATTGGTTTGATCGTTACGCCCTTGCTCTAAAGGAGAGCAGGTTGATCACCGGTCTTACATTCACTGATGTCAATGCAACTTTGCCAGCGAAATCAATCCTGGCTGCGATCGCAGTTATCTGTTCTCTGCTCTTTTTTGCAAATATCGTCCGCAAGTCATTGATCTTGCCGGCAGCTGGTTCGATCTTGATGGTCGGCGCATCAGTGCTTATCGCAGGCGTTTACCCTGGAGCAGTTCAGCAATTCCAGGTAAAGCCATCTGAATCATCTAAGGAAGCCCCTTATATTCAGCGAAATATTGAGTCAACCCGCGACGCATATGGCATTGCCGATGTTGAGATGAAAGATTATCAAGCCACCGTTTCAACTAACTCTGGTCAACTAGCGAACGATGCCGCCACAATTGCAAATATTCGTTTGATGGATCCAAATGTTCTATCTGCAACTTTCCGCCAGCTGCAGCAAATCAAGCCTTACTACGGATTCCCAGAATCCCTAGATATTGATCGCTACACAGTCAATGGTGTGCAACGCGATGTGGTTGTTGCGGTTCGCGAATTAAATATCGATGGCAACCCAAGTCGTAACTGGATCAACGACCACTTGGTTTACACCCACGGATTCGGCTTTGTATCTGCATTTGGAAATAGCGTCGATTCTGATGGTAAGCCAACATTTTTAGTAGGAGATTTGCCACCAACAACTGGACTTGGAAAGTTCCAACCACGCATTTACTTCGGTGAAAACGTTCCTGATTATTCAATTATTGGTGGGCCTAAGACTGATACACCAGTTGAATTTGACTATCCAGATGATTCATCCGCAAACGGTCAGAAGAATTACACCTACACCGGTAAAGGTGGCGTACCAATGGGTGGCTTATTTAAGAAGTTGCTCTTTGCGATTCAATATCAAGAACAACGCATTGTTCTCTCAAATTTGATTAACTCAGAGTCAAAGATTCTTTACAACCGTTCACCTCGTGAGCGCGTCGCCAAAGTCGCACCTTGGTTAACCCTAGATGGAGATCCATATCCAGCGATCGTTGATGGAAAGATTCAATGGATTATCGATGGTTACACCACAAGCGCGGGATATCCATATTCACAGATAACATCACTGAGCACCGCGACAACAGATGCGCTAACCACAAACTCTGCCGCGATCACCGCCCAGACCAATAGAAATATCAACTACATCCGTAACTCGGTAAAGGCCACAGTTGATGCCTATGACGGAACAGTCGTGCTGTACCAGTGGGATGAGAAAGATCCAGTTCTAAAGACCTGGATGAAGGCCTTCCCAAATACTGTGACTCCGAAGAGCAAGATGTCGAAGGAACTTCTCGAGCATATTCGTTACCCGGAAGATCTCTTCCGTGTGCAACGTGATGTTCTTAGTTCATATCACGTGCAAACCGCTTCAGCTTTCTATGGCGGACAGGATTTCTGGCGCGTACCTCGCGATCCTTCAACATTCGGTGCCAATGCGGGAGCGCAGCCTCCGTATTACATGACGCTAGAAATGCCAGGATCAGATAAACCAACATTTACTTTAACTACACCGTTTGTTCCGCGCGGTGGTCGTGAAAACCTATCTGCATTTGCAGTTGTGGATTCGAATTACGGTCCAAATTACGGAAAAATTACCGTGCTGCAACTTCCTCGTAGCACCAATATCGCTGGGCCTTCACAGGTAGCCTCAAACTTTGAAGCGAAACCAGAAGTTGCCAACTCACTCTCATTGCTCCGCCAAGGTGGTTCAGATGTAGTTCTTGGTAATTTGCTAACGCTTCCAGTCGGTGGCGGATTACTTTATGTGCAACCGGTATATGTAAGAGCAACTGCAAACACTGCGGCTTATCCACTCTTGCAGAAAGTACTTGTCTCATTTGGTGATGTGATTGGTTTCGATAGTTCACTAAAGGGTGCACTTGATCAAGTATTCGGTGGCAACTCCGGAACATCATCATCAGGAACTCCAACTACATCAACTACTGATAATGCATCTGCAGATCTAAAGGCTGCGCTACAAAGTGCAAAGCAGGCGATCGCTGATGGAAATGCAGCACTTGCCAAGGGAGACTTTGCAGCGTACGGGCGTGCACAAGAACGTTTAAAGGCAGCACTTGCTGCCGCTATCGCTGCTGAAGGACGTAATTAATTCTTATCCGCTCAATTAGCGGATTTGGCTATTACTTCTCCACCCTTTAGACTGACACTTCCGACGCGGGGTGGAGCAGCTCGGTAGCTCGCTGGGCTCATAACCCAGAGGTCGTAGGTTCAAATCCTGCCCCCGCTACTAGAAAAAGGTATTGATTTGAGTAAGAACGTTAAAACAGAGATCGAAATTGAGCACGATAATCGCAACCGCGCTACGGTTTTCTGGCGAGGCATTCTCGCCTTTCCGGTAGTCATCTTTGTAGGAACATTTGCGGAGTCTTCATTTAGCGCGGGAGAGAACTGGGCGGTCGGTACTGCTGGTTTAATCGTAATCCCTACAGTTCTGGCCTTGCTCTTTCGTAGCAAGTATCCAAGTTATGTTTTAAATTTTAATCACGCGTTGATTGAACTCTCAACTCGTTTGGCTGCTTATCTCTTGATTTTAAATGATAATTACCCATCGATCGAGGCTAGTTCAAAAGTTTCTGTCACCTTCCCTGATGTAGATGGTGGAAAGAATTTAAACCGATGGCTTCCGCTAGTTAAATGGATCTTGGCGATTCCACATTACATCGTTGGTTTTATCTATGTACTAATTTCGCTATTTGTTACCGTTATTGCTTGGGTACAAACCTCAATAACCGGAAAGTACCCGCGCTGGGCCGGTGAGATCGTATTTGGAACAATCTCATACTGGAACGGCGTACAAGGTTACATGCTCTTGCTCGTGACCGATAAGTATCCGAGCTTTAGACTTAAGTAAATCTCAAGTAAGTTGAGGCGCTCTACCTAATTCGTAAAGAGTTAGTCACCACAAAGAGTGAGCTAACTGCCATTGCTCCTGCTGCATACATTGGCGTTAATAAACCTGCAGCGGCGATGGGAATACCAATAACGTTGTAAGCAAATGCCCACGCCAAATTAGATTTAATAGTTCGCAGAGTGCGCTTGGAAAGCTTTAACGCATCGACAATGCTCATTAACTCCGGACGCATCAAGGTGATATCTGCGGTAGAAATCGCTGTATCCGTGCCGGTACCCATTGCCATACTCAGATCAGCTGCAGCAAGAGCAGCAGCGTCATTAATGCCATCGCCAGCCATTAAGACCGTGTGGCCCGCGCCCTTAAGCGCAGTAATTCGCGCTAGTTTTTCGTCAGGCAGAGCGCGCGCAATTACATGCTCACCCTTAATCCCCACCAGACGTGCAATTGCACCAGCGCTCTCTTCGTTATCACCGGTAACCAACCACGGAGTAATTCCAGAATCAACCAATGCAGAAATTGTTGCGGCAGCATCTGCCTTAACTTGGTCTCCGATTGCAAAGACCGCAATGGCTACGCCATCCCAAGCAAGCACGGCAACTGATAGTCCAGCTTCTTCACCTCGTGTAATCGCTTCTGCGATAGCGGGATCAAAAGTAGTAGCGCTATGTGCAATTGCTTTCGGGGTTCCAATCAACACAACGGGTGAGATCGAACCGAGCAATACTCGTCCAGCAACGCCCGCTCCTGGTGTTTGGGTGAACTCAACAACTTCGTGGCGAGTAGCACCGCTTGCTAGCGCGTGAGAGACGATCGCTTGCCCAACAGGGTGATCATTTGCTAATTCAAGTGAGAGCGCTGAAGATAAAATCGTCTTTTCATTCAACCATTCTGCGTAAGTTGCACCAAGAACTTTATGCGCGCTAGTCGGAATAGTCGCATCGTGAACCTTCATAACTCCCGTTGTTAGAGTTCCGGTCTTATCTAGAACGATTACATCAACTTTACGGGCGAGTTCGAGCGCTCGAGGTTGACGCAAGACAATACCTCGCGATGCACCACGTCCCGATGCGACTAATAAAGCAACCGGAGTAGCTAATCCAAGTGCGCAAGGGCAGGCGATTACCAGAACAGTTATCGCAATCTGAATCGATTGCGCAAGTAATCGACCATCACCGCTATCTCCGAGGTAATACCAACCAAAGAAAGTTGCTATTGCCAGCAAGGTAACAATTGGAACAAAGACCGCTGAAATTTGATCTGCAACTCTTTGAATTGGTGCTTTCTGACCTTGTGCTTGCACCACCATTGCAGTGATGCGGGCTAACTCTGTATCGCTGCCGACGCGCGTAGCTCTAACAATTATGCGCCCATTGTTATTTATCGAAGCGCCAATTACTCGTGATCCAGGTGAAACTTCGACCGGAACTGATTCACCAGTCAGCATTGAATTATTCACCGATGAAGTACCTGAAACTACTAATCCGTCAGTGGCTACGCGTGCACCTGGTTTGACGACAAAATCATCACCAATTGCAAGCTCGGAGATTGGAATAATTACTTCAAGCCCATTACGAAGGACAGTCACCTCTTTAGCGCTTAAAGAGAGCAAAGTAGAAAGTGCGGTGCTCGCACGTCGCTTGGCACGTGATTCAAGATGGCGCCCAAGGATCACAAAGAGTAGTACGCCTGCTGCGACTTCTGTGTAAACATCGCCTGTACCAGTTGCATTTGCATAGATCGACCAGCCGTATGCGCTAAAAGAACCGAGCGAGATCAGCGAATCCATCGTTGGATGGAAGAAGTTGCGAAGCGCTGCACGATGAATAGGTAGCGCAACGATCAAAATTAGCGGTGTAGTCAAGGCAATCGCTAGCCAAGCAGTTGGTGAATATAGAGGCGGAAGAATATTTAGTGCGGCAAGTGCATTTAAAATCTGAATATCAAGTTGTGCGTGCCATTGATGAATCATTGAGATTGCAATCGTTGGAATAGCAAAGAGAATTGCAAAGAAGAGCGCGATACCGGATTTTTTGCTATGTAGCGCCGGACCATCACCGCTTTCGATCAAAGTCGCGCTATAACCAGCGCTCTTAATCTTCTTAATTATTTCGCTGCTCTTAACTTCGGCAGGTGCCAAGATATGGACTGTCTCCGTTGCAAAATTAACGCTGGCGCTTACGCCGCTCATAGAATTTAGAGTTTTCTCTACCGAATTAACGCAAGAAGAGCAGGTCATACCTGTTACTGAAAATGTACGTGGTGTCAGAGAAGATTTACTTAAATCTATCTCTTTGCCGGGCTTTATCGGATCTGCGCTTGGGGGACGAGAGAGTTCAATCTTGATATCTTCAACGGCCATTTAACTTACCTACAATCTCTTCGTGAATCGCAGAGTTAGTTGAAAGACCGCTGCCACCTAAACTGCCATCAACGCCTGCCATGTTGGTGAATCTACCGCCTGCTTCGCGGACAATTATGTCGAGCGCTGCCATATCCCAAATTTCAAGTACTGGTTCTGCGGCAACATCAACCGCCCCTTCGGCTACCAGCATATGTGACCAGAAATCACCGATACCGCGCGTGCGCCAGGCTTGACCTAGTAGTTCTTGAAAAGGAGCTAGTCGCTCTCCCCAGCCTTTGAAATCAGAGTATGAGATTGAAGCATTTTTAATTTCAGAAACTTGTGAAACAGAAATTTTCTTAGGTGCAGATTTATTGACCATTACATATGCGCCATTGCCTTCGCTGGCATACCAACGACGAAAGAGCGCTGGCGCACTGACCACTCCAACAACGACAACTTCGGATCCATCGCTACGTTTTTCAATTAGCCCAATCAGCGTTGCCCAAGTTGGTACGCCGCGTAAAAAGTTCTTCGTTCCATCAATCGGGTCAATTACCCAATATCGCTCCGCGCCTGCGCCATCGTTACCAAATTCTTCACCGACGATTCCATCATCCGGGCGATGGCTCTTGAGCAGTGCGCGAATCGCTTCTTCAGATGCTTTATCAGCATCAGTGACTGGAGTGTTATCTGGTTTTGTTGAAATATGTAGATCAATAGCTTGGTATCGCGCTAAGGTAATTGAATCTGCAGCATCGGCTAGGCGAATTGCTAGCGCTAGATCATTGCCCCGCGTAAATGACATGTTGTCAGTCTAGCGCGGGCTGGTTTGAATCTTTAAGTTCTAATAGTGAGCGCAGACTTGCTACACGCGCACTTCGCTCGTTATCTACGACACCTTTTGGCGCCGCCCACTCATTTAACTGGCAGCCGACTTCGTGGTGTGAGCAATTGGGCATGCAAGTTTGGGTAACTTCATATAAGTCTTCAAATGCTGCGACTATGCGATTGGAATCCAAGTGCGCAAGGCCAAATGCACGAATTCCAGGTGTATCGATAATCCAACCTTGCGAAGGGGAAAGATCTGTAGCTAACGGAAGTGCGATCGCGCTGGAAGAGGTGTGGCGTCCGCGGCCGGTTACATCATTTACATCACCGGTTACGCGATCGGCATGCGGAACCAGAGCATTGATAAGCGTTGATTTACCGACTCCAGAGTGTCCAACTAAAACCGAAGTCTTACCATTTAGCAATCTGAATAGGTTAGCTAGATCAGTTTCGCGTGAAGCAGATTTAATCGCAGCCGTTGCGATTTCCACCCCAAGAGATTCATACTCGTGCAGAAAATCTGGAACCGGAGCCACATCTGTCTTAGTCACCAGTAAAATTGGCTTTATATCTTCGTGAAAGGCGCAGACTAAGAAACGATCGATTAACCCACGACGTGGTTCTGGATTTGCGGCGGCAACCACAATAACCAGCTGATCTATATTTGCAACAATAGTTCGTTCCATCTTTGCCGCATCATCTACTGTGCGACTTAAACTATTGCGGCGCTGCTCGATAGAAACTATTCGCGCAAGCGTTCCAGTTGTGCCAGTTACATCGCCGACTAAATTAGCTAAATCACCAACAACGACAGATTTTGGGCCCATTTCTCTGGCCTTCATCGCGGTGACGATAACGCCTTCATTGGTAATACAAGTTGTTCGACCACGATCTACCGTTGTGACAAGGGCTTGAATTGCATCAGAGTGCGATGGACGATCTTTACTGCGCGGGCGGGTGCGGCGCGCGGGGCGAACACGAGCATCGGACTCGTCGAATTCGCGTGGCGTCATGAGATCAAACTCTGCCAAAGGCCAGGAAAGTCTGGCAGCGTTTTGCGAGTCGTTGCAATATTTTCCACTTCAATTCCTGGCACTACTAAACCAATAACTGCGCCAGCTGTAGCTAAGCGATGATCATCGTAGGTATGAAAGGTTCCGCCGTGTAGCCCTTCACCAAATTTACCCGCTGGTGTGATGCGCAGTGACGTTTCTTCTTCTACAACGTTGCCACCAAGTAAGTTAATTTCGAGGGTTAGCGCGGCTAAACGATCGGTCTCG
>Ga0315899_10001711_pt1 | contig 24945 bp, 10 predicted proteins | sample LakEriMetagenome_2_FD_203518 | JGI IMG/M metagenome (GOLD analysis project Ga0315899, IMG submission 203518) | Freshwater fungal communities from buoy surface, Lake Erie, Ohio, United States - Buoy 4 MA112 | ecosystem: Environmental > Aquatic > Freshwater > Lake | place: USA: Lake Erie, Ohio... | reverse complement strand
AGCGCCAATGTCAGGAGTGCCGGTCTGGGTGGCAGCGCGAGCTACGGTTTCGGCGGCACGGGCGGTTTGGGCCGCGGCGGGAATGCTTTCCTGCAAGCCAACGGCACGCTTACCGACCCCGGATTGCTCAGCATTGGCGGCGATGCGATCGCCTTTGCGCAGGGCGAGGGCGGCGATGGCGGGCAGAGCGACGGGCAGGCCATTGTCGGCGGGCGCGGCGGCGATGGCTATGGCGGGGAGTTCACGCTGCCCAATCAGGCGGACCCGGCGTTCAACAGCGGTGCCTTTATCCTGGCAGGCGGTGACAACGGCACGATCAGGGTCACGGGCGAGGCGGTGGCGTTGGCTTCCGGCTTTGGCGGGCAGGGCGGCAATGGCGGAAGCGTGCTGCCGGGCGGCGAGGGCGGCGACGGCTTTGGCGGCCTGGCGCAGGTCGGCCTCGCGCTGCTCGGCCAGAACGGCTCGCTCGGAGAGGGCTCGGCCAATTTCACCTTGCTGTTTGCCGAGGCCAACGGGGTCGGCGGCAGTGGCGGGTTTTCGATCTTCAGCTTCCCCACCGGTAACGGCGGCGACGGCACCGGGGGCCGCGCGCTGTTGCAAAGCTCTGCCGGAAGCGTCAGCGCGGATATGGCCGAAATGCGTGCCAATGGTTTTGGCGGAGAAGGCGCGCGCGGCGGGAACGGGACAGGCGGCGAGCGCAGCGGTGCGGTGACCAACAGAGGCGGCACCATCACGCTGAACAGCTTCTTTGCCTACGCCCATGGCTCGGGCGGTGCCGGCTTCGGTCTCGGCGGCGGGAACGGGCTGGGCGGACAGGCCTTTATGGGCTTCCAGGGCGGAACCACGCTCGTGAACGGCGATGTCATCGTCGATGCAACCGGCTTTGGCGGCGCTGCCTTCGAAGGCGGTGCCGGCGGGACCGGGACGGGGGGTATCGCCGATCTGGCAATCTTCACGCCCAGCATCGGTTCGGGCACCATTACCGGCAATGCCGCAGTGGTGGCAAACGGGATCGGCGGCGATGTCGGCACTGATGGATCGATCGGCGGCTTCGGTATTGGCGGGCGCGCCTTTATCCAGTCGCAAGTCGGCGGAACAGTGCGGATCGGTTCGGCCCAGGTGACCGCCTCGGGCAGAGGCGGAGGCCAGGACGGCGGGAACTTCCTTATCACCGGCGGTAACGGCACGGGCGGGATTGTCGAACTGTTGAGCACCGGCGCGGGCAGCCAGCTGATCATCGAGCGCAATGTCAGCCAGTTGTTCGCCAACGAGTTGAATGCCGGAGCCATCCTTGCATCGCTCGGGCTTGGTGCGGACACCACCGGCGGCAGCGGGATCGGCGGCACTGGCCGGGGCGGCACTGCCACAGTTTCCGCTCAGCAGGGCGGCAGTCTCGTCCTGCCGAGCAATCCGCTCGGCGATCCCGATACCGTGGGCGAAATCCGGATGACCGCCAGCGGCTTCGGCGGCGGGGCGTCGGCTGAGGGCGGCCGAGGCGGCTTTGCAGTCGGCGGTATTGCTGCGATCGATGCCATTGGCACCGGTTCGCGTATCACCATGGGCGAGACTATCTTCAACGTCTTCGCGCAAGCCGGATCGAGCCTCTCCCAGACCAGCAACATCACCGGCGGCAACGCATTCGGCGGCCAGCGGATCATTCGCGTGCTGAATGGCGGTGAGGCCAGTCTGGCGCTGGTCGGCGGCAATTCGGGCGGCGAAGGCGGCGATGGCTCGGGCACCGGCAATGGCGGCAATGTCTTTGGCGGCAGCAACCGGGTCGAACTCAGAAGCGGCACGCTCAACATCAGGGGTGTGCTGTCGCTCGAAGAACAATCCACCGGCGGCAACGGTGCGCGCGGCGGAGATGTTCTCGCCTTGCCGATAGCCGAGGGCGGGGGGAGCAACTTTGACGCGACCGATTCGACGATCAATGTGACGTCTGCCAACGGGTTCGCCGGGATCGCTATCGGCGGCACATTCCGGGGCGGCGATGGGTCGTCGGCGGGTGGGAACGCGTTCGCCCCGGAAGTGAATTTCGCGCTCACAAACACCGATATCGCTGATGGATTTATCAGGATTGCCCCCCGTGCCGAGGGTGGCAACGTGCTTGGTCAGAGCGGGCAAGGCGGAAATGCAACCGGCGGCGCAGTCCGGGTCAATATCATCGATTCAAGCCTTGATCTGGTGGACGACAACCTGATCAATCCCAACGCCCAAGGCGGCGATGGTGGCACCCTTGCGGGAAGCAACGGGGGCTCCGCGACCGGCGGATCGGTGCGAGTCGCGCTCGACAACAGCACCATCGCCGTTCAGGCGCTCAATAACGCGCTTGCAACCCTGCGCGTTCGGTCGTTTGCAGTCGGCGGCGACGGCAGCCAGGTCGGCGACGCCACCGCGCGCACGGCGCTGCTGGAGTTGACGAACGCCGCGATCAGGGCCGGCGAATTGACGATCGAATCCGGCGCGGGGGCTATGAGCCAATCGGCGGGCGGCATCGGCGGAACCGCCCGCGCGAACACGGCCCAGGTCGCCGTACAAGGCGCTTCGCTGATCGATGCGACAACCCTTGGCGTGTTCAGCAACGCCAACACCAGCGGCGCTGGCACCGCAATCGGCGGCGTCTCGGCGCTGACAGTGGCATCAGGTGGCCTGACACAGATCACCACCAGCCGTCTAGTTATGGTGTCCGACGGAGTGTTAAGCACCGCCGCCGCGGGCAACGTGGCTGGCCAAGTCGATATCACGGTCGCCAGCGGGAACGTGACTGCCGGGGAGCTGTTCGCCTCGGCCCGTGGCAATCTCGCCTCCGGTGTCCGCTCGCAGATTGTCGCCCAGGGCGGCAGCTTCAATGTGACCAATGCCATGCGCGGCCGCTTCGAGGGCGACCTTCTGGTCCGCACTGGCGCGGGCGGCATCATCGGCAGCGCCCCTGTCGCCGCGAGCACAACCGCAATCCAACTGGAGACGCGCGGCACGCTCGAAGTGTTGGGCGATGGCTCGGCGACGGGTGGGCTCGGTGGGCAGTCCATCAACCTCAACGCAGGCCGCTCAATCCTGCTGAACGGCAATTTGGCGACCGCAAACGGCCCGGTCACGCTCACCGCCAATGCTGGCGGCGCGCAGCCGCTTGCCACGCCCCCGGTCTCGGTCATCACCATGGCGCAGGGTGCCCGGATCAACGCCGGCACCGGCACGGTCACGATCCGTCTGCTCGATGGCGCGGGCGATCCCCAGCAGGTCAATGGCGCGATCACGCTGGCGAACATCCTCGGTGGCCGGATCGATGTCAGCAACCTCGGCACGAGCACAGGCAGCAATATCAGCGTGCTGGCCGGCGGCGTGCTGAGCGCCTCGGGCACCGGCCGGGCAATCGACCTTGCCTCGCTTAACGGCGAGGTGATCAATCTTGCCGGCGATGCCGGGCTCGTGCTGACGGGCGGCGGCCATTACGGCATCTTCGCCGCGACGCCGACCGGATCGCAGATCGGCAGCTTTGCCAACTATACCCGGCGCTACAATGTCGCCGCGGCGACCGCCTATGGTACGCTCAATCCGGGCGGCAATTTCGCGGCCTTCCGGATCGCGCCGGTGCTCACGGTCACCGCCAATAACGCCACGCGCTTCTATGGCAGCGCCGATCCGGTGTTCACGGCAAGCTTCACCGGCTTCCAGCCGGGCGACGGGGTGGCGGGGATTTCGGGGACGCCGCAGTTCACCACGAGCGCCGCGGCGACGTCCAATATCGGAACCTTCACGCTCAACGCCGCGCTTGGTTCGCTGCTGAGCGCGCAGGGCTACCAGTTCACCTTCAACCCCGGCCTGCTGACCATCACCGCGCGCCCGATAACGGTGACGGCCAACAACCTGAGCCGGATCTACGGCAATGCCAATCCGGCGCTGACCTTCACCGTCGGCGGGCAGGGCTTGGCCAACGGCGACCAGCTGTCCGGCGCGCTGGCGACCACCGCGAACGCAACCACCGGGGTCGGCACGGTGGCGATCACCCAGGGCTCGCTGGCGGCGAGCTCCAACTACCAGCTGACCTTCGTGGGCGGGCTGCTGACCATTACCCAGCGCCTGCTGACAGTGACCGCGGATGATCTGAGCAAGCTCCTCGGCGAGCCTGATCCCGACCTCACCTTCGTTGTGTCCGGCGATGGTCTGGTGAACGGCAACCAGCTCACCGGCGTGCTGGTGCGCGATCCGGGCGAGGCGATCTCCACCTTTGCCATCCGGCAGGGGACGCTCAACGCAGGATCGAACTACGCGATCAGCTTTGTCGAGGGCACGCTGACGATCAATGCTCCGCCGGCCCCGCCCTCGATCAACAATCCGAGCGTCATCGATGCGGCGCTCCAGTCCGCCGTGCAGGATCCGCCGTTGACCGCGGAAGAGGAAGAGGAGCGCTTCGGCATGGACTTCCCCGATCAGCCCGAAGCGTCGCTGATCTCGGAAGATCCGCTGCTTGACGATCCGGTCTCGAGCGGGGGCGATGCCTCGCTCTACTCGGGCGGCACCACGCCCGAGCCGCGCGGCGAGGAGAAGTGACATGAGCGAGACCCGCAACATGATCCGCAACCTGTTCGCCGTCACCGCCGCGGCGGGTCTGGGGGCGCTGCTGGCAGCCGCGCCCGGCGCTGCACGCGCCCCCCAGGAAACGAGCCTGAGCCTGCGTGACACCTTCCCGATCGGATCCAACGGCTTGTGCGAGGCACAGATCCTCGCGCCCGAGCCGGGGGCGGGGCTGTTCGATAGGCGCTATTCGATCATCTGCCGCGATGCGGCGCTGCCGGTCGGCACACTGTGGGTGGTCAAGGCCAAGGACGCAGAGACCGGGCCTGCGCGCTTTGCGGGGCCGGATGCGACCTGCAATCCTGGCAAGGACACCGCTGCCGATCTGCCCGGCCTGTCGGGCACGCAGAAGCTCGCCTGTTCGCGTCAGGGCAGCATCGTGCGCAACGATCTGCTGATCGCCGCGCGCGGCGGGCGCACCTATGCGGCGAGCGGGCTTGCCGCCTATGGCAAGGCGCTCGAACTCGGGCTGGCCTCGCTCGCCAATGATCGGGTGATGCCCGGCACGGTCGAAATCCCGCTCACCAGCGCGACCGACGATCTCGCCTTCGCGCGCCAGCAGGCCGAGGCGATCTCCGCCGATCAGGCACTGGTCGAGGCCTATCGCCGCAGCAATGCCGGCAATTTCGCCGAGGCCGCAGAGTTTTTCGCAGTGTCCTCGGCGGCGCTGGCCGGGCCGGGCGCGGCCGAGGCGCGGCTCAACTCCGCGCTGCAGCAATCCAATCTCGGCAATTTCGCCGAGGCCCGCCGGTTGTTCGCCGCCAGCCGCGCCGAAAGCGGGACCAGCCCGGTGCTCGCGCGCCTGCTGCGCAATTACGAGGCGATGGACGCGCTCAACCAACGCAAGCCCGAAGCCGCGCTGACGATCCTCGATGCGCCGGTGCTTGCAAGCTTCGGTGATGTCGAAGACCTGCGCCAGATGCGCCTCGGCGGTTCGCTCGCCGGGCAACTCGCGAGCGAGAACGAGGGCATCACCGGCGCTTTCGGCTCCACGCTGACCCCGGTTGAACGCGCGCGTCTGCTTGATGGGCAGCACGCCTATCTCAAGGCCACCACGCTGCGCCTGCTGGGCCGTCCGGGCGAGGCCGACAGTCTGCTGCGCGAAGCTGAAGCGACGCTGGCCGAAGTGCGCGGCGGGCGGGTGATCTCGGTTGCCTGGCTGCGCGCGCAGGTGCTGGGTGAACTGGCGGAAGTGGCCGAACGCTCGGGCCAGTCGGCCGAGGCCGAGCGGCTGCACCAGCAGGGCATCACGCTGCTGTCGGCAACCTATCCCGAATCCCCCGCGCTCGATTCTGCCCGCGCGCAGCTGGCAGGCTTCTATGCCCGCAGCGGGCGGCGCGATGATGCGCTGGGCATCTATCGCGGAATCGTCAGCGATGCGCGCGGGCGGCCGATGCCCTCGGTGCGCAATCTGATGACGCCTTACTTTGCGCTGCTGACCGACGCGAAGGCCGCCGAGCCGGATGCGCCGAGCGATCTGTTTGCCGCCAGCCAACTGCTCCAGCGTCCCGGCCTCGCGCAAACCCAGGCGGCGCTGGCGCGGGAGCTTTCGGGCGGCAGCGACGAGGCTTCGGAGCTGTTCCGCACCGCCACCAATCTCGGGCGCGGGATCGAACAGCAGCGCATCGCCCTGCTCGATCTCCAGTCGCTGCCGCAGCCGACCAGCCAGCAGACCGCGCTGATTGCCGATCGGCAAGCGAAGCTCGAGCAGTTGCAGCTGCAGCAGGCCGAAGTGCTCGAACAGCTCGCCGCCTATCCGCGCTACCGGGCGGTGACCGACCAGTCGATCACGCTCGCCGATCTGCAAGCGACGCTGAAGGCCGGCGAGGCCTATGTGAAGCTGGTGACGCTCGAGCGCGATGCCTATGTGCTCTATGCTGTCGCCGATCAGGCGATGGTGTGGCGCGCCGATGCCACGCCCGCCGAACTCGACACGCTGGTCGGCAAGATTCGCGAGAGCATCGCGGTGATCGAAGGCGGGCAGGTGCTGACCTATCCCTTCGACATCGAACGCTCGCGCGAGCTTTACGTGCGCCTGTTCGCGCCGGTGGCAGAACAGCTGCCCAAGCTCCAGCACATCGTGTTCGAGCCCGATGGCGCGCTGCTCAAGCTGCCGATCAACCTGCTCGTCACCGATGATGCCAGCGTCGAAGCCTACAAGGCGCGGATGGCAGGCAAGAAGCCGGACGAATATGACTTCCGCGGCACGGCATGGCTTGGGCGCACGGCGCAGATCAGCACCTCGGTGGGCGCCTCGGCATTCCGCGACGTGCGCAAGGCGCGCCCGTCGGATGCCAGCCGCGCCTATCTCGGACTGGGCGAGAACACCCCGATCGGCAATGCCACGCCCGGCGCAAGCCGCACCCGCGCGGCGCTCGAAGCGGGCGACAAGTGCCAGTGGTCACCCAATATCTGGTCGAACCCGATCAAGGCGGATGAATTGCGCGAGGCGGCCACCCGCTTCGGCGCGGCCTCCAAGGTGCTGACCGGCAATGAATTCACCGATGCCGCGATCATGGGGCTGGATGACCTGTCGGACTATCGCATGCTGCACTTTGCCACCCACGGTCTCGTTACCGCGCCGCAGCCCGAATGCCCGCCGCGCCCGGCGCTGCTGACCAGCTTTGACGTCGCCGATGGCTCCGATGGCCTGCTCAGCTTTGCCGAGATATTCGGCCTCAGGATCGATGCCGACCTCGTGATCCTCTCGGCCTGCGACACCGCCGGCAGCGCCACGGTCGGCGCGACCCGCGAGGCGGGCGTGACCAGCGGCGGCGAGTTCGCACTCGATGGCCTCGTGCGCGCCTTCGTAGGCGCGGGCGGGCGCACGGTGCTGGCGAGCCATTGGCCGGTGCCCGATGATTTCAACGCCACCGGCCGCCTGATTTCGGGCCTGTTCGCCGGCGACGGCGCCGAAACCGCCGGCGCGCTCAAGTCCTCGCAGCTGGCGCTGATGGACGATACCGATACCTCGCATCCGTTCTACTGGTCGGCCTTCGCGGTAGTGGGCGACGGCGCGGCGCGCCTCGGGCGCTGAACGTGGCAGGGGGTCGCACCCGGTGAACCAGGCGCCGTCATCTGCATCATCGCCCTTCGCATGGGTGCGCCGCGGCTGGCGCAATGTGCGCGAGGCGGGCGGGATGCAGCTGCTCGCGACCTTCGTGGTGCTGTGCGCCGCGCTGTTCATCGCCCGCTTCAGCTGGGTGTTGCCCGATGGCGCCGAGCCCACGCCGCTGACCAGCGAGGCCGAGCGCGCCTTCTATGATCTGCGCGCCTATTACGCTGCCGATCTGGTCGAGCAGGACGATCGCGTGGTGCTGGTGGTCTATACCGACCAGACCCTGATCAATGCCCAGAAGCGCTCGCCGCTCGATCGCGGGATTCTCGCCCGGGCGCTGCGCAATCTCGATGGCATGGGAGCCAAGGCGATCGGGATCGACATCCTGTTCGACCAGCCGCAGGACGAGGATGCCGAGCTGATCGAAGCGCTGCGCACGATGCAGACCCCGGTCGGCGTGGCCTATGCCAACCTTGCCACCAACAAGGACGATATCGTTTACGAGCAGCAGCAATATCTCGAAGCGTTTCAGTCCGAGCTTGCCGGCAGCAAGTCGCGTCCCGCCAGCATCCGGCTCGACAATACCTTTGGCGCAACCCGCAAATGGCCGACCATTGTCAAAAGCTTGCCGCCACTGCTGGGCCGCACGCTGATGGACGATGCGGGCGAGAGCGCTGCGGCCTTCAAGGGGTATGAAGGCGCGATCGACTATCGGCGGCAGAAATTCGTCGATTCCCCGCTGTTCGCCGCGCTCCAGATTGACCTGTTTGCCGATCCCGATCCCGAGGTGTTGCCGTTCCTCGCCGAGCAGATCGAAGGCAAATATGTGCTGATCGGCGGCGATATCGTCGATTACGACCGGGTCGAGACGACCTTTACCTCTGTCAATGGCGAGGTGCCGGCCGGGATCGCGGTGCACGCCGAGATCATCTCGCAGATGCTCGATAACCGCGTGCTCTCCCCTATCCCGACCTGGATACTGTGGGCGATGGCGGTGCTGGTGGTGGTGACCGCGGCGCTCACCGCGCTGCTCGAATGGCCCGCGCGGCGGCTGGCGCCGTTCATGGTGGTGCTGCTGATCGCCTTCATCGGCACCCCGGTGGCGCTGCAATTGCGCAATGTCGATACCTACGGCCTGCCTGCCTTCGGCTGGCTGATCGGCTGGATCATGGCCTTCACCGCGGTTACCGCCGCAGCGCGCGCCTCGGGCGCGGTGCAGCGCAATTTCGCGGCCAGCGCGCTCGGCAAGTATATCCCGCGCGACATTGCGCAGGCGATCATCGATAAGCCCGAACTGCTCAGCTTGGGCGGCGAGAAGCGCGCGATCTTCGTGCTGTTCAGTGATCTGGAAGGCTTCACCAAGATGAGCCACGCGATCGCGCCGGAAATGGTCGCGAAGCTCCTGAACCGCTATCTCGATATGCTGAGCCAGGTGGTGCTCGATCATGGCGGGGTGATCGACAAGTTCGTGGGCGATGCGGTGGTGGCCTTCTGGGGCGCGCCGATCAGCCGCCCCGACGATGGCGAGCGGGCCGCGCGCGCGGGCTATGCCCTGTGGCAGGCGGGCGAGGCCTTCCGCGCCGAGGTTGCCGCGATGGACCCTGATCTGCCCAAGATCGGCAAGACCCGCGTGGGCCTGCACTTCGGTGAGGCGGTGATCGGCAATTTCGGCGGGGCGACCCGGATCCAATACACCGCATTGGGCGATTCGATGAACACCGCCGCGCGGCTGGAATCGGCCAACAAGGCGCTCGCGTCCTCGGTGATGGCGAGCCGCGAATTTGCCGAGGCCTCGGGGCTGACATGGTGGCGGCAGATGGGACGGGTGCAATTGCGCGGCCGCGCAAAGCCGGTCGATCTGTTTGAACCGACACCCGATTTTCCGGAAGTCGACCGCAAGCTGCTGGCCGAAGCGAGCAATCTCGCCAACGCCGGAGACCGCGCAGGCGCGGTCCGGCTGGTGCAGGAGGTCGCTCAGCGACATACGGATGATTCAGCCTTGCGTAATCTGCTAGAGCGGATGCAGGATATTGATGAGGGAGGAACTTATGTTCTCGGCTAAATTGAAGCGGGCAATTGCGGCACTGGCGCTCGGCGGCGCTGCGCTGGCCTTACCGGTGGAGGCGATGGCCGGCGTGGTGGTGAAATCCACCGGGCCTTCATCCACCAAATATCCGGTCGGCACCAAACTGGACGACGATGCCTCGATTGCGCTGAAGGAGGGCGACGTGGTGACGGTGCTCACCGCCGAAGGCACGCGGGTTATCAAGGGCGCGGGCACGTTCCGCGTCGGTGACCGCCCGCAGGTCGCTTCGGACCGTTTCGCCTCGCTCACCCGCAAGCGCGCCGCGACCCGCGTGCGCACCGGGGCCGTGCGCGGCGACGGTGACGGCGTCGCGACCAATCCCAGCCTGTGGTATGTCGACATCACCCGCTCGGGCACGATCTGTCTCTATGATCTGGCGACCGTGCGGCTGTGGCGACCGGGCACCGAAGGCACCGCGACCTATAAGATCGCTGCTCATGGCAAGGGTGCGGCCGCAGCCGAGGTGACATTTGACGACACCGTCACCGTCGCCGCGCTCGATCCGGCGCGCCTGCCGATCACCGAAGGCGGCCACTACATGATCACCGCGCCCGATGGCACCACCAGCACCGCGTTCAACTTCGTGCTGCTGTCCGAGGATTATGCCGCGCCTGATGCGCTGGCCGAGGCTCTGATTGCCAAGGGCTGCTCGGTCCAGCTCGAAGCGCTGGCGACGACGATGGAAGGCTCGGCCGAAGCTGCGGGCTGACACGGCGCTCCGGGCGGCGGCAGCATCTGACGGTGCAGGCGAAAAAGCGCGGATTGCCTGTTGCATCGCGCCCCCAAGCTTGGGACAAGGGCACAGGTCGACTTGTCGAGGGGGAGTCGCGGCGCAGGGGAGTTCCTGGCGCGTCTCACCAAGCGCAGACACGGGCAGCTTGCTAGCCTGCCCCGCGCCTGCTCTATCTGGCAGGCCCGGCAGGTTGGCGGTAAGGCATCTCGGGGGGGATGACATGACGGGAGTTGTCGCGAAACGGATCGCAGGCCTCATCGGCAGGCCGCAATTTGTGCGGCTTCTGGCGGTGATTGGCCTTGCCGCACTCTATCCGGCCTCGGGCGCCATCGGCAATCCCACATTCGAAGGTGTCGCCAGCTGCGCGGGTTCCACCTGCCACGGCCGGGCCGAGGGCAATGGTGCGGTCGTCAGGCAAGACGAGATCGCCAGCTGGCAGGAGCCTTCCTCGGCCAGCGGTGCACATAGCCGGGCCTATGCCGTGCTCGGCGGCCGCAGGGGTCAGCAGATCGCCGCCAGCCTCGGCCTCGGCAATGCGCAATCGGCCCCGGCGTGCCTCGGATGCCATTCGACCTATGCTCCTGCCAGCCAGCGCGGGCCGAAGTTCACGCTGTCTGACGGGGTTGGCTGCGAAAGCTGTCATGGTGCGTCGGGCGGCGGCTGGCTCGCCGAACACTATGCGCTGCCTGCCACCCACGCATCGAATGTCGCGGCGGGCCTAACCCCGCTCGACAATCCCAAGACGCGCGCCAATGTCTGCCTCGATTGCCACTACGGCTCGTCCAAGCCGGGGCAGTTCGTCACCCATACGATGATGGCCGCGGGCCACCCGCGCGTATCGTTTGAGCTCGATCTGTTCAGCGCGCTCCAGCAGCACCACAATGTCGATGGCGATTACACCCGTCGCAAGGCTGCGCCCAATGCGGTGCGGTTCTGGGCGGTGGGTCAGGCCGAAGCCGTGCGCCGCGCGACCACCATGTTCGCGCAGCCCAAGTTCGCGATGGAAGGCGTCTTCCCGCAGTTCTATTTCTACGACTGCCATTCGTGCCACCGCAGTATCACCGATGGCCCGAGCCGGAAGCTGACCTTCGAGACCAATCCTGCGCGGCCGATCCCGTTCGGCAATCCGCCCTTCAATGACGAGAACATCATCATGCTGCAGGCGGTCGCAGGCGCGCTGGTGCCGGGCGAGGCGGGCGCGTTTCAGACCGCCGCGCGCGACTTCCACAAGGCGATGGGAGCAGGCCCCGCCGAAGCCCGCGCCGCCGCGCAGACGCTCGCCGCCCGCGCGGGTGCGTTGTCCGATGCGCTTTCGGCGCGCGGTTATGCCGGCGGTGATGCCTTCAAGGTGATCGGCACGATCGCAGGCGAGGCGACAAGCCCGCGCTTTACCGACTATGCCGGATCCGTGCAGGCGGTGATGGCGGTTGACACGCTGCTCAACGCGCTGGTCAAGGAGGGCCGCGTAACGCAGGGTGCCGCTGCCGGCATCCGCGGCGATATCGCGCGCGCCTACAAGGCGGTGGAAGAACCCAATGCCTATCGCCCGGCGGACTTCCGCACGGCGCTGAAATCCGCTGCCGGCGCGATCGGCAGGCTGCAATAGTCATGCTGAGGGGGGCGAAAACGGGTAGGATCGCGGGCGCTGCGCTGTTGCTCGCCTCCTGCGGAGGCGGTGACAGCGGCAATGGCGGAGCGACCGGGGCTGGTCCGCCGCCGCCACCCCCGCCGCCGCCGGCCGGACAGGTCTTCTCGGTTCCGTCCGCCGAAAGCCTCTCGACCACCGAAGTCGGCACCATCATCGCCCAGGCCGCCGCCGAAGCCCGCGCCCGCAATGCCGCAGCGACCATCGCAGTGACCGACCGGGTCGGCAATGTCCTGGCCGTATTCGCCATGCCCGGCGCGGGCGCGACGGCGACCATCTCGGCTGCGCCCAATGGCCAGAACATTGATGTGCAGGGGCTTGTGATCCCCAGCGCCGGAGCGGCCATCGCCAAGGCGATCACCGGCGCTTATCTGTCGAGCGGCGGGAATGCCTTCTCCAGCCGCACGGCAAGCTTCATCGTGCAGGAACATTTCCCGCCTGCGCCCACCACCGCCGGGCTCGAAAGCGGGCCGTTGTTCGGGGTGCAGTTCAGCCAGCTGCCCTGCTCCGATCTCGCGGCGCGCGCGAGCGACGGGCTGATCGGCCCCAAGCGCTCGCCGCTCGGCCTTGCGGCGGATCCGGGCGGCTTTCCGCTTTATCAGAACGGCGTGGTCGTCGGCGGCATCGGCGTGATCGCCGACGGAGTTTATGGCTTTGATGCCAACGTGCTCGACCGCGATGTCGACGTGGACGAGGCAATCGCGCTCGCCGGCACGGTCGGGTTCGAGGCGCCGGTCAGCATCCGCGCTGACCGGATCACGGCCGATGGCACGAGCCTGCGCTATACCGATGTCGAATATCCGCAGGTTGGCACGGGCGCGGGCGCGAGCTTTGCGGGGACTGCAGGCGCGCTGGTGCCGGTTACGGGCTATTATCCCGGCGGCGGGCTGCTGGCGGGTGCGGCCTATGGCACCGAGGCCTCGGGCGTGCGGGCCTCGACGATGGCGGAGTTTTCGAACCGCGATGCCTTCGTGCTCTCGAACGGAGCCGGCGCAAACCGCTTCCCGGTGCGCGGCGGGACCGATGCGGGCGATGTCGCCGCCCCGATCACCGCCACCGAGGCGCAGGCGATCCTCGAGGAAGCCTTCACCGTGATGAGTCGCGCGCGCGCGCAGATCCGCCAGCCGATCGACAGCCGCGCGCAGGTGACGATCAGCCTGGTCGATACGCGCGGGCGGGTGCTGGGCCTCGTGCGATCCCCCGATGCGCCGATCTTCGGCATTGATGTGAGCCTGCAGAAAGCGCGCACCACCAATTTCTTTTCAGGCGCGTTTGCCGCGAACGACCTGCTGGCTGCCGGCGGCGAAGTCGCGCAATTCGTGTCGCGCACGCGGACGTTCCTAGACGATCCGACGGCGCTCACCGGCGGCTTCGGCATCGCCAACCGCTCGGTCGGTAACTTGGCGCGCCCCTATTTCCCCGATGGCGAGCTCGGCCAGCCCAACGGGCCGCTGTCGCGCCCGATCGCGCAGTTCAATCCCTTCTCGACCGGCCTGCAAAGCGCCCTAGTGCTGGGCAATCTCGCGCAGCACCTCGCTTTCGTGACGGGCGCAAGCGGGACGGACACGCCGCGCAATTGCACCGGCCTGCCGCCAATTGCGGGCGGCAATGCGCGGCTCGCCAACGGCATCCAGATCTTCCCCGGCGCCGTGCCGGTCTATCGCGGCGGACAGCTGGTGGGCGGGATCGGGGTTTCAGGCGACGGGATCGATCAAGACGACATGATCAGCTTCCTCGGGCTCCACAATGCCGGCGCGCGGGCCAGCGGGATCGGCAATGCCCCCAATGACCGGCGCGCAGACCGCATCGTGGTGCAGGTCGGCAGCCGGCAGGTGCGGCTGCGCTATGTCAATTGCCCCTTCGCGCCGTTCCTCGATACGGCCGCGCAGAACGTGTGTGAGGGGCTGTAGCGATGAGCGCGCTGTTCCTCCCCGCTCTGCTCCTGGCGCAGGCAGCCCCGCCGCCGCCCGAGGAACTGGCGCCGACCGTCACGCCGCCGGGCGATCAGGCTCAGCCGCAAACCACGCCCAATTGGGACGAGGCAGAAGCCCCGCCGGTCGATCCCGAACTGATCGATGGGCGCGAGCGCCCCGGCTACACCGCGCCGCTGCCCGAGCGGATCGAGCAGCGCAACGAAGGCGCGATCCGCGCGCCGCCGCCCGAAGCCTTCCTCAAGGACCAGCTCCCCATCCCCGATCGCTGGCGATTGATCGAAAGCCTCGGCCTGGTGCGCGAGAACCTGCTCGATCCCTATAACCAGAACACCTACAAAGGTGACCGGCCGATCAATCCGGACAAGGTGCCGTGGTTGCCGATCAAGGGGGACGACTGGTTCTTCGTCGCCAACCTGATCTCCGACAGCGTGTATGAACCGCGCACCTTCCCGATCCCTGTGGGCGTGCAGACCACCGAAGACCCTGATCGCAACGACGTGTTCGGGAACGACTTCAGTCAGGTGTTCAGCCAGACCTTCATCGCCGGTTTCGCGCTGCTGAAAGGCTCGACCACCTTCAAACCGCCGACCATCGAATACCGCCTGACGCTCGCCTACAACGTCAACTATGTCGATGTGCCCGAGCGCCGCGTGTTGTTTGTCGAGCCGTCCAAGCCAAGCCACCGGCTCGACCAGTTCCTCGGGGTGCAGGAAGCTTTCGTCGATTACCACTTCAGCCAGTTCGACAATGACCGGTTCGATTTCATCTCGATCCGCGCCGGCATCCAGCCGTTCCAGTCGGACTTCCGCGGCTTCCTGTTCAACGACCAGCAATTGGGCGTGCGCCTGTTCGGATCGCGCGACAACAACCGCTTCCAGTTCAATCTCGGCGCCTTCTGGCGGCTGGAGAAGGACACCAATTCGGGCCTCAACGCGATCCTGCGGAGCCCGCGCGATGATTTCGTCTTCGTCGCCAATGCCTATCGCCAGGACTTCCTGATCCCGGCGCTCACCAGCCAGGTCACCGTGGTCTACAACATGAACCGCGAGGCTGATGATATCCAGATCGACACCAACGGCTTCCCGGTGCGCCCGGCGCTGCTCGGCACGCTGCGGGGCCGCGAATATGATGTCGCCTATCTCGGCTACAACGTCGATGGCCGGCTCGGCCGGGTGAACCTGACAGGCAGCTTCTACTGGGCGCTGGGGGAGGACCGGAACAGCTTCTTCACTGACCGTCCGGCCGATATCAACGCGCAGTTCGCCGCGGTCGAGGCGAGCTATGATCGCGACTGGATGCGCTTCCGCCTGTCGGGCGCCTTTGCCAGCGGCGACAGCGATCCCTATGACGACAAGGAAACCGGGTTCGACGCGATTTTCGAGAACCCGGTCTTTGCAGGGGCGGACACCTCCTACTGGATCCGCCAGACGATTCCCTTTGCGGGTGGCGGGCGCGCGATCAGCATCAATGGCCGCAACGGGTTGCTCAATTCGCTCCGCTCCTCGAAGGAGCAGGGGCAGAGCAATTTCAACAACCCCGGCCTGATGCTGGTCGGCTTGGGCGCGGATTTCGATCTGACCCCGCAGTTCCGCCTCTCGGCCAACGCCAACCACCTGTGGTTTGAAAACACCGCCACGCTCGAGGTGCTGCGCAACGAAGGCTCGATCCCCAAGGAGATCGGCTATGACCTTTCGGCCGCGGCGATCTGGCGGCCCAAGGCCAACCAGAACATCGTGTTCCGCCTTTCTGCCGCAACGCTGCTGGCGGGTGACGGCTTCCAGGACCTATTCGACAATCTCGGTGAAAAGCAGGAATTCTATTCGATCCTTGCCAACGTGGTGCTGACCTACTGATGCTCAAGATTGGCCAACCTCTCGTCCGTCATCTCGCGCTGCTGCTGGCGGCGCTGGTTCTCGCGCTTGCGCTGTTCGCTGGCGACACGCAGGCGGCGGACAAGGAGAAGCCGGTCAAGCGCGACTACTCGATGGTGTTCGCGCCGCCTGCGCCGCAGCGGCAATCGGTCGCGGAAATGAACGCCAAGTCCGAAGGCTGCAACTCCTGCCACGTCAAAACCGACGCGCCGACCATGCACGTGACGCCCGCGGTGCGGCTGGGCTGCACCGATTGCCACGGCGGCAATGCAAGCGTGCGCGGGAATTCCGAGCTCGCGCATGATGATCCCGCCTATGTCGCTGCGCGCGACCAGGCGCATGTGCTGCCCAAATATCCCGACAGCTGGCACTTCCCGTCCTCGGCCAATCCCAAGCGGTCCTACGCGCTGCTCAACAAGGAAAGCCCCGAGTTCATCAAGTTCGTGAACCCCTCGGACTACCGCGTCGCGCGCGAGGCCTGCGGATCCTGCCACATCCAGGCGATCGAGGCGGCGGAACGCTCGATCATGGCGACCGGCGCGATGCTGTGGGGCGGGGCGAGCTACAATAACGGGATCCTGCCCTACAAGAACTACCTGCTCGGCGAGGCCTATACCCGCGACGGCGATGCGGCCAAGATCACCACGCCGGGCGCGGGGCCGGGGGGCAAGCTGTCGGACGATCAGGTCGCGCGCGGCGTGCTCGCCGAGATGTATCCGCTCCCCACCTGGCACGTGATCCCGCCGGGCGATGTGTTCCGCGTGTTCGAGCGCGGCGGACGCACGATCAACTCGCAGTTCCCCGAAATCGGCCTGCCCAATCCCTCGGGCTCGATCCAGCGTCTGGAAGAGCCGGGGCGGCCCGACCTCAAGCAGTCGAACCGCGGTCCCGCCACCGGCCTGCGCGTCGCGATCCCGGCGCTCAACATCCACAAGACCCGCCTCAACGATCCCTTCACCTGGTTCATGGGCACCAATGACCAGCCGGGCGATTATCGCCATTCGGGCTGTGCGAGCTGCCACGTGGTCTACGCCAATGACCGCGAACCGCGCCATTCGCTGACCTACGCGCAATATGGCCGCGACGGGCAGACGATCACGGTCGATCCCACTATCGCTGGCAAGATCGAGCACGCGGCAGGTTATGGCGATCACGGCGGCGCGAAGGCCGGCGGGCACGGTGCGGTCAAGGAGCCGGGTCACAAGGATGACGACCACGGCGATACCAAGGGGCCGGGCAAGCGCGCCGATGACACGCTGACCTATGACGGGAAGCAGAAGGAAAAGGGCCACCCGCTGAGCCACGTCTTCACCCGCGCGATCCCGACCAGCCAGTGCATGAACTGCCACATGCACCAGCCCAATATCTTCCTGAACTCGTTCCTCGGCTACACCATGTGGGATTACGAGAGCGACGCGCCGTCGATGTGGCCCAAGGAGCAGAAATATCCCACCGCGGCCGAAATCCGCGCGGTTACCGATCGCAACCCCGAGGGCGCAGCGCCCAAGGGCAAGTGGGCCGACGTCGACTTCCTGCGCAATGTCTACGATCTGAACCCGACGCTGAAGGACACCCAGTTCGCCGATTATCACGGCCACGGCTGGAACTTCCGCGCGATCTTCAAGCGCGACCGCAAGGGCAATCTGCTCGATGCAGGGGGCAAGATCGTCGATCCCGATGATCCGGAGAAGTGGCGCAAGGAAGGCGAGGGCAAGTTCGTGCCCGCCGGCGTCAATCCCGGCAAGGCGGTCCACATGATGGACATCCACGCCGAGGTCGGCTTGCAATGCGCCGATTGCCACTTCGAGCAGGATAGCCACGGCAATGGCCTCATCTATGGCGAGGTCGCCAACGCAATCGAGATCACCTGCAAGGACTGCCACGGCACGCCCGACGCTTACCCGACGCTGCGCACCAGCGGCCCCGCCGCGCCGCCGGAGGGCCACAACCTTGCCCTGCTGCGCAATCCCGATGGCCAGCGCCGGTTCGAATGGATGGAAGGCGCCGATGGCCGCCGCAAGCTGATCCAGCGCTCGATCGTCGATCCCAAGCTCGAATGGGAGATGAGCCTCGTCAAGGACTCGGTTGATCCGGCCACGCCTGTGTTCAACGCCAAGGCGGCGCGCGCGAAACTCGTCAGCCGTTACGGCGCGGAAACCGGCAATTTCGAATTCGGCACCGGCATCGGCGAGGATGACCGCGCGCACCGCGATCCCGAAATGGCGTGTTTCACCTGCCACCTTTCGTGGACCACCTCGTGCGGCGGGTGCCACTTGCCGATCGAGGCCAACTGGAAAACCAAGAGCCACCGCTACGAAGGCGGCGAGACGCGCAACTTTGCCACCTACAACCCGCAGGTCGCGCGCGACGAAATGTTCCAGCTCGGCAAGCACCAGACCACCAAGGGCAATCAGGTCGCCCCGGTGCGGTCCTCCTCGGCGCTGATCCTGTCCTCGACCAATATCAACCGCGAACGCATCTATGTGCAGCAGCCGCCGATCTCCGCGATCGGCTTCTCCAGCCAGGCCTTCGCGCCGCACTTCCCGCACACCGTGCGCAAGACCGAGACCAAGACCTGCACCGATTGCCACCTCTCGGCCAAGGACGATAACAACGCGATCATGGCGCAGCTGCTGCTCTTGGGCACCAACTACGTCAACTTCGTCGGGCTGAACGCATGGACGGGCCTTGAAGGCGGGTTCCAGGCCACCCGCGTCACCGAATATGACGAGCCGCAGGCGGTGATCGGCTCCTACCTCCACCGCTATGCCTATCCCGATTACTGGAAGCTCCATGTCGACGATAACGAGCGCGAGCTGAAGAACTGGGTGCGCGGCAAGACCTTCGACAAGAAGATGTCCGGCGAGACCCACCCCTTGGAGGAATTCGCCAATATCCACGAAGGCACGTCCGACCGCGTCGGGTGCCTGCAGCTGCGCGGCGAATATATGTTCGTGGCCGCAGGCAAGGGTGGGTTCACCGCCTATGATGTCGCGAGCATTGCCAACAAGGGCACCTCGGAGCGGATCATCAAGGGCCCGTTCTCCGCGCTGGGGCATGACGCCACCGTCAAGACCACCAACGCCACCTGCATGGCGCTGGCGACCAACCAGCCGATCGCCCCGACGCGCAACACCGAGAAAATGCGCGAGATGAACCAGGAGCAGGCGTTCAAGCCGATCTACAACTACGCCGTGGTGACCGACGCTGTCGAAGGCATGATCCTCGTCAACGTCAACACGCTGGCGGACGGCGAATTCCGCAACAACCAGCTGAAGCGCAAGGTGTTCGGCGATGGCTCCACGGCATGGAACCCGGGCGGGGTGCTGGCCGGTGCGCGCCACATCACGCTGGCGGGCGAAGTGGCCTATATCACCGCCGACAAGGGCCTGGTGGTGGTCGATCTTGCTGATCCCGACACGCCCACGCTCGCCGCTGTGCGCGAGCTGCGTGATGCGCGGGCAAGCGCGATGCAGTTCCGCTACCTGTGGGTCTCGGATGCCGACGGGGTGAAGCTGTTCGACGTCACCAGCTTGCACAACCCCGTGGCGGTGACCGAAGGCACGGTGCCGCTGGCGGACGCACGGCGCATCTATATCGCGCGCACCTATGCCTATGTCGCCGCCAAGGGCGACGGCCTCGTGATCCTCGATGTCGAGAACCCGCGCCGCCCCCGCATCTTCCAGAAGGTGACACTCGATGGCGCCCTCAACGATGCCGAGGATGTGATCGTCGCGACCACCAATGCCTCGCTGTTCGCCTACGTGGCGGACGGGAAGAACGGGATGAAGGTGCTGCAACTCACCAGCCCCGATAGCCAGCGCAATTTCTACGGCTTCAGTCCCGCGCCGGTGCCCGAGATGATCGCCTGGGCGAAGACGCCTTCGCCCGCGATCGCGCTCTCCAAGGGCCTCGACCGTGACCGTGCGGTGGACGAGACCGGCGGGCAGATGGCGGTGTTCGGGCGGCTTGGCTCGCGGCCCTTCAACCGGCCCGAGATGGAGAAGCTGTTCATGACCCGCTCGGGCGTGCCGTGGAAGGTCTCGGACGATGTCGACATGAACCGCTGGGTCGGCCGCGGAGGCCAAGGCCCTCAACGGGCGGCGGCGCGGAAATAGCTTTGGCGCCATTGCATGAGGCGGGTCATCGGCCCGCCAATGGACGGGCCGCGAGCGCACGCGCGCGAGCCGCAGGCGCTCAAGCCCGCAGGGCTTGAAACAGCGCCGAGGACGTGCCTGCGGAGGCGGGCACGCAAACAAGAAAACTTACTACCGCTCGGCGAACATGCCTTCGATCATCGGTTGCAGCCCGGCATTGAACCGCGCCAGCACCTTCCAGTCGCCGACCCGCTCGTAATGCGATACGAGGCTCTGCCCGTCCCAGCGATGGAGCGCATAGGTCGGCGGTTCGGTGGTGATCAACTCGCGGTCATCGGGCACGTTCTGGTCGATCGGCGAGAGGTCCATCGCCACCAGCGGTGCGACCGAGGGCGTGACCCCGAGCGGAATGCCGGCAAAGCGCGTGGTGATCTGGCGGTGCAGGTGCCCGCAATGGATCGCCTGCACCTGATGCTGCCCCGTGAGCACATCGCGCAGGCGCACGATCCAGGCCTCGTCGGGCGCGGGGTCCATCCAGTCGATCCCGACCACCACCGGCGGGTGATGCATGAAAATCAACGTCGGCTGCGCGGGCGCTTCGGCGAGGCGATCGGCCAGCCAACGCGCCCGGGCATCGCAGAAGGCCCCGCCGTGGCGGCCATCCTCGAGCGTATCGAGGCAGATGATCCTGAGGCCGAGCGGCGCCTCCACGACATAGTGCAGGAAGCCGCCCTCGGCTGGCTCGACCTGCGGGAAAGCGCCCAGCAGTCCTGCGCGGCTATCGTGATTGCCCACCATCGGGATGATTGGAAACGGGCAATCCTGCAGAAACGCTGATGTTTTTGCGAAACTCTCGTCATCGCCGTGATCGGTGATGTCGCCCGAAAGCACCAGCATGTCAGGCCGGTTGGGGCCATCCATCAGCCGCGCGAGGGTGGCGCGAAAGCGGGTGAGATTGAGCTCTTCGGGCTTTTCATCAGGGGCAAAGCCGACGTGAATGTCGGTCATCTGTGCGATCAGCACGGCCCCAGAGGATTCGGCGACCCAGCCCATTCCTAGTTGCTAGCGGAACCTGCAATTGCTGCAACAACTGTTTTGGCGGCTGCGGGTTTGGACTTAGGCGGCGGGAGGGGTTTGGGAACGTAGTGCGGCTCTGGCCCCTTGGGCGACCACTGGCCGGCGGGCACGTGGTAGGCGTGGCACATCGCGCATTCGGAAGGCACGATCTTCTTGGTCTTCACCGCTGTCGCCCCGAGGTGACAATCGCGGCAGCTCTTGAGATCGGGGATCAGCAGATCGCTCGCCGCCCTTGAGGTGTCCGCCGCGTGGCAATCGGTGCATTCCTCCTTCTTGTGCGCCTCGTGGCTGAAATAGCCGCTGGTGAGGAAGCGATCGGGCAAGTTGACCGGGATGAGATCGGCCTGCCCCGTGGGGCCGCGGGCGGGCAGGTGGCACTCGGTGCAGATGCCGCCGGCTGACAGGGCGTTGGATAGCCCGATATAGGCACGCACCGGGCGGCCGAAATCGGCCGCATAGGCGCCGTTGCCGCCAAATTGCCCGGGGCGCTCGCGGCCGCTGGTGATTGCGCGGCGGGGCCCGGTATTGATGCGCGCGAGATCCTCGGCGAGATCCTTGATGTCGCCGTGGCGCAGGTTGCTGAACCCGCTCCCCGTGCGGCCTGAAACGAGGCTGTGGCAGCCCTCGCAGGAATCCTCCATCTTGACCTCCTTGAAGGAGATCTTGTCGGCGGTGAGGCTGTGGCAGTCCTTGCATTCGAGCGGCTCGCCATATTGCGGCAGGCTCAGCGCCATCCGCGCCGCGCCGCCGCGCGCGTCCATGTGGACGTCATGCGGGAATTTGAGGCCAGAGCGTTCGAGCGGCTTGCTATCCAGCGAAGCGCGCACGGGCGTGGCCGCGCCGAAGCTGGCGTAATAGGCCGGGCGGAACTGCGGGTGCTCCTTGCCGAAATCATGCGCATTGGTGAACGCAGCATCTGTCAGCCGTGTGTCCAGCGTGTCGTGGCAATCGGCGCAGAAGGCCTCTGACGCAGGCTTCTGGCGCACCGGGCCTTCGTGCTCGGCATGGCAGGAGACGCAGCCCAGCGGGCCTTCCTTGCCAAATCCCTGCGCGATCTTCCATTGCAGCGCGTCGCCGGAACTCAGCGGCGCCATGCCCTTGGCGAGGCGCGGCATCGCGGCATGGTCGCCGGTCTCCTTGTGGCAGCCAATGCAGGTTTCGTCCTGCACGCTCTCGAACGCGGCGACGTGGCAGCTTTCGCAATTGTCTTCGAGATCATGGTGCTTGAGTGACAGCTCGCCGCTGGTCCAGGCGGCGTCCAGCACCACTTGGCCGGGCGTCTTGCCCTCGGGATCGACCTTCACCGGCGCGCGCATCATATAGCTGGCGACCGGCACCGCGAGCAGCAGCAGCAGGATCGCGCCCGCAAACACCCAGCTCATTGCGCGCTTGCTCGGCAACACGCTGGCGAGCGCGAAGCCGCGCAGCGCGTCGCCCTTGCCTTCGTCAGCGGTGACCTGGCGGATGGTGATGCTGGTGTTGCCGTCGCTCTCGCGCGCAACCGCCAACCGCGCCGCGCCCAAGGCAATCTCGCCGCCGGTGCGCGGATCGATGCTGCCTTCGGTGACCACCCGCCCATCGAGCCCGAAGCCCAGCGTGCCGAGCGCCGCGACGCCCAGCGTCCCGTCCGGCTGCGTGACAATCCGCACATGGTTCTGCTCGACCGCGAGATCGGGCAGGTGAATGTCGTTTTCCGACGCGCGGCCGATGGTGAGGGCGGTTTGCTCGACCACCCGGTCGCGGATCAGCTCGCGCCCGGCGGCGGTTAAATCGATGGTGCGGATCAGGAATGCCACAGCCAGCCCCTCACCAGTAGAAGAACACAGAGATGACATGCGCGGTGAGCGCGGCGATCAGCGCGATGGTCAGCGGGATGTGGATGAACAGCCAGATCTCCAGCATCGCGCGGATGCGCAAGGCGCCGCGGATCTGGTCGAGCTGTTCGCGGCGTTTCTCGAGCAAGGCGGCGACGCGGGTGGTCGCCTCACCTGTGCCGCCCATGCCCCGCAAGGCGCGGGTGGTGGCGCAGCCGGGATAGCTCCCCGTCAGCCGTGCCAGCGGGCCGCCGGCGAACACGTCCTGCGCCAAGGCGGCAATCACCAGATCGGCCTCGGCGCGGCCCAAAGGCTGGGCGGCGCTTTCCAGCTGGCGATCAATCGCGGTCAGCGCATCGAGCATCTGCGCGCGGGTCATTTCATTGCGGTTGGCCGAAAGGCTGGCGGGCAGAGTGGCATAGACCACCACGCCGTAGATGCCGGTGATGATCACCAGCAGCATCAGCACATAGGCCAGCGTGTGGACGTTCCAGCCGATCTGGAAACCGGTGTGCAGCGTGCCGATCACGATCAGCGCGAGGCCGAGATAGACATGGGCGCTGGTCCACGCCTTGAGGCTCCACACGCCGGGATTGATCCGGCGCTTTCTCACGCCGAGCAGCGAGAGCCAGATGATCAGGCCGAACCCGATCGTGCCCAGCGTATAGCCATACCAGCTGCCGCCATTGGGGCGCGGCTGCTGGTCGATCATCAGATAGCCCGCGATGCTGATGCCGCTTAAGGCCAGCGCGATCCACAGCCAGCGGAAGCCCTTGTGCTTTAAAAAGCTGACGTGACCGGAATCGCGCCGCCGCTCGTCCTGCGAAAAGCGGTTCTTGCCCGCGCCCCCTGCCTTGGTCGCCATTACTCAGGCCCTTCGGCGAGCTTGGTAAAGGTCAGGAACTTGTCGGGCGACACGCGGATCGCCGCGCCGGTGGGGCAGGCGCGCACACAGGCCGGGCCGCCGTCGATGCCGGAGCACATGTCGCACTTGATCGCGAGCTTGGCCTTGGCCCCCCCCGCATTTGGGCCTTCCTTCTCGGCGGCCTTCTTGCGCCAGCTATAGGACGCCTCGCCCGGGCCGGGGCCTTTGCCGAACAGCATCCATTGCAGCAGGCTCGGCTTCTTGGGCGGCTTGGCGTCCATGCGGATCACGCCGTAGGGGCAGTTCCTCTGGCAGTTGCCGCAGCCGATGCAGGTCTCGTCGATGAACACCTCGCCGTCCGGTCCGCGCTTGATCGCGTTGGGCGGGCAATCGGCCATGCAATGCGGGTGTTCGCAGTGGCGGCATGATGTCGGCACGTGCAGGTGCGCATAGGTCTTGCCGGCCTCGCGGTCGAGCCGCGAGAGGCCGTCGTGACTGTCGGCGCAGGCCTTTTCGCAATTGTCGCAGCCGATGCACAGCTTCTCGTCGATCAGCAGCACATCGGTCGCTTCGCCGATGCCGTTGTCGACGAGGAATTGCGCGGTTTGCGAATAGAGATCGACCGCGCTCGAAAACTCGTCCTTGCGGCTTTCGATGAAGGCGTTGGTGGCGCGCCGCCCGGTCATGTCCTTCAGCGCGCGTTCGCGCAGGGCGGGGTGCTTGGCGAGCAGTTCGAGGAAGCCTTCGCCCGGCAGGCGGATTACTTCGGACTTGATCGCGGCCTTGACGGTGGCGGTGCGGGCGCTCCCGTCGATCACTGCCATTTCGCCGAAGTAGGAACCGGCGGGGAGGTAGGAGAGGAACACCGGCCGGTCGCCAATCGCCTTCTCGACGATCATCGAGCCGCGCCGGACAATGAACACGTCCTTGTCGTCCGCGCCTTCGTTGATGATGATCTCGCCTGCGCGCTTTTCCTGCACCTGCGCGGCCTCGACCAGCGGCGCGACATCCTCGCGCTTGAGGCCCGAGCCGAACATTTGCAGCAATTGCCGCTCGATCGAGATGCGCTCGATTGCCTTCTTGGCGCTGGGCACCTGCGATTGCAGCTTGAGCGCAGCGAGACGCGAGATTTCGACCACGACGGTGTCTTCGGCGGCGCGGATCGTCGCCCCGCGGCGGCGGCCCGAAATCAG
>Ga0315899_10001710_pt1 | contig 24946 bp, 14 predicted proteins | sample LakEriMetagenome_2_FD_203518 | JGI IMG/M metagenome (GOLD analysis project Ga0315899, IMG submission 203518) | Freshwater fungal communities from buoy surface, Lake Erie, Ohio, United States - Buoy 4 MA112 | ecosystem: Environmental > Aquatic > Freshwater > Lake | place: USA: Lake Erie, Ohio... | reverse complement strand
CGAAGGTTTGCTTGAGGAGTACAAGAAGAAGCGAACGTTTCGCGGGAAGATCGTCACCGAGGTTTCTCCTTTACGAGTCTTTTTTCCGGCGGAGGAGTATCATCAGGATTACTTTGCCAAGCATCCAGAGAAGCCATATTGTCAAGCGAACATCTTGCCAAAGATCGGCAAATTTGAGCGTGGATTCAAAGAGAACAGCAAGGTTGTCAAGCTAAAGTCGCTCAAAGCCGAGCGCGAGAAGCAGCAGCGGGAGTCACGTTCGAACAATGGTTCGAAGCAACGGTGGGTTTTTGAGAATGTCGCGGGGACGGGTCAAGCGGGCTTTGAGGGGGATGGTGGGCCGGCCCGCGAGGCGCAACTCAACAATCCCTTTGGAGTGGTTCGAGGTCCGGATGACTGTATTTGGTTTTGCGAATACACCGGGCAGCGTATTCGTCGAATTCGCAAGGATGGTATTTTAGAGACAGTTGCGGGCTCTGGGAAGACAGGGTTTGAAGGTGATGGTGGCAGTGCTTTACAAGCGTCCTTCAATCAGCCACATGAGATACGGTTTGATCGCAAAGGGGATTTGTACGTCGTCGACATGCAAAATCATGTTGTTCGCAAAATAGAAATGTCAACCGGGGTTATACGGACCGTGGTTGGGACTGGCAAGCCTGGGTATCAGGGGGACGGAGGTCCCGCGGATCGAGCCATGTTGCGTCAACCGCATAGCATTCAATTCGGTCCGGATGGGAGTTTATATATTTGCGATATCGGCAATCACGCGATTCGCAGAGTCGATATGCAAACTGGAGTAATCGAAACATTTGCGGGAACCGGACGTGCAGGGCCGACCCCCGACGCAGCGCCCCTTGTTGGTACACCGCTCAATGGTCCAAGGTCAATCGATTTTGATTCCCAAGGAGACATGTGGCTCGCTACGCGTGAAGGGAATCAAGTCTTTCGCGTACGGATGAAAGAAGGGCGTTACGAGCATATTGCAGGAACGGGGAAGAGTGGGGACACCGGCGATGGTGGCTTGGCGAAAGTCGCCGAATTGAAGGGTCCCAAAGGGATTGCGATCGATGGATCTGGAAATGTTTGGTTAGCCGACACCGAGAGCCATAAGGTTCGGCGGATCGATGCGAAAAGTGGAGTGATCGAGACCATTGCCGGGACGGGGCAAGAAGGAGACGGTCCTGTGATGGAAGACCAAGATGCAGTAGGGGGGGGCGAAGGATCCGAAATTCGGGATGCGAAGCTATGCCGGCTAGCCAGGCTGCATGGGATCTTTGTCGATACGGATGGATCGGTCTGGATTGGGGATAGTCAAGCGCATCGCATCCGTGTGTTGCGGTTGGCGAAGCAGTAAAGGGGGAAGCTGTAGAGGGGGGCGAGTACGAGTACCGCTTTGATGAGTACGAAAGGGGTGGGGCGAAACACCTTCTCGAGTACTCAGTTGGGAATAATTCGAATCGTCGATAAGCGACATCACCACCGCACGCGAGGGCTTACAGCGGTGCGGAGGATGCCAAGAATAGCCGCTTGCTAAAGGCTCGTGTGAAGCCAATGTTGTTCAGCGACGAGTTGGTATTGAGGTTGATATTCGCAATCGTTTGGAATCCGGCGGTACCTTGGGTGGTTCCTGGGTTAGACGATTGGAAGGAGAACCCAGGGGGCGTGGAAACTTGGACGTTGTAGTTTCCTTGTTGAACGTTGTTGAATACGTAGTCACCGTTTTGATTGGTGGTGGTCAGCAAGTTCACAGGGGTCGTTCCAGTAAACGGTGTGCCGGTTAAAAAGACACTTGCGCCTGGAATCCCCGGGTCAGTTGGATCACTGACATTGTTCTTCTCGACGTCCACATAAATTCGGCCGGAGAGGTCCACCGTACGAGCTGCGAGTAGGGTTGTTACTTCGGCGCGATTATTATCGAGGTTTGTCTCATTGAAGGTTGCATCGGTAGTTGCGATGGTTGTCGAGTTGATCAAGGAAGGTCCTGAGGTACCGGCTAGGACAGCTGCAACGATTTGAATGTTGCTTTGCGAGGCCCGTGGAGCAATGGAGCCTACGTTGAATACAACATTATCTGGATTGGAAGGATTTGCGTCGACGGCGGAAGCTGGCACAGCCACGAAAGCATTGTTCAGCGATGCGCTGATCACTCTCAGACCGTCAGGAATGTTGTCGACTACGACAACTTCTTTCGCTTCGATAGGGCTGTTGTTGATCGCTTTGAGGGTGTAGGTAATCGTCGCACCTTCGGTCGTATTCGCAGGACCGAATTTTTCGATTGCAAGATCGAAGTTAGGGTTCAATCCAATGTCGATCGAGTTATCGGTATTTGCGTCATTATCACCGTCCGAGGTTGGTGCTGAGCCTGGAGTGAGGACAACACGTTTGGTGACCGCTCCGCCTCCTACGAGGGTCACTGCTGTGTTGGCATTGTTCGTTGAATTGGGGGGAACGACGGAGCTGACGCTGTAGCCGGCAGCAGGATTACCGTTGGCGAATTGCGAAGCGGGGATGATGACGAAGTAAGCGCCTTGGGGGATGGGGGCAAACGCATAAAGCCCAACGGTGCTTGTGCTGGTGGTTTGTGGGGCGCCCAAGGATGTGATCGCTTGTTGATCGATTCCGGGGCTGTAGATTCCATCGTTGTTGGAGTCTTCGATCAGCTGCAATTGAACGTTTGGCACTCCAACTTCTGGGTTGGTTCCAGTGTTGTCCCAAATACCGTTGTTGTTGCGATCGGCGAATACTTGGTTGCCGATGGCCATCGCGGTGAGGTTTGCCAAGTTGACTTGACGGGTCGAAGGGCCGACGGTGCTGAAGGTATTGACGATCGCGTCTGCGGCATCTGGGCCGGTGACTTCTATTTCGATAGCACCAACGTTTGCGAAGTTAGCGCCAGAGCCGGCGAGTGAAGTGAAGTCTGAGAATGGGACAATTAGGTCAGCTGTTGCGTTCGCTCCTGAGGTTGTCGGGATAGGTACTTCTCGCGAAGAAGCGTTCGCACCGCTATAGACTCGGATGATTAACCGCGTACCGGCTTCGCCACCGATTTGGAATCGGAATGCGTTTGCCGATCCGGCGGAGGTCAGGTCGAGGTTGTTCAAGCCTGTGGAATTCAGGGAAGCAGAGCCGTCGAGACCATCGTAGGAGACGACTCGTTTGCCGTTGGCTCCGGCGCCCACATCGAAGACGAGTTCACCTGGTTTCGGGGTGCCGTTGGCAGAAACGCTGATGGTACCTGCTGTTGCATCGACGAATATGTCACGTTCCCCGCCGAGGGCTTCTGGGGCAGCGAGGATCGATGAGTTCGGAGTCGCCCCGGGGAAGTTCGCATTGACGACTTGTTGTGTTGTGTTGAAGGTGTCGATGACAATTTTGTCAACGATTGCGATATCCGAGTTGTTGATGGTAACTTTTTGAACGCGCTGAGCGAAGCGTTGTGTAAAGCCGTTGGGTTGGGTGTTTTGAACGACGAAGTAATTCCCGACGGATTCGGCGGTTAGGGTGTAGCCACCGTTACCGGCTGAGGTTGCAGAGTCTTTGAGGGTATCTGAAGGTCCATAGACACCATCGCCGTTGTCTTGGAAGAGTTGCACGACCACGCCGCTAAGTGGTGTATCGCCGGGGCTGAGTTGGGTGTCGTTGTTAATATCGTGAAATACGGTCCCTTGGATATCTGCGGCGAAGAGTTCGCGGCCTTCGAGCAGTTCCATTCGGAGTCGGCGACGCGCGGATTCTCGGGCTTCATTTCGAGCGATCGAGTTACCTTGAAGTGCGTTCTTTAATTGCTTCCAGAAACCAGCCATGGCAAACCAACCTTTGAAAGGACAGACTTATGATGCTTCGAGTAAGTTCCCGCTAGGTGTAGGTAAAAACCCACTTTGCGGCAGACGCTAACCGTGCAACGAGCGACATAAATAGACACGAAGGCTTGCATCGACACTAAGGGATGCAAGCCTTCGAAGATTTCCATGTGGGAACGATTGCGCCGAGTTTACCAACGGTACTCGGTGTTTACCAACGGTACTCGATGCCGGCCGTAAGACCTTGAACCCAGTAGTTCGTCTCACGGACCGTGAATCCTGGTCCGAGGTAGGAGTTCGTTGGGATCGCAGGTGGGAGCAAGTTCGTGTTGACGGTTGTATCGATTTGATCGCCTGGCCGCAGGACGCTTGCCCAGAAGATACCGGTATAGCCGACGTTGAGTTTGAGTCGTTCTGTTAGTTGATATCCAAGTGTTGTGCCGAATTCTGGGACGACCCCGAATTCATTTCGGTCGACTACGCCGATGTTTCGACCTTGTTGAGCCAGAAGGCCACCGTTCATTGGGGTCGCATCGCGAGGGATACGCGTGCTGCCTTGGATTTCCAGCCATTGGCGGTTGATCCCGACACTCACTCGCATCAAAGAGTCGAGAGTCCAGAATCCGCGTCGTCCGATCCATTGGAACCCTAGTTCCATACCGTTGAACTGATTGAAGGTTCTGAAGTTGTCTTCGATCAAGAAGCTGCCAGGATTGTTAGGGCTCAAGGAGGTTAGGTCTTCGGTGACGCTCAACGACTCATCGAGTTGCATAAATCGCCATCCGAGTGTTGCATCGATTCGGGATTGAGCCGGGATAGGTCCGCAGTCCCAAGGTGAGCAAGACTCTTTGGTTGAGCAGCACAAGATGTGACGGAATCGCACGGCGGCAGCGTCCAATCGCGAAGTCGCATCGACTCGGATTTTTCCGCTGACGAGTCCTGGGAAAGCGACCAATTCCGCGTCTTGAAGTCCGGTGATATTGTTGTAGAAAGGTCGGGCAAGGATCGGTGTTCCGGTCGAGGACCGTTCGAACGATTCGGCTTGCTCGGCAAATCCAAAGTATTCACCTTCGGCACCGAAGTCAGGTCGGACTGCGGACCATAGACCTACACGAACGCGGATTCCGCTGATGCTGTCGGTGAAGGCTTCGTCGTTACCGCCGTAGAGAACGTTGGCTCCAGGCAGAACCCCAGCGAGTGACTGTGAGGTGCCTGCGGGTGACGTCGAGACCAAGGCTGGCATGTTCATGCCGCTTGCGAAAAGCCCAAGATAATCAACGCTGACCCAACCGTGAGAGGGTAAGCAGATGCAAAGTTGGCGTCCTGGCAAATCTCCACCTGGATGGCACAAGTCAACTCCGAATGGGTTGCCGATGCCGCACGAAGAGCAACTGGGCTCCCCGCAGCTTGCGCATCCTCGGGAGTGCCCGGCGTGCGAGCCGTAAGCAGTTTCGAAGCCGTTCGCGTCGTGCATCATCGGTTCGTCGTCGTAGTAGACTTCGCCGTGCGTTCCCTCTGGATATTCGCCCACGATATATTCGCCGTCGGATTCCTCGCCGCCTAAAACGACTTCGTCACCGTATTGCATCGAACCTTCGTTATATGCATCCGACTCATAGACATCTGCTTCGACGGCCTCGCGGATCGGTTCTTGGAACGATCTCGCGGAAGCTGGTCTAGCTCGAAGACTTTGAGGTTGCGATCGATTTGCAGGAGGTGCCGCGGGTTTGGGAGTTCCGGTCACACGTGCCGGAACGGTCCCCCGCGACGAGGGCGAAGTGGAACGAACTCTGCGGAATTCCTGGCCATTGACTTCAACGGCCATCAGCAGAAAGCAAAGTAGGCAAAGGGTGGTTAAGCGGATCACGACAAATACTTCCGTTGCGAAAGGCAAATGGACGGGCCGGTGGGAGTTTCCGGGGGAGGAGACTCCGACGCTATCTGGTGGTATCGGCACGCTAACCGTCAAACTTGACTCTTTCGGAAAAATTCCCTTAATCGTCAAAGTCAGCCCAGATTGACCAGCCAGCCGATCTGAATCTTGGTGTGGAAATCATGAATTCATCGCGTTGCAAAGGGAAAACGCCATTACCGCGACCGTTTAACGCATGTATAATCTCAGCGGATAGAAGCGCAAGGCGGGGCTTGAAAACGCCTTGCGCATTCCTCAACGGCGTCCCTTTTCGCTTTAAGCTACACTCAACGCGAGTAAAGTGGGCGTTGCGTCTTGATCGCCCTGAATTTAACAAGATGTCCCATCGGCAACTCCAACCCAATCTCGATCATGAATACAAATAGTCTCGATTACATCGACGACTTGTACGTTCAATTTGTCAACGACCCGACGAGCGTTTCAGAGTCATGGCGGCGATACTTTCAGGAGTTTTCCTTGTCCGCTCAGTCGGAGGGGCTTCTCTCGGAACCCGTTGCTAACTCATCTGGCGCACATTCATCGGGAGCAAGTGCCCCGGGAGTTGGTGCATCCGGTGGAGGGAGTGTGACAAGCTCCAATGGATCGCTTGGGAATCAAGGATCCGCTGCTCACGCCGCATCTTCGGGCTACGACGATCGAGGGTCAAACGCTGGAGTGCCTGATGCACTGTGGTTGGCGCGGATGCAAGAACGTGTGGATCAGTTGGTCCGAGAGTATCGCGTTCGCGGGCACTTGGCTGCCAAGATCGATCCGTTGGGATTCGCCAGGAAGACGATACCTGAGCTTGATCCGGGGGCTTACGGTCTAACCGAAGAAGATTTACAGCGACCGTTTACAGGTCCGAATATTCATTACACGGGTGGTCGGACGCTCAATGATATTATCGACAAACTAAAGAACACTTATTGTCGAACGATCGGTGCGCAGTTCATGCACATCGATAACAGGACGATTCGTGAATGGTTGCAGCGAAGGATGGAGACGACTGAGAATCGTTTGCAACTATCGCGCGAAGTTCAAACACGGATCTATACGCGATTGACCGACGCGACACTTTTTGAAGAGTTTGTTCGTAAGAAATACACCGGTTACAAGACGTTTTCGCTCGAGGGCTCCGAGAGTCTGATTCCTTTGCTCGATTTGTCCCTTGAAAAAGCGGGTGAGCAAGGGGTGAGCAACGTTGTGATGGCAATGGCGCACCGAGGCCGATTGAATGTGCTTGCGAATATCATGGGCAAGCGAGCTCAAAGCATTTTCTGGTCGTTCGACGACCCGAACCCGGAGCTTTTCCGCGGTGGCGGTGACGTCAAGTATCACATGGGTTACAGCAGCGATTGGACCACCCGAGGGGGCGATAAGCTCCATATTTCTTTGTGCTTTAACCCAAGTCACTTGGAGTTTGTCAATCCGGTCGCGTTGGGGCGTTGTCGAGCCAAGCAGGATCGAGATGGAGATGTGCATCGAACGGATAACTTGACGATCTTGATCCACGGCGATGCGGCGTTCATCGGCGAAGGAGTTGTGCAAGAGACCCTAAATCTCAGCGAATTGCCCGGCTACAAAACAGGTGGAACGCTACACGTGGTCATCAATAATCAGGTTGGATTCACCACCGAACCTGATCAGGGGCGAAGCACCACTTATGCAACCGACATCGCAAAGATGCTTGAGATCCCTATTTTCCACGTCAATGGAGAGGATCCTGAAGCGGTCGCACAAGTCGTCAGTCTAGCTATGGATTTCCGCAAGCAATTCGAGAAAGATGTCGTCATCGACATGTATGCTTACCGCAAATTGGGGCATAACGAGTCAGATGAACCTCGTTTCACGCAACCTCTGATGTATGCGGCGATCGATGCCAAGAAGGGTGTTCGTGAAACCTATTTAGAACACTTGCTGAGCATGAACGGCATGACTCGCCAGGAAGCCGATGCGATTTCGGAAGCTCGACATCAGCAACTCTCCCGAGAGTTCGATTTGGCCAAGAGTGAACCGTTTGTTTACGACTTGCAAACGATGACCGGAATTTGGGAAGGTTACTACGGCGGTTTTGAACCGGCGGGCGAACCGATCCAAACGGCGATTCCCAAGGAACGTGCGGCTGAATTGCTATCCAAGCTAAGTCAAGTTCCTGTTGGCTTCCATGCCAACAAGAAGGTAGCGAGAGTATTGGAAGACCGCCGAGACATGGGTCTCGGCAAAACCAAATTGGACTGGGCGGCGGCCGAAGCGGTTGCTCTTGCATCCTTGGTCACAGACGGCCATCCAATCCGTATTACTGGTCAAGACGTCGAACGCGGAACGTTTTCCCACCGGCACGCGGTCTTGCGAGATGCGGATAACAACGCTCGATACATGGCCTTGGGGCATTTGCAGCAAGGGCAACCTCGGGTGGAGATAGTCAACAGTCCGCTCTCAGAAGCAGCCGTATTGGGCTTCGAGTACGGATATAGCTTGGATTGCCCTGAAGGCTTAGTTGCATGGGAGGCTCAGTTCGGAGACTTCTGGAACGTCGCACAATGTATCGTCGATCAGTTCATCACGAGTGCGGAAGACAAGTGGAAGCGTCTGAGTAGGCTTGTCATGTTGCTGCCCCACGGGTTCGAAGGACAAGGCCCCGAGCACTGCAGCGCTCGGCTCGAGCGTTTCCTGTTGCTAACCGCTGAGCACAACGTGATCGTCACGCAGCCATCGACGCCAGCACAGTACTATCACTTATTGCGTAGACAAGTACTTTCGAAGTGGAGCAAGCCATTGGTGGTCTTGACCCCCAAGAGTCTCCTGCGACACCCCGGGTGCACTTCTACTCTCGATGAGATCTCCACAGGTCACTTCCGGAAAATTCTTCCCGATGACCGACCACAGGGTTCTGCAACAAGGCGTGTGATTTTCTGTACAGGAAAAGCCTACTATGATTTGTTCGAGGAGCGAAAACGCCTCGCTTGTGACGACATTGCCTTGATGCGGATCGAACAGTTTTATCCGCTTGATGTCGCCGACGTAATGAAGTCGTTGGAATGCTACGCCAAGGGGACACCTGTTGTGTGGTATCAAGACGAACCGAGCAATATGGGTGCTTGGCAATTCGTTAAGATGCGTTGGGGGGATGAGATTGTGAAACGACATACTCTGTCGTTGATCTCCCGACCTGAATCGGCAAGTCCTGCAACAGGATCCTTGCGTTCGCATAAGCTCGAGGAGAAGGAAATCCTAGCGCAAGCGTTTGCCCCATAGCGTTTATGTTTTCAAATGCAGAGTTGTAGCAGCAGAGTTGCAGCAGGTTTGCAACGGAAGTGCAGGGGTTACGATGAGTAGCGATGCGTTTAGTGGCAAGGCGATCGGAGGTAATTCGATCGGTGGCAATTCGATCGGTGGCAACACACAAAGTGTCGAAGCGACATCAAATCAGTCGAGCCTAGCTGGACCATTGCGAATCTCCGATGAACGCGATGGGTATCATCGTCCTGTCGATGTACAGTTCGATTGTTTGCCACTCCGCAGTGTTACCCGATTGGATCCACCCCTGGATGCATCCCCTGGGCTTGTGGCTAAGTGGAATCGGATCAAACAAGCGATTGAAACTCATGGGACTCACAACGCATATTTTTTGCACAATGCGTTTTGTCGTTTCTATGTAACGAATAATCCGTCCGCGGGAATGATCGCCTTTCGATTCGAAGGAGTTCTTTTTACCGATGCGACCGATACAAGAGCGGTCAATACCAAGCTCAACGTTACGCTAGATCAAGAAAATGTTTCTTGGTTAGAACAGCATGTCGTTAAATGGTTCGCTGAAACGGTCTCGCAAGCGGTGACTGAAGAGTTCAATCGCTTCATTTCGCATGGAGATAGCGAACAGACCAAGCGTCGGTTGGAAAAATTAGAGCAGTCTTTACAACAATCCGGTGGGTATCTCGGTATGGGGCTTTGATCTATGAGTCAAGCAGTCAGCAGTACATCGCCGGGAAATTCGCCGAGTGCCTCCCCGAGTGCATCCCCGAGTAATCCTACGGGGAATCTTTCCGGGAACGCTCAACCAGACCCGATCCGTGATTTTGTTCGTTCTGCGGCAGTGCACATCCGGCGCACGGAACTCTATTACGGCTGGATGACTTGGCTCTCAGTTCTATTGTTCACCCTTACTGCTTTTGTGTTGGTTGATCATTGGCTGTTGGAAATGAGCCGCTGGATGCGGATAGCCATTTTTGGGGCGTTGACGGTTTGGAGTGTCGCTTGGTTTGTCCGCAAGATCGTTCCACCGATGTTTTATCGGATCAATCCAGAGCATGCGGCTCGGTTGATCGAAAAGCAGATTCCCGATAGCAAAGATAGCCTTATCAGTTGGCTTCAACTAAACGAAGTATCAGCCACTCCGCCCAAGAGCGTGTTGAATCAAATAGGTCGGTACGCTTTTAAGTTTCTTCGAAGTGCCGATGCAACGCAGGTTGCAGATACCGCCAACCTTGTCCGTTTAAGCGCTGCATTCTTCGGTTGCTTGCTATGCATCGCAATTTACTTTTTTGCTAGTCCGAAAAGTGGTTGGACCAGTGTTTCGCGTCTGCTTTTGCCTTGGGCCAACATCGCTCCCGCTACGCGGGTGCAATTCGTCCAAATTACGCCAAAGGCCACGACCGTAATGCAAGGATCTACTCTTCCTGTGGATGTTACCCTCAGGGGCTTGCACAAAAACGAAAAGGTTCAACTGCAATACGACCTCTCAGATGGGCAAGTCCAAGGCGAGGTTGTGCCCTTTCGCGAAGAGATCCATGGTGTGCATTATAAACTCGATCTCGGAAAGAGCTTCGGCGGTATACATCAGCCTCTAACTTATTGGATCATCGCTGGTGATGCGAAGGCAGGGCCGTATCAAGTCGATATTCAAGTCGTTCCATTAGTGGCCATCGACCAAATCGAATTGGTATATCCTCCTTATACGAAACTCAAGTCCCGTACTCTCATCCAGCAAGGGCAATTGGAAGTCCCTGAAGGAACGGTCGCGAGCATCACGGCGTTGGCCAACCAAGAGATGCAAAAAGGGAGGCTTGAGTTTGATCCCGTTCTGCAAGGCAAGTCCTTGTTGAGCGTTGGCGAGACGGTGGAAATGGTCGTCGACGCGAACAAGCTTACCGCAAACTGGATAGCCAAGGTCGATCCGAAGAATCGTAAGAAAAGAGAGTCGACGTATCGGGTCAAGGCAACCAACTCACTTAATGAAGCCAATCATGATCCAGTGATCTACCCGGTTAAAGTAATACCCGACTTACCACCGGAAGCAGAGTTTGGAAATGGAATTGTCGGGCCGATCGATCTGCCAGTCAATGAAAGTGTGTCGATCGAAGTGCATGCTATCGATCCTGATTATGGGCTAACACAAGTTGCTGTACTCGGGCTTGGAGAAAACCGTTTGCGACCGAGTGAACCAAAGCAATTGTTCGCGGAAACATTGTTTGAAGCGACGGAGGACGAGCCACTAAAAAGAAATTTTGATTTTGTGCTCAAACCCGAATCGATGTCGCTTCAACCAGGCGATGTTTTCGATCTCGTTGTTGTTGCCAAAGACAATTATCACTTGCCTGGTTCCCAGGAATTTACCCCGCAAGTCGCCCAATCTAGTCCGCTACGAGTTCGTATCGTCGAGGCGAGTCGGCAGGGTGGTCAGGATGGCAATGCGGAGCCAAGTAACCAACCAAATCCTAATGAGTCGACGCCCGCTACTGAGCCTGGAGCAATTGCAAACAGCAAACCCAAGACTGAGAAAATCGATTGGAACAAAGTCCCACAAAATAATCCCCGCGATCCCGGAAAGAGCAACCGCACCGGCAGAGATTCGAATTCACCTCAGGATGATGCAGGAAAAGAGAATCAAAACCCTCAGCAGCAAGCCCAAGATCCGGGCATCGGTAGCGGAGGTGAATCTGGTAATCAAGCTTCGAAGAAACAGGATGATTCCATGAGGAATCGCAATGGCCAACAGCAATCCGGTGGAGGAGGCGGTTCATCAGAGAATTTGGAATCGCAGAACCCCGGTCAAGGAGGCGAGTCTGGCGCCCAAGAGAACGCAGGAGGTGAGTCCACGAACTCCAGTTCGAACAAATCCAAGAATAGAAATCAGAAGCAATCTGAAAGAAGTTCGAGTTCGCCACCAGCGAACTCGAACCCTGATAAGGATGCTTTTGAACGTATTCAAGAATTCATGAAAGAGAAGAGTGGTTCGACGGATGCTGATCCTTCGGAAGGTTCACAGAATCCTGATTCAAAAAACAACAAGAGTGACCGCGGGTCGGAGTCTATGAATTCTGATTCGTTGAACCCTGACTCTTCCGGTGGTGATCAAACTTCTCCATCGAGGGAAGGTAGCCTTCAGACTGGCAGCGAGAAGACCGGCGGTGAGAAGACTGGCGGCGAGAAGACTGGCGGCGAGAAGACCGGCGGCGAGAAGACTGGCGGTGAGAAGACCGGTGGCGAGAAGACTGGCGGTGAGAAGACTGGCGGTGAGAAGACTGGCGGTGAGAAGACTGGTGGCGAGAAGACTGGTGGCGAGAAGACTGGTGGCGAGAAGACTGGTGGCGAGAAGACTGGTGGCGAGAAGACCGGTGGCGAGAAGACTGGCGGTGAGAAGACTGGTGGCGAGAAGACCGGTGGCGAGAAGACCGGTGGTGAGAAGACTGGTGGCGAGAAGACCGGTGGCGAGAAGACTGGCGGTGAGAAGACTGGCGGTGAGAAGACTGGCGGTGAGAAGACTGGCGGTGAGAAGACTGGCGGTGAGAAGACTGGCGGTGAGAAGACTGGCGGTGAGAAGACCGGTGGCGAGAAGACCGGTGGCGAGAAGACCGGTGGTGAGAAGACCGGTGGTGAGAAGACCGGTGGTGAGAAGACCGGTGGTGAGAAGACCGGTGGCGAGAAGACCGGTGGCGAGAAGACCGGTGGCGAGAAGACCGGTGGCGAGAAGACTGGCGGCGAGAAGACTGGTGGCGAGAAGACCGGTGGCGAGAAGACTGGCGGCGAGAAGACTGGTGGCGAGAAGACCGGTGGCGAGAAGACCGGTGGCGAGAAGACCGGTGGTGAGAAGACTGGCGGTGAGAAGACTGGTGGTGAGAAGACTGGTGGCGAGAAGACTGGCGGTGAGAAGACTGGTGGCGAGAAGACTGGTGGCGAGAAGACTGGTGGCGAGAAGACTGGTGGTGAGAAGACTGGCGGCGAGAAGACTGGTGGCGAGAAGTCAGGTGGCGAGAAGACTGGCGGTGAGAAGACTGGCGGTGAGAAGTCAGGTGGCGAGAAGTCAGGCGGCGAGAAGTCAGGTGGCGAGAAGTCAGGTGGCGAGAAGTCAGGTGGCGAGAAGTCAGGTGGCGAGAAGTCAGGCGGCGAGAAGTCAGGCGGCGAGAAGACTGGTGGCGAGAAGACTGGTGGCGAGAAGTCAGGTGGCGAGAAGTCAGGCGGCGAGAAGTCAGGCGGCGAGAAGACTGGTGGCGAGAAGACTGGTGGCGAGAAGACTGGTGGCGAGAAGACTGGTGGCGAGAAGTCCGGTGGCGACGAGGCTGGTGGCGACGAGGCTGGTGGCGACGAGACTGGTGGTAAAAAGCCGACACAGGCCCCGGATGTACAGTCAAACCGCAATCCAGATGATCGAAAGGGGGATAAATCCAAGCAGGAGCAAGGAGGAGGCAAGGGTTCTGGAAATGACGAGGGAGGTAAGGATGGTAAGCCGCAGATGAGCGAACTGAACTCCGCTGGTTCTGGGATGAATAACACAGGACGCGCTCCGAAGAGTGGAGGTTCTGGCGAGAACAAGGCGAGTGAAGGTGGAGAGTTTGGTTCAGATAAGGCGAAGATTGACTATGCCAATCAGGCTACCGACATGATGTTGGAGTATATAGATCGGCAAAAGGATCAACCGGATCCGGAGTTGCTCAAGCGATTGGATTGGAGTGCAGATGATTTGCGTCTGTTTGCCGAGAAGTGGAAGCGCGCCAAGGAGGAGGCGCGAAAGGATCCGTCGAAGCGTGCGGAGCTAGAGGAAGCCTTGCGTAATTTGGGATTGAGTGGGGCGGGGCAGAAGGTCAATCGGCTAAAAGATCGAGATGACGGGTTGCGAGGTATGCGCGAAGAGGGTGGGAGGTTGCGTCCCCCCGAATCTTTGAGAGAGCAATTTGAAGCGTTTCGTAAGGCGGCTGGTCGGATTGGAAAATAGCACTCTTGCGGTCGTGCATGGAAGTTGCTATCTCTGCCGAGGGGAGAGCGCTGTCGCATCGTGAAATTAGCACGTTGCCGAAGATCTGGCTTTCCCAAGTAGAGTGCAATGCGCGTAATTTCAGGAAGGAATCTGATGATGCGACTTTCGGGACTTCGATCTGCTATTCGTTATGTGGTTTCGATCGCATGTGTTTTTGCGCTATTCGTGGGTATGACCAGCGATGCATACGGTCAGTCGGCATTGGGTGGGATATTTAAACGGGGCGGCAAAGACGGCAAGCAGGTTTCAGACCTCAAGCCTGAGCATGGGCCTTGGTTGATTTTTGCCTATGCCTTTGAGGGTGAGGATGCGAAGGTTGATGCGCAGGCACTTGCCCAGGAATTGCAACGCGAATTAGGGTTGGCAACCTTTCTTTTAGAGAAGAAGTTTGACTATTCGGCTCCTGTTTTGGGTTCTGGGATCCGTGAAGATGGCAGTCAGAAGGTGATGAAGTACCGGGATGCGAAAGTAGTGGACGGGTATGCCGTATTGGTCGGAGAGTTCGATTCTTTGGAGCATCCGTCGGTTTCGCCCATGTTGGATCGAGTGAAGAGTTTTCAAGCAAAGAGCTTGATGACCCAAGAGCAGGGTGAAGGGAAGGGCGAGGAAGGGAAGAGGAACGAAGAAAACATCCGACGTGCGAAGAAATGGTTAAGTAGTTTGTCGAAAGATAAAAAGCAGGGGCCCATGTTTGGTGCGTTCATGACGCGCAATCCCTTATTGCCCGCTGAGTTCTTCCAGTCGCCCGAGTTAGAGAAGTTTGTTTATGACATGAACAAGCAACCTGGCTATAACGAGCATTCGCTTTTGGATTGCAAGAGCAACTATACCGTTCGAGTGTTGACCTTTCGTGGAGACAGCGAGCTGCTCTCGTGGGGGCAGGGTGGGAAAGAGGGGGCAGGTACTGGTGAGTCAGCAAGTGCATTGGAGAAAGCCGCTGAGCGAGCGTATATCGCTATGAAGGCGTTGCGAAGTGCAGGCTATGAGGCGTATCAGTTTCACGATCGTGATCAGAGCGTCGTGACGGTAGGCGGCTTTGATACCTTAGGTGCTGCAGACGCGAATAATCGATTCGTGTATGTGCAAGGGATACGAGAAGTGATTGATAGGTTTTCACCGAAGGGGCAGGTCGCAGATACTTCGGAGTTTGGGATTAATGTTGGGCCGGCCGTGCAACCTAGACTTTTGCTTGAGCTAGTCGATCAGCGAAAGGTACCTGAGTTGTATCAAGGGACCCGTAAAGAGCAGTTGGTTTACTTCAGCAAGTTGTCGGTCGGGTTTGATTTGCGGCCGACGCCGATGGCGGTACCTAGGTATAACGCTTCGCGAATTTATGCGGGGGCGCGGCTAGGTGGAAGGGGAGCTGACAATCGAGTAAGCGAATGACAGCGATTGTTACGCTATTAGTCATTGCGTTGGTTTCGTTGTTAGCGATCAAGGTTGCTACAACGGCGTTGATGATGACTGGACTGAGTTTTGATACTGCAAGTTTTCAGAGTTACTCAGCATTCTTTGGGGTAGGGTTTACGACTCAAGAGGCCGAGCTGGTGGTCAATCATCCGGTTCGAAGGCGGATCATCCGCGATTTGATCCTTGTTGGAAACATCGGGCTTACTTCTGCTTTGGCGACTACGGTAGCGACGTTTGTCCAAGGGACCAACGTCTTCATGTCGTTAATGGTTATTGTAGTTGCCGTGTTGGTAGCCTTTCTTTTCGTATCGGTAGGACGTCTGACGATCGTCCGTAAAAGTTTGGATCATTTGATTGCGATGTCGTTGAAGCAAGCGGGTTTAGTCCGAGCGCTTGATTACGAGTTGTTGTTGCGGGTTGATCATGGATATGGAGTGTCTGAGTATTTGATGGAGTCAGACAACCCGTTGGTTGGCCGAGAGCTTCGCGAGTCAAGACCTTGGGATATTGGAGTTGTGGTACTGGCGTTGCGGCGCGATGGAGTGATGATTCCAGGGATCCCAGGGCCAAAAGATATTGTGCGCGATGGAGACGTGTTGGTGCTTTACGGGCAGGAATCAGACGTGAGAAGACTGATGCAACGCGAGGGGCTCAGCGCTTGACTTTGTTCACGTCAAGAAAGCGAATAGGGATTTCGCTTTTCGGATTGTCGAGAACGATCGCTAGGTTTCCGGCAAGCAAATCGTCTAGTTCTCGACCGACCAGCTCCGCTCTCCAGCCTTGAAGAAGTGTCGGTGGCTCTTGTGTATTGGCGTGCGGATCGAGTCGGAATTGAACGAAATCTCTCAAGTCATCGGATGTTGCTACGAGCATTGGCGAGATATGTTTTTGATGGCAGATGTAGGCCATTGCAGCGGAGAGGAATTGGGTGAGCATTCCGGGGGGCTGGCCTTTTCCGTAGCGTTGTTTTTTAGGCCAGATTGGAGGGGGCGTTTGCAGTGAGTTTTGGATGACGTCAGAGATTGCGGGGATCCAAGATCGGGTGTTTCGATATTCCATGCCCCGTAACGAAGCGAGATGTTTGTGATCGAAGGAACCTCGGCGAGCGAGTTCTACAAGCAGGTCGTCCCTGAGGATGCGTCGAGGAGGAACGTTTTTTTCTTTCGCGAGTGAGTCGCGCCAATTCCAGAGTCCGCGTGCGACGCTAAGGGACTGACCTGAGAGCGAGGAGATTCCGCTGAGTCGGTGCCAGTTCTCGCTCGACTCGAATGCGTAGAGTTCTGCTTGGCGGATTCGGGTCTCGTCGATGAGCCATTCGAGTCGGTTGTGTTTGCGCAATCGATCGGAAAGGCTTTGGTAGATGTCGAGTAGGTCTCGCACGTCTTGAGCCGCGTACTCCAATTGGTGACGTGAGAGGGGCCTTAATCTCCAATCCGAGCGAGTCTCTTCTTTATCAAGGGTTTTGCCGACGATGCGATGAACGACTTTGCCATAAGAAGCTGGATATTCCATACCCAAGAATCCGGCAGCGACTTGAACATCAAAAAGGTTCGGTATTTGGCATTCGGTGGCGCGGTAGCAGAAGAGGGATTCTTCTCGACCCGCATGGACTACAACGGTCTTCTCGGGATTTAGAAGAGTCCTCCAGAAGCCGCTCAGGTCTTCGACCGCGAGGGGATCGATCACAGCGATTCCGTCGGGCGTTGCGACTTGTATGAGACATAAAATGGGGCGGTAGGAGTCTTCGGAGACAAACTCAGTGTCGAAGGCGATCAGGGGGAACTGAGCGAGGGACTCAACCCAGGTATCAAGGTCTGATTGATTGTCGATCCAAGAAAAAACTGTGCCCAAAACCAGCCTCAATCCTCCAGGTGCACTTGCGATTCACCTGATTAAACCCAAGAATCCTGGACACTCTCCGTGAATGTTCAGCTATTGTTGTAATCTCTGATGATGCCTAATTCAACTGTCAACCAGATGCTTGTAAGTGTGAACTCGCCCGAAGAGTTCGGAATTGCGCTGCGCGCGGGGGTTCCCTGGATCGACTTCAAGAACCCGCTCGCCGGGGCCTTGGGCCGCCCAAACGTCGAATGCCTCGAGCAAGTTTCCAGTCGAATTTGTGACTTGAGAAATGAAGATCGATTCCAGTGGAGCATTGCTGGCGGAGAACTCTTAGAGTGGTCGTTGCCCAATGATTTTTCCAAGGAAGACCGTTCGTCGCTTGAAATCCTTGCGGACCGCGGAGCCATCAAGTGGGGACTCGGCCGTTGCGCAAAAGTAACAGATTGGAAGGTTCGTTTTTGCAAATTGAAAGCTGTTTTACCAAGGGCAGAGCAAGCGATCTTGGCTTTTTATGCGGATTACCACCGGGTGGACGCTCCGGGGTGGGAGGAAGTGTTCAGCGCGGTTCAAGAGTTTGGACTCAAACGCATCCTCATCGATACGGCGGTAAAAGACGGCAAGAGCTTGTTAGATCATTTAACCCTGGAGTCGCTCGGCGAAAAAATCGCTCAAACGCATGCTTCAGGGGTGCAGATTGCGATTGCCGGATCGTTGCGAATGAAGGATTTGCCGCAAGTGATTCGACTCGGTGCAGATTGGATTGGTTTTCGCGGAGCGTTGTGTCGAGATAATACTGATCGTTCAAGCCCGATTGATGCTCAACTCGTTGAAAGTGTCCAAGCGTTTCTGGAGACAGCTACCTGAAGAATCGCTAGTTGATCATGTTTACCCGCGTCGGAGCGGTGCCAGCTTTGACGGTGCCAATTTTAACGGCGCCAGCTTTAGAAACCGTGCCAGCTTTAGAAACCGTGCCATTGCCGTGTCCTCAAACCATCGCCCACTCCCGCATCCTGCTGTTGTCTTAGAACGCGGTGTTCCCGTTGGAGGTATTTCGCTTCCAGCTGATAATCCCGAAGCTTTTTTCGTGGAATTCCAAAGACAATACGGAACGGTCGGGCTGAGTCTTTATCGCATTGTTGGCTTGGATGACGGTAACGTCAGTCATGGGCAAAAGGTTGTGGGAATCGAGCAAGTTCCGGGTGTTTGAGCGAGGAGATCGCGCGCGTGGAGGGTAAGGTGGAGCCACAGGGCAGGGGTGTAAAGTTTGCGCAGTTTCTCTATTTTGCGCGATCGGCATAACGAGCACTTCCGTTGTTTTGATGCTGACTGTCAATCTTGATGGTCGAAGCGACCCAATAAGGCTCGGATTCTTTCTACGAATGCGACATGGGCTTAAACAGGTCTCACAATGATGGATAATGCTCGCTTGGTAGCGGAGGAAGTTCAAATCGATCTCGAGGGGGATGATCAAGGGGGTGCATTGCGTCTCGATCAACCAAACCGGATCGACGAATTGATCGCTCGATATGACCAGGTCCTCGACCAAGTCGCTGTATTAGAAGCTCGAATTCAAGCGGTCTTGGATGGGTTAGTTAAACCGGGAGTAGGCGTCGGGGCGGAGGGATCGGCTGCGTAGCCCTGTTGACTTGGCGCGTTGGAGCAAGCATAACTGATACGTAGAAACCCTCCTACCATTTAGTTCCGACTAGGGTAAGCCGGCGATCCTTGAGCCGGTTCCTTGGATTGGAATCCCACCTTACTCCAACTTTCAGTGAGTCCGAACATGAACGGAGCGAATCCGTCGTGGCGCCGAGGAATATTGGCTCTCGGCTTTCTGTGTGTGCTCATTACGGCGAGTCTTTCAGGCCGCAGTGTGGTGCTTGCACAGGGTGTGACGTTATCACAGCGGATCGACGAATTGTCGACGCCGGAGTTCGGTTGGTTGCGTGCGGACCGAATGGAAGATTCGCAATCGCTGCGACGCTTGTCGTTGGATCTTCGCAATACTGCACCCACCGCTGAGGAGATGGATTTGTTTTTGGCGAGTGCGCCGGAGGGAAGGTGGGAGCAGTGGGTGGATCGTTTTTTAGCGGATCCGATGCATCAGGAGCGGATGGTTGATTGGTTTGACAAGACATTGATGCAGCGTCGAGCATTCCAGAATGTGGATCGTCCGACTTGGTTGGCGTATTTGCGACAGACGGTGGATGGCAAGATAGCTTTAGATGAGACGTTGCGAGGATTGGTCCGCAGTACATGGTGGAGTCGTCAGGAGCGAGCACAGCAACGATTTTACTTGGACCGTGGGGGAGATCCGCATGCGATCGCAAGGGATATCGGCAGGATATTTTTTGGTAAGGACATGCAGTGTGCGCAGTGTCATGATCATCCGCAGATCGATGACTACTTGCAGATCGATTACCACGGGCTTTTAGCGTTCGTATCTCCTAGCAGTTTGGTGGAGGGTAAGACCACCGATGAAAAGGGAGCGGAGCAGAAGTTACAGATGTACGTGGAGAAGGCACCTGGTGATGCGCCGTTTGAGTCGGTATTCAACAAAGGTGTTTCCTTTCGGTCGGCTTCGCGTGTACCGGGTGTAGCGGAGAGTGCAGAGCCTTATTTAGCGCCGGATCAACGTGTTGTTGCGGCGGCCCCGCAAGGTGCATTTGGTGGATTGCCTAATCCACCGGTTCAGTCCCGTCGGAATTTACTGTCCGAGCAGATGCAAGGAGCCAATCGAGCGTTTGCTGAGAATTGGGCCAATCGCATTTGGGCGATAGCCTTTGGGCGTGGCTTGGTCCATCCGTTGGATATGCATCACTTTGACAATCCTGCTAGCAACCCTGCATTGCTCGCGGCGTTGGCGGATGCACTGATCGCTTCGAATTTCCAGATAGATCAGGTGCTAAAGCAAATTTGTTTGAGCGAGACGTATCGTCGTGGCCGAGCCATTCCATTCAACTCGCAGGTTGACTCGCGAGGGGTGATTCAAGTCGAATCGGTACAAGCGGTGCAATGGCGTCAGGAGATCGATGCCAAGTTGAGCGCACTTATCGTTCAGTTGAAGGTTTTGGAGGAGAAGCAAGAGCTTGGTGAACAGGCGATGAAGTCGTCGTTGGACGTTTGGCGGGAGGCTCAAAAGTTGCGGGTAGCGATTCGCGGGGAGTTAGATGCAGCCGAGGGGGTGTTTAACGAAGCGAACAAAAAGTGGACTGAAGCAAATGGTGCTTATGAAAAAGCTCTAGGGGCTCAAAACGCATTGAGTCAAAAAATTCAGTTACTTGCAGAAGCAGCAGGCAAGCTGGAGCAAGCGAAGGCTCTAGGTGATGATCCAGAGTTAGCGACCGCTATCCAATCGACCCTTGCAAAAGCTGAAACGCTCAAGCCGCAATTGGGGCCGCTTGAACAAGCGACAGCCGGAGCGTTGGCCAATCGAGACACGTTGGCCGGGGCGAAGGAAACTGAGCGAGCGAAGTGCCTGGCGGTTGTTGAGAAGTTAAATCCGGTGGAGCAACAATTGCGTATTGCGGACGAGAAGATGGTTGGAGCCCGCAGAGAGTATCAAGAGTTGCGAAAGAGTGTCACGGGGCATCAGCAACGAGTCGCGCAGTTAGAGCGTTGGTTGCAATGGTTCGATCGATCAGCTGAAATTCTGGTGATGGAAAAGCAATCCTCTGAGCTTGCTTTACAGCGGGGGATGCTCATGGAGCAGATGGTTGCCATGACCGGTGAGAAATCGAAAAGCGAGGAACTGGTTACTTCGATGCAGCTTGCGATGACGGAAACGAATAAAACCATCTCACAGATGGACGAGCAGGTCCGTATCGTGCAGATGCAAGCGAATCAATTAACAGCCACAAAAGGCTCCTTGTTAGAGTCTAAAGGGCTAATCACTGATGCTGGTGCCGTCGATGCCGCGATCCAAGCGATCGATGCCGTGTTGAGTGCGAAGCAGTCAGAGGTGACGCAGAAGCAGAGTGAGTTGGCAGTAGTGCAAACTAAGTTGGCCGAGATGCAAGCGCAGTCGAAGAGCGCTCAAGAGGGGTTGGTTGGAGTGCTGAGCAAGATGCAACTCCAGTCCGAATCCATTGCAAAGCTTCAAGCGAGCGTACAGGAACTGGAGTTAAAGCGGGGTAAGGGAGTCGAAGAGTGCATGCTGTTGCGTGGGGAATTTGAAGAAGACTTGCAAAGCTCTTTGGCAATCGCCAGTGAGCGGGCATTGAGTCCCGAGCAGCTGGGTTGGTCCGTGTTGTCAGCTACCAACGTACTGCCATCGACGGTCAGCAATGAGCTTGCAGAGTTAAATAAAAACCAGCCTCTAGCGGCGGAGTCGCCAGCAGAAGTACAGCGAGCCAGGGAGTTGCAAGGAGTGCGCGTTGCGCTCGACAAATTGCAATCCACGGTGGATGTCTTCTCGAATTTGTATGCTTCTGGAGTGGGGCAGACGAGCGACGACTTTTTTGCATCACCCGATCAAGCGCTTTATGTTGCTAATGGTGGCTCGGTGTATGGATGGTCGGCGCCGAATGGAAACAATTTAACGCAACGTGTCGCCCAAGTTACCGATGTGCAGCAAGGAGCTCGAATGCTGACTTTAGGTTTGCTAGGACGGCAGCCGAGCGCGGCGGAGCTTGAGTGGCTCTCAGGGCAATTAGGTGGCGCGGCGGAGACGCGGCCGGCTGTTGTACACGAGTTGGTTTGGGCGATTTTGGCGGGAGCCGAGTTTCGTCTTTATCCTTAAGGAATGAGCAATTTAGGGAATCGTTTTCGAGTGAGCATTGCGAGTAAGCATTGGCGGCGAATCATTCACAGATAGAGCAATTAGGAATCAATTATGAAACGTGCAAACTATGCGTGTGGGTCGATGGATCACAGCGTCAATCGTCGTAGGTTTCTCGGAACATCGGCGATGGCCGGTGCCGCTTGTTCGCTTTCCTCGTTAGCCACGGGAGTAGCTGCACGGGAGGTAACGAAGAACGATTATCGAGTTGTTGTATTCAACATGCATGGTGGGTTGAGTCAGTTGGAGAGTTGGGATCCGAAGCCCGGGGCGAAGACGGGTGGCCCGTTTCGAGCGATTCCTACTAGTGTTCCAGGGATACATATTTCGGAGTTGATGCCCAAGACTGCTCAGCAGATGCATCATCTGTGTTTACTGCGAGGAGTAAATACTTCTGAAGACGATCACGGTAAGGGAGCTTATATGATGCTTACTGGGCGTCGTCAGACTCCGTCGGCTGAGTATCCACAAATCGGATCGGTTGCAGCGAAGATGCTCCATGATGAGCAGAGTGGATTGCCAGGGCACATCATAGTAACTCCCGGAGGTGGGGGAGGTCGTGGCAATGAAGCAGCTTACTTGGGGCCGAAGTACTCGAGCATTCACTTAGGAGGTGACAAGCCGCCGCAGAATTCCGTGAAACCCGACGCGATTACTGCGGAGACTGAAGCTCGTCGCCATGAGTTTCGTCGTCGGATCAACGAGCAGTTTCTAACGCAGCGCCGTTCCGCCGTCACGGACGCTTATACCCATTCCTACGAGCAAGCATTACGGTTAATGGAGCGTCGCGAGATTTTCGATGTTAGTAAAGAGCCACAAGCGGCTCAGGATCGCTATGGGAATTCAGAGCTTGGTCGTCAATGTTTAGTAGCGCGCAGGTTGTTGGAAAACGGCGTGTCGTTCGTTCAGGTAACCCATTCGAATTACGACACACACAACGACAATTTCAATTTCCATATCGAGCAAGTCGGTGAGTTTGACGAAGCTTTTGCGACGTTTGTCGATGACTTGGCACAGCGTGGAATGTTGGAGAAGACATTAGTGGTGGTCTTGAGCGAATTCGGGCGAACGCCGAATATCAACCTCTACTATGGACGCGACCACTGGTCCAAGGCTTGGTCGGTCGTCATGGCTGGTGGGAAAACTATTCGTGGTGCGGCGTTTGGCAAGACCAACGATGACGGCACTGAAGTGGTCGATGGTCAAGTTGATCACGGGGATATATTCCATACGATCTTGCGATCCGTTGGAGTCGACTCGAGTCAGTCCCTCATTGTCGATGGGCGTGAACTACCGATTGCCGATCCAGCAGCCGAGCCGATTTGGAAGGTCTTGGTATGATCGAATTGGATATTTCGAAAAGCCACGTTATTCATCAGTGGAAAACGGAATCCCCGTTGCTTGCTTGCCGTTTTTCTCCAACGGGTTTGCATTGCGTAAGCACCACGCAGGACTTTCAGTTGCAACGCTGGACGATTGCAAATGGCGAGAAAGTGCCCTTGATCGGGCACGAGAGTTGGGTTCATGCTTTAACTTTTAGTCCAACCGGGGATCTATTGGTTTCCGGAGGATGTGAAGGACGTTTGATTTGGTGGTCCATTGCTGAAGCAGGGCCCAAGATCATTCGCAGTGTTGAGGCTCATCAGGGGTGGATACGAGGAGTTGAGCGGTCTGCTGATGGTAAGTTATTGGTCTCTGTAGGAAATGACCGGACGATCAAGTTATGGGACATGCAGACGGGGCAGAATCTTGCCTCATGGCCTGCTCATGAACGCCACATCTATAGTGCGGCGTTCCATCCGGATGGGCAGCATTTGGTTACTGCTGATTTGATGGGAAAGATACACGCATGGAAGTTAGATGATCGCAGTTTGGTGAGAACGTTCGATGGTTCTACGTTGTATTCGCCGAACAAGGGGCAGAATGCCGAGTTTGGCGGCGTGCGATCGATGGCCATCTCACCCAATGGACAAGAATTGTTTGCTGCGGGTACGCACAAAGGGAGCAATCCGTTTGGAGCTGTGCATGAACCGTTGTTACTGAGGTTCCAGTGGGGGGACGGTGCATTGAGCAAATCGCACGTCTGCGATGGGATTCCCGGCGGATTATTATACCGCGTCTGTGCGATTAACGACTCGACCGTCGGCGCCGTCTCGGGCGGATCCTCCGGTGGTATTCTGCTGTTCTTTAATAGCAGTCAAGAAAAAGAGATCCACCGTGCCGGATTACCAAGTTTAGCCCGCGATATGGATGTGCACGTTGGGAGTGGATTGGTTGCCACAGCCCATTACGATCAGCATTTGAGAATCAGCGGCTTGTTCGCGTAAGTTTCAATTCTCGCTTACACGCAGTCTGTAACTCTTTTCGTCGACGCTAGCGAGTTGTTCGATAGCAAGATGAGCCCGGGATGCTTGAATCTCTTCGCATTCATGAGTCATGATGATCAAAGGAACCTTGCGAGGTTCCGTAGGCTCCTTCGGCTCATGTTGAATGATCGAAGAGATTGAGATCTTGTGTTTGCCGAGTATCCCCGTGATTTCAGAAAGTACACCCGGTTCATCGGCGACTAGGAATCGCATGTAGTACCGGCCTCGTGTTCTTGGGTATGGGATCAATTCGATTTCGCATTGACGATCCGACCAGAGTTCAAGGCGTCGGAAGGTGATGTCGGTTCGGCCGGCCGCGGTGTCGATCATATCTGCAACGACTGCTGAAGCCGTTGGCATTTGTCCGGCTCCTTGTCCATGAAAGAACATATCCCCGACGGCATCACCAACGACGGAAATCGCGTTGTACGCGCCGCGTACTTCGGCCAAAGGCCGGCCTTTTCGAATCAAGGTCGGAGAGACGTGCAGTTCGAGATTGTCGTCGATTAATTGGGCGGTTGCGATCAGCCGAATCCGGTAATCTAACTTGTCTGCGTATTGAATGTCTTCAAGGGTGAAGGCTTC
>Ga0315899_10001707_pt1 | contig 24983 bp, 17 predicted proteins | sample LakEriMetagenome_2_FD_203518 | JGI IMG/M metagenome (GOLD analysis project Ga0315899, IMG submission 203518) | Freshwater fungal communities from buoy surface, Lake Erie, Ohio, United States - Buoy 4 MA112 | ecosystem: Environmental > Aquatic > Freshwater > Lake | place: USA: Lake Erie, Ohio... | reverse complement strand
ATAGGCCGAAAAACCAGGTCCTCGGAGCAGATTTTTCGGAGGGACTGAATTATTTCAGAACGGTTCATGGTGGTTAATAATGAAACTGAGTGATTTGAGATGTTCTAGGCTACGAGTTTTCGTTTTCGGTTAATTATTTCGGAACGGTTCAGATATAGTAAAATTGTGCATGGGGATTTTCCGACCCAAATAGAACTTGGAAGCTGAATACTGAAGCGGAAAATGCGAGGGATATAGCAGGCAAAAGGTGCAGACAAGCGTGCGGGGGGGGCAGGACACGGCCTAAACCGGGCACTGGCGAGCGAGCCGGCTCGACAGGCACCAGCAGACGAGCTCAACTCCTGGCCATCCTGAGCGTACGCATTGTTAGGAACATTTTCGGAACCCACCCTCTCTCCACGCAATAGCAGCCCAATACCCGACTCGGCGGCCGGAGCAACAGCCCTGAAAGAACCACCGGACCCCGCACTAGGGTCTCCCAATAAGGCTAGGGGTAGATCGGCATAGCCAGCGTCTGAGCTTATGGTGAAGGGTAGATAGGTAACCCCCAGCCTGTCACGTGGTGGCGGGTCCGGGACCCTATTGAACCGGTGTCGATTACATAAAACAAAGAAACACACGGTTGCTCTGAGTGAGGAGCGGACGCACCGATCGAGCCTGTATTCTGTATTCTTAGGACTTAGGAGGGGGTAGGGCATTCTGTAATATGTCTGCGCGGTAACGGTGTCATCCGCAGGACCCGGAAAGTTATTCAAGGGGATGACAACGGCCACGTCGGGCGTCCTTGCTAGGTTTCCCCTGCTCCTCCCTGTCCGGAACTCTTGTGCGAGTTACGGGGCCTCTGCCGTCACTCGTACTTCGGACCGAGGACATGTGGCAGAAGCGAGAAACCAAGGTTCGGAGCCGCCCAGAAAATTTTAAGGGATCCAAAACGACGCACTTGAATTTATGCGGAAATTTTTAAGTAGATGTTTTATTCACAACTTTAAATCCTCAGTACCAAACTTGCGCTTCGACGCCGTTCAACCGCCCTGAACAACGGTGTCCAGTGGCAGAGCCACTCGCGGCCGTTGAGGGCGCAGGGCGTGCGAAGGGCACGGGCGGCGGGCGGCGGGCGGCGGGCGGCGGGCGGCGGCGACTCGGGGACATAGTGCGAAGGGCCGCCACAGGCGAGGCCTGGGCAACCCGAGGCCAGCATGGCCGATTCCGAGGAGCCTGCAAAGGCGGAAGAGGCCGCTGAAGCTCCTGCAGCCAACGAAGGTGCTGCAGCACCGCCAGAGGCAGCCGAGGGAACAGGACCTGCGGAGGTCCGTGTGCCGCGCTGCGTCTTGCCCTTGCTTTTCATGACCTGCTGGTGCAGCTGCACCAGGCTCTGATAATGCGGTGCCCCGATACACAGGACCCGGCTGGGGAAGCGGCGGCGGAGACCGACGGTGGAGAATCACATGCCAAGGGCAGTTTTGCGGAGGCGGCTCGCGGCGGCGATGCAGCAGCGCAGAACGGCGAAACGGAGCGGGTATCGGCCAGCCAGGCCATGGCCAATCTGCCCGAGGAAGCGGACCCCGCCAATGCGAGCCTGGACGGCATGCGCGTGCTGCAGTGCATCGAGTGGATTCGCGACAGAGTGATCGATGCCAACATCAGCACCGAAGAGGCAGAAATGGACAATGAGGTGCGGCGCGCGGCGGTCAAGTTCCTGACGAGCGATCGCAGCGCGCGCCTCATGGCCTACAAGTCGCAACAGGACGGCAGGCTGATCCTCAGCGAGGCGATTCCGCCCGGCGACACGAAGGAGTTCGTCTACTTCTTGCGAGCAAACGGGCAGCCGGTTTCGAAGGAAAACATTGGCCGAGTCATACAGCACGGGAAGCTGACGGGCATCGGGGGTGAGAGTATACAGAGTCTTCTGAGGCTAATGAACGCAGTGTACGTGCCCGTGGTTTCCAGCAATACATCATGGCCGGATAGTTTCCGCAAAGAATTTAGCGGGCAGGTTCATAAGTTTATGGCAATGCTCACGGAAACAGCCTACGAGATGCATGGCAGCACAGTCTTGTATGTGCCTAGAGAAGACTTCTCCGATATGGAGGCGTGCGTGCGGGACAAGGATCTCGTTCAAAGGCTTGAAACTACGCTGATCCACTGGACCCGGCAGATCAAGGAGGTTTTGACAGGCTCGGATGCCTCGCATAGCGACGCGCAAAATGAAGACAAAGGGCCCCTCGCTGAAATCGAATACTGGCGTAGTCGGTCGTTGGATTTGACAAGCATCAGTCAACAGCTCGGACGGGAGGATGTGAAAGCCATCACAAATGTGCTCGATCTTGCCAAGTCTTCCTACTTGAAGCCTTTCAATGAGTTGGCGGACCAAATAGTTCAGGGCAGCGAAGAGGCCCAGAACAATCTAATATTCCTCCAGTTCCTATCAGATCCTTGCACAAAGCTTGTAAAGTCAAAGCCCAAAGACATTCCGGAGCACCTGCCTGAAATAGTTGACCTGGTTCGCATGATTTCAGCTTTGTCAGGGCACTACAACACGCCGGAGCGTATCACAGGGCTGCTGAGAAAAGTGAGTAACGAAATTATTTTGCGTTGCTGCGAACACATCGACCTCAAGGGGATGTTTGCTGGCAGCATTGCGGAACCCATGGCTGTGCTGCAGCAGAGCATTAAATCAGGTGACGACTGGAAAGATATTTACAGGAAAATGGTAAGTCGCATGGAAATTTCAGACCCCGAAAGGGCCTGGACGGGCAAAAACTTTGACGAAAGCAGAATTTTCGCGCAGATCGATGCATTCATGCAGCGTTGCCGCGATCTTCTTGAAGTGTGCGAGAGCCAGCATCAGTTTACCAGCAACCCCGATGACAACCCGACTTTCAGTGGGGCCAGAGGCGAGGATATTTCCAAGAGCTTAGTTCGAATTCAGACAAGCTTTCAGCGTCTCATCGCCAACATTTCGTCTCTCAAATATGACATTCTTGATGTCAAAGCTACACGCTGGCACGATGATTACAACGCCTTCAAAAACGGCGTCAAAGATCTGGAAATGATGATGCAGAATGTCATCACCAGTGCCTTCGAAACCGTCACGACTGTTGAACACGGCCTGAATATGTTGGAAGCCTTCCATCACTTGGCGAAGAGAGATGCAATCAAGCGCGCGGTACAGAACAAAGCGTCTTTTGTCTACGGCCTCTTCGAGAAAGATTTCAATACGGTCTCAAAGGAATTCCAAAATCACAGGAAGGCACCTCCACTCCCTCAAACTCATCCCAAGTTTGCAGGTGCTGCTACTTGGGCAAAGTCGCTTCAGAAGCGTCTGCAGGACCAGATGTCTTTCCTCAATTCTGCATACTATTTGAAGAGTTGCCGTGAACACGAGGAGACTCAGGCGAATGTCTATGCCCTCAGTACGTCAATTGATGAGTATATCAAGAAGAATTATCACGACTGGTGCCTCACTATCGATGAGAACAGTGGCAGCAAGCTGGAGAGGAATTTGTTGGTACAAGTTGCAAATCCACCCGGCGGATATTTGGAGATGAACTTCGACAAGGACCTGCTGCGTCTGTTCCAAGAGGTCAAGTATTGGGAGAAGCTCATGTTTCCGATTCCCTACGGGGCTATTGAGATGGCGTCGCAGCGCGAGAAATTCAGAATTATTCGCGAGAACGTCATGCTTGTTGTTCGTGACTACAATCAAATCTTGGATGCCCTCGCCGACAAAGGTGAACGTCGTCTGTTTCAGGAGAAGCTGAGTAACCTGAAGCGAGTCATCAACCCCGGTGTGTCAAAGCTGCAGTGGCACTCGCGAGGTATCGTGGACTACTACTGTCGGCAGTGCCGCAATCACTCAGGGGAGCTGCATGCGCTGGTGATGGCCTTCAAAGAAAACCATGCACAGATCACCAGGTTAAGTGGTGTAATCGGCGAGACGCTCTTGGTGAAAATTGCGAGCAAGGTAGTGTACGAAGAGGGCCGCTTTGAAGCTGTTCAACAGGCTCATCGTGCCGAGGTCCAGGAGAAGCTCAAAACGGCGCACGAGGAAATAAAACAACTGATGGATCAGAGCTACCAAATGTTCTCAGGCGATATGGAGGAAATTCAGCGCGAATGGCAACGCTATGTTGTGCGCATTGATAGAATGGTAGAAGATGGTCTTCGTGGCACCGTGCGCAAATCACTGCAGGAGATCTCGCGTGCAATCAACGGCGACGTACGCACGGAGGTGCACCCGATCTTCCGTGTCAATATGACTTTGGAGAAGGACAGGGTCGAATTCAAACCGACAATGAACAGCCTTACCCAGATGGTCAACACCGTCTCCAAAGAACTTATTACTGTAGTCACCATCATCCCATTGCTGAAAGACACCGGTGATCCGAAGCAGTCATTTTACGCGCGCATTTCAAATGACGAGGACATTCTCAAGATCATGGTCAGTATCATGGGTGGCATGAGTTCCAGCTTGGACAAACTGCAGAAGTACCTTACGTTCTGGGAAAAATACAAGCACACTTGGGATTATGACAAGGATGCCTACATTCGGCGCTACGCAAAAGCAAACAGAACGCTTGCGGCGTTTGAAGGCGACATCCAACGCTACAAGGACCTGCAAAACGAAATTCAGGCGGAGGAGACAATCGTGAACATGAATTTCATTTGCATCGATTGTAGTCCGCTGAAGCAGGCCATCGTGCAACACTGTGTGTCATGGCAGGGAAAATATACCTCTCTTCTTCACGGAAACGCGTTGCATGAGCTCAAGGAGCTCAGAGAAATCTTCTCTGAAAACACAGTTAGGTTGTCGAAGGTACCAACGACACTCGGGGAACTTGCCGACTCAATCAATCATTGCAGGAAGCTGCAGAGCGAGAAGGATGCCGTCTCTGGTCGTTTTGAGCCGCTCTATGAACAATACAAGCTGCTCGAGAAATGTGATATCCAGATTCCAGAGGAAGAGAAAGAAAAGGTAGAATCACTTCAGAACGAGTTCACGAAGTTCGGCTTTTTCCTGAACGACTCAGAGCGCATGCTCAACACCAGCAAGGATAAGATGAAGGGAGCACTGATGCAGAGCCTGGAGGACTTTAAAACCACCGCTGCGGGTCGGCGCAAGAAGTTCCAACAGGAAGGCCCGTTCGATCCTGGTCTGCCAGTTAAAAAGGCTTTGGATGGTATCAATCAGTGGAAAGCGTGGATTAACGAAGACCGTGACAATGAGGCTAAGATGCAATCAGGAGTCGACCTCTTTGGTCTGGACCGTCCGGTTTACAAAGACCTTGAGGCGGTGGAAAAGGATTTAGCTCTGCTCCAGCAAGTATGGGATCTTGCTCAAGAGTGGAATGAAATGTACGAAGAGTGGAAAATGGGGCGCTTTACCGAACTAAATGTTGAACTCATGGAAGAATCCTCTGGAAAGTTTAACAAGAAGCTCCAGAAGCTCGGCAAGGATATCAAGTCGTGGAAGACTTGGGAGGCACAGAAAGACCGGGTAGACCAATTCAAGAAGGCCTTGCCGCTGATCACTGATCTCCGCAATCAGGCGCTACGTGATCGCCACTGGCAGCAGCTTATGGACCAGATTGGAAAGCAATTTGACCCTACAGGATCCGACTTCACACTTGCCAAGGTGGTGGAGCTTGGCTTACCTAACTACGGAGAGCTGGTGGCAACCTTGTCGAATTCTGCAAGTAAAGAGCTTATGGTTGAACGTGCAGTGAGAAATTTGGAGGAAACATGGTCGAAAATGAATATGGACATCATGAAGTACAAGAATGATTACCTCACTCTGCGCAGTGCCGACGAGGTCTTTGCAGCCCTTGAAGATAATATTGTGACTCTTTCGACGATGAAAGCGTCGAAGTTTGCGCTCTCCTTCCTACCCGAACTTGAGATGTGGGAACAAACTCTTGCGATCGTGTCCGAGACCATTGAGTGCATCCTGAACGTGCAGCGCGCGTGGATGTACTTGGAAAACATTTTCGTTGGGTCAGAGGATATCAGAAAGCAGTTGCCTGCAGAGAGCAAGATGTTCGACGGTGTCAACAGTACGTGGAAACAAGTTATGAAGCAACTGCAGCAGGAGGGCAATGTTGCGAGAGGCTGCAAGATCGACGGTGTTCTGAATACACTCAATGACATGGAGTCCAAGCTTGAGAAAATTCAGAAGTCTCTTGACCAATACTTGGAAACCAAGCGTCAGGCATTTCCTCGTTTCTACTTTGTCTCCAACGATGACCTTCTTGAGATCCTTGGACAGGCTCGTGATCCCCAGGCAGTTCAGCCCCATCTGAAAAAGTGCTTTGAGGCCATCAAGTCCCTTAAAATGGAGCCTCCTGGCAAGGACGGTAGGAGGAACTACGAAGCGCTGGGTATGAATTCTCCCGATGGAGAATACGCAACCTTCACCCCTGGAACTGTTGTGATCGATGGTGCGGTGGAGGCCTGGTTACTGCAGGTCGAGGACGTCATGAGGTCATCTTTGAGAAAGACCCTGAACGCAACGCTTGGTGCGGTAAAGGGTCTCAAGCGGGAGAAGTGGGTCAATGATTATCCTGGGCAGCTGCTAATTACTGCCGGCCAGACTGTGTGGACCTCAGAGTGTGAGAAAGGCCTCTCCGAGTGCGAAAAAGGCAATAGAGCAGGCATGCGCACCACAAAGAAGAAGCAAGTCAGCATGCTGAATAAGTATGCTGAAATGGTCCGCGGACAGTTGTCGAAGCTGAACAGGAACAAGGTCGTAGCGATCATCACTATCGAAGTGCACGCGCGCGATGTGATAGACCGCATGATCAAGCAGGGGACGACTTACCTGACAGATTTCGAGTGGATGTCGCAGCTCCGATTTTATTGGGATAAGGACATGGATGACTCAGTGATCAAGCAGAATCAAAGTCTGTTCGTATTCGGATACGAGTACCAGGGCAACAATGGCAGGCTTGTAATCACGCCCTTGACTGATCGTTGTTACATGACCCTCACCACAGCTCTGCATTTGAAGCGCGGAGGCAATCCTCTAGGGCCAGCAGGTACAGGAAAGACCGAAACCGTTAAGGATCTAGGAAAGGCTATCGCAATGTACGTCATTGTGTTTAATTGCTCTGATGGTTTGGATTTCAAGTCTCTGGGTCGAATGTTCTCGGGACTTTGCCAGCAGGGCGCGTGGTCGTGCTTCGATGAGTTCAATCGTATTGATATTGAAGTTCTGTCCGTTGTAGCCCAGCAGATCCTCCAGATTCTAACCGCCGTAAAGATGGGCGACACATCACTTGTCTTCGAGGGCATCCACATTAAGCTCGTATCGTCACTGGGCATTTTTGTGACGATGAATCCTGGATATGCGGGGCGTTCTGAGCTGCCAGATAATTTGAAGGCGCTTCTGAGGCCTATTGCTATGATGGTGCCCGATCTTGCACTTATTGCTGAGATCATGTTGGGTTCGGAAGGGTTTCAACAGGGTAAAGTCCTGGGCAAGAAGTTGATCACCTTGTACCAATTGATGCAGCAGCAACTGAGTAAGCAGGACCACTACGATTACGGAATGCGAGCGATCAAGGCTGTTCTTGTTGTTGCTGGCGCGGTGAAGCGCGTGGATCCCGAAATGGCCGAAGAAGTTATCTTGCTACGGGCTGTTAGAGACATGTCTATCCCGAAGCTCGTGGGACCTGATGTGCCCCTGTTCAACGCGCTGTGCGGCGATCTGTTCCCAGGAGTGGAAATGCCTGTTGTGGACTATGGTGATCTGCTTTCTGCCATTAAAGAGGACATGACCGCACAAGGTCTGCAGCACAATGCTACAGTGATCCTGAAGATTATTCAAACTTTCGAAGCCAATGCCTGCAGGCACGGCAACATGCTTGTTGGGCGGACAATGACAGGTAAGACAGCAGCATGGAAGACTCTGATGGCGGCCCACAACATTTTGAAGAAAGCTGGCAAGCCAAGTTGGGAAAAGGTGATTGTTTACGTTGTCAACCCCAAGGCTTTCAGTCTCGATGAGCTTTTTGGAGGATATAACCTCGTCACCAGAGAATGGACTGATGGCACCCTCAGTAACTGCATGCGCGAGGCGTGTGCCGATGAGAAGCCGGACTGGAAGTGGATAATGATGGACGGCCCTGTTGACACGCTGTGGATTGAGAGTATGAACACAGTTTTGGATGACAATAAGTTGCTCACACTAATCAGCGGAGAGCGTATTTCTTTGCCACCCATGGTGAAGTGCATGTTTGAGGTTCAAGATCTTTCTGTTGCTTCTCCGGCAACTGTTAGCCGCGCAGGAATGATCTACTGCGACATTTCGGGCCTAGGCTGGCGTCCCTGTTTGGATTCATGGCTCGATGCCAAAGCTCGGAACCCAGACACAGAAGTATTTGTTCCTATGCTTACGGGGCTGGTTGATAAATTTGTTGAAAAGTTCATGGAGTTCAAGAGATTGAATGTCAACGAGATGCTGCCCTTGTCGCCATGCGCATGCGTAGCAAGCATGTGCAAACTCTATGATGCTGTTGCTACCCCTCAGAACGGTGTGAAACTAGATGACAACAAGAAAATGGACGAAAATTGCCCCAAGTTCGTTGAAATGTGGTTTCTGTACTCTCTTGCGTGGAGCGTCGGAGGTGCAGCAGATGAAGACGGCCGCAAGAAACTTGACCAGTACATCAGAGAGATCGAGGCACAGCTTCCGGCGAAGGGTACTATGTATGACTTCTTCGTCGATGTGCCAAAGGTCCAGTGGACGCCCTGGGAAGAAAAGATCAACGCCAAAGCTTATCGTCCTCCTCCGGACGCTCCTTTCTTCAAGCTTCTAGTTCCAACTGTGGACTCAACCAGAAACTTTTTCTTGATAGATATTCTGATGAAGGTGCAGAGAGATGTGATTGTCAGTGGACCGGTGGGATGCGGAAAGACAAGCGTTCTCCAGCAGGTTCTCGCGGCGAAGCCGGACACCATGTCGGAACTTTGCATGCAGTTTTCTGCGCAGACGAGTTCAAATCGTGTTCAGGAGATTATTGAAGGTGCTGTGGAGAAACGTACCAAAGACACCTTTGCCCCACCTCTGAACAAAAAAATGATTGTCTTCGTCGACGATATGAACATGCCGCAAAAGGATACCTTTGGCAGCATGCCTCCTCTTGAGCTATTGAAATGCTGGATGGAGTATGGGTATGTGTACGATAGGCTGAAGCAGATGAAGCGGTTCATTAAAGACTGCAACATTCTCGGCGCAGTCGGCCCTCCTGGCGGTGGGCGCAACTATTTGCCGGAACGTTTTCAGAGCAAGTTCCACACGGTCAACTTTACGTTCCCTGACGAGAATTCCGTGAAGCGCATTTTCTCGACCCTGATCAACATGAAGCTTTCCTCTTTCACCGATGAGGTCAAGCCTCTTGGTGACATGATGACAGTAGCCACCATCGATATATACAACACGATTTCAGCAGAGCTCCTTCCAACCCCACTGAAAAGTCACTATGTTTTTAACATGCGCGACCTCAGCAGGGTGTTTCAAGGCGTGCTTCGTGCAGACCAGCAGTTCGTGGATTCCAAGGATGCCATGACTCGCCTTTGGGTCCACGAGTGTTTCCGTGTTTTTAGCGACCGTCTAGTTGACGATCAGGACAGAGATTGGTTCAGAAATCTTGCCGAAAAAAAGCTGAATGATGTGTTCCAAGCCACCTGGAAGGGTGTTATGGACGGCAAAGAAGAGCTTTGCATGTTTGCAGACTTCTTACGGAGCGGATACGACCCTGCGCCGTATGAGGAAGTGAGTAATGAGGCTGCCCTAAAGTCCTTCGTTGAAGAAAAGCTCGAGGAGTACAACTATGAGCCAGGATTCGTGGCCATGAATCTCGTCCTCTTCCGCGATGCTCTCGGGCACTTATGCAGAATCAGTCGCGTCATCAAATTACCCCGTGGCCATTGTCTTTTGGTTGGTGTTGGTGGTAGTGGGCGACAGAGTCTCGCGCGGTTGGCATCGTATATTGCTGAGTACAAAGTCTTCATGATTGAGATCAGTAAGACGTACAATGTCATGTCCTTCAAGGAGGATCTTAAAAAGCTCTACGAAATGTCCGGTTCCAAGAATTTACACACGGTCTTCCTTTTCAACGATACGCAAGTTGTTAACGAGTCCTTCCTCGAAGATATCAACGGTCTTTTGGGCAGCGGCGAAGTCCCCAATCTCTTTGCTGCTGATGAAATCAATAGCTTCCGAGAGGTCGTGCGCAATGACGCAAGAGCTGCGGGTGTCGATGAGACGCCAAGAGAATTGTGGTCCTTTTTCATTGAGCGTTGCAGGTCCAACTTACATCTGGTCCTGTGCATGAGCCCTATTGGCGAGGCGTTCCGGACGCGCGTGCGTATGTTTCCTAACCTGGTGAACTGTTGCACGATCGACTGGTTCTCTGCGTGGTCTCCTGATGCACTCAAGGAAGTGGCCATGAAGTTCATGGCTGAGACCCCAAGCTTGGCCAACGTGATGAATGAGGTGTCACAGGTGTTTGCTGTGGTGCATTCCTCCGTAATTAAAAGCTCGAGTCGGATGCTTGAAGAGTTAAAACGCCACAACTACGTCACTCCAACCAACTACTTGGAGTTGGTCAGGGGGTACCTGGTATTGCTGGGAGAGAAGCGAACCACACTTGAGGATGGCATTTTCAAGTTCCGCAATGGAATCGATAAGCTTGACGACTCCAAAGCTCAGGTTGATGTCATGTCCAAAGAGCTTGAGGTAAAGAAGGTAGAGGTGGCTCAAGCTCAAAAGGAGTGCGAGGAGATGCTTGTTGTTATCGTGAAGGACCGCAAAGTGGTGGATGAACAGCAGAAAAGTGTACAGGCCGAAAGTGAGAAGATCCAGAAAGAGGAGGCAGAGACAAAAATCATTGCCGACGACGCTCAGAGGGACCTGGACGAGGCACTGCCTGCTCTCGCTTCGGCCGAAGAGGCCCTCGGTGCCCTTAACAAAAAAGATTTGTCTGAGATCAAGGCTTACACGACGCCTCCTGACAAGGTCGAAATGGTGCTCGAAGCTGTCATGGTCTTGCTCAAGATGCCTCCCAAGTGGGATCATGCCAAAAAGGAACTGGGCAATCCCTCCTTCTTGACTAATTTGCAGACCTACGACAAGGATGCTAACCTCAATGATGCAATGATTCAAAAAGTGAGTAAGTGGACAACCAGACCTGAATTTGAACCTGAGGTTGTGGGAAAACAGTCCGGTGCTGCGAAATCTTTGTGCATGTGGTGTAGAGCGATGGTGGTTTACGGGCGCGTTGCTAAAAACGTAGCACCAAAGAAAGCAAAACTGCAAAGCGCAATGGACACGCTGAAGAAGAAGCGCGCGGCGTTGCAAGCTGCTCATGACGAGCTGCAAGCTGTCACCGACAAAATGATGGCTCTCAAATCAAAGTACGACGAGAGCAACAACACTAAGGAGAAGCTTCTGGCAGAGTCTGCTGAGTTAGAAGCGAAACTTGACCGAGCGCAGCGCCTTGTCGGTGGCCTTGGGGGAGAACGCTCTCGTTGGGATGCAAGCGCTACTGACCTTGAGAGCCGGATCAATTCATTGATTGGAGACTGCGCAATTTCTGCTGCCTTTTTGTCGTACGGCGGCCCATTCAACTCTGAGTTCAGGGCCAACTTGCTGCAGACCACGTGGTTACCTACGATGCGCCGGCTTAACGTACCAGCGTCCGACACATACTCATTCGCTGATTTCCTTGCGAATCCAGCAGATGTTCGCCATTGGAACATTGATGGGTTGCCGGGAGATGCCTTTTCAACGGAAAATGGTGTTATGGTCACTCGCGGCACACGTTGGCCTCTTTGCGTGGATCCACAATTTCAGGGCAACAAATGGATCAAGAATATGCAGAAGCCTAATGGTCTCAAGATTGTTGATCTCAAGCAGGGAGATTGGATGCGTCAAATGGAGAACGCAATCCAATTCGGGAACCCTGTCCTGATCCAGGATGTAGGCGAAGAGCTTGACCCTGCGCTCGAGCCTGTGCTTTCCAAGTCCGTTACCAAAAAAGGAAACTCGCTCATTATCAAGCTTGGTGAGAAAGAGGTAGATTACAATCCTGATTTCAAATTGTACATCACTACAAAATTGTCAAATCCGCACTACACACCTGAGGTGTCAACGAAGGCGGCTGTCATTTTATTTGCAGTGAAAGAGGATGGTATGGAAGATCAGGTGTTGGCTTTGGTGGTGAAGAAAGAGCGTCCCGATCTCGAGGAGAAAAACCAACAACTGATCGTAAATGTTGCGCAAGGCAAGAAGACCCTGGTAGATCTTGAGAACAAGATCCTTTATCTGCTGTCATCGGCTAAGGGATCTCTGCTTGATGATGCAAGTCTGGTCGACACACTCCAGACCTCTAAGATCACGTCCCAGGAGGTGACTGAATCTCTCCAGATTGCCGAAACCACCAAGGTTGAGATCGACAAAGCCCGTGAGACCTACCGTCCGTGTGCCGTGCGTGCAGGTCTCTTGTACTTTGTCTTGAGCGACCTCGTCATGATTGACCCTATGTACCAATTTTCTCTGGACTCGTATTTTGATCTGTATAATCAATCAATTGACAAGAGCGCAAAATCGGACGATCTCGAGGATCGCATGAAAAATCTCAACACTTACCATACAGCATCCGTCTACAGAAACATTTGCCGAAGTCTATTTGAGAAGCACAAGCTGCTGTTCTCCCTGCAAATGTGTGTCAAGATTCTGCAGCGTGCTGCCAAGATTAACAACGATGAGTATCAATACTTCTTGCGTGGTGCTGGTATTGTTGATAAGGATGCCCAGCCACCGAACCCAGCACCAGAATGGATAAATGCTATTGCATGGGAGAACCTAGCAGAGATGGACAACCGTCTCCCAGCTTTGCGCGGCATTGCGGCAAGCTTCGAGCAGAACACGTCAGAGTGGAAGAAGTGGTACTTGCAAGCCGAACCGGAAGCGTCACCGCTTCCTGGAGAGTGGGAGAATAAGTGTAACGAGCTGCAGAGATTGAACTTGATCCGTTTCTTGCGTCCTGACCGCGTCATTTTTGGTGCGAGCGCGTTTGTGGCCAGTAATCTTGGCCCTAAATTCGTAGAACCGCCGGCTTTCGATCTAGATTTGGTGTATGCAGACTCTGTTCCTACTGCACCTCTCATATTTGTGCTTTCTCCCGGTGTAGATCCTGTGATTATGCTCAAAATCAAAGCTGAGAACCGAGGCATCGGCGACAAGTTTTTCAGCTTGTCTCTGGGGCAAGGACAAGGTCCTATCGCTGAACGCATGCTGGAGGATGGCATGAAGCAAGGGCACTGGGTGTTCTTGGCCAACTGCCACTTATGCATCAGTTGGATGGGTGAGCTTGAGAAGCGTGTTGCTGAACTCCCATCCCGTTCACCCAACGCAGACTTCAGACTTTGGTTGTCGTCCGCACCGACACCGAAATTCCCGATGTCGATCCTGCAATCAGGCCTCAAGATGACAACTGAGCCGCCGCGCGGTCTGAAGCCCAACCTTACTCGTTTATACAACAAAATATCTGAAAAACAGTTTGAACGTTCAGTCAAGCCGGCCAAATACAAGAAGATGGTGTTTGAGCTCTGCTATTTCCACGCCACCCTGCTTGAGAGGAAGAAGTTCAAGAACTTGGGCTGGAACATCCCGTACGATTTCAATGACTCTGACTTCGATATTTGCGAAGATGTGCTGGTCATTTACATCGACAATTACGATACCACACCGTGGGAGGCCATCCGGTACTTGATTGGTGAGGCCAACTACGGTGGACGCGTCACAGATCAATGGGATCGCAGACTGGTGAACACCTATCTAGAGACATGGTACAATGAATCAATCTTTGAAACGGAGAATTTCAAAATGTCCTCGCTGCCAACCTATTACATCCCCGATGACGGTCCTCTGCAGTCACATAAGGACTATATTAACCAGCTGCCAAATTTCGACATGCCCGAGGCCTTTGGACAGCATGGCAATGCAGATATTGCATCGCAGATTGAAGATACGACGGAGCTCTTGGAGGCTGTGCTGATGATGCAGCCCAGGGTTGCAGGTGGTAGTGGTATCTCCCGTGAAGATCAGGTAGACAACACTGCCAAGGAGCTCCTGGATCAGATCCCCGAGCCCCTCAATCTGGAGGAGACAATGAAGGCCAAGATGGATGATCAGAGCGCACTTCATGTAGTGCTCTTCCAAGAGGTTGAGAGGTATAATATCATGCTTTCAGGCGTACGGAAGCAGCTCAAAGAGCTTCGCAAGGCCGTCAAGGGATTTGTCGTTATGACCGCTGACCTGGATGAAACCTTCGTCAGTCTATATGACGGACGAATCCCCTCATCGTGGCTCAAGGGCTATCCGTCTCTGAAGCCGCTAGCTCCTTGGGCGCGAGATCTGGTGTTACGAATCAAACTATTTTCAGATTGGAAGGAGGACACGTACCCCGTTATTTACAACATGGGCTATTTCACCTTCCCGACCGGTTTCCTCACTGCCGTTCTTCAGACCGCCGCACGCAAGAACAGCGTGCCCATCGACGCTCTTTCGTGGGACTTTATCGTCAATACTGCTGATCTCGCCGAGATTAATCAACAGCCCAAAGAGGGCGTATACATTGGCGGGATGTTCCTGGAAGGCGCGGGCTGGGATAACGAGCTCACCTGTCTTCAGGAGCCTAACAGGATGGAACTCAACTTGGTGATGCCTGTCATCAACTTCAAGCCCAGCGAGGCTAAGAAGAAGAGCGCCAAGGGGGTATACCCCTGTCCTTGCTATTACTACCCACTCCGCACAGGTTCACGCGAGCGGCCATCGTACATGATAACCGTCGATCTCAAATCGGGGAAGGTGGAGGCTGATCACTGGATCAAGCGTGGAACTGCTCTGTTGCTTTCCCTTGCTATGTAGAGCAAGCTCAGCAACGCAGCAGCGCTAGCGAAACATGCAATGCGTCTTTTTTTTTGGTGGTGAATAAATGCACAAATATTTCAACCCTTTAGATCCGCCCTGCTCTGTTGCTTTCCCTTGCCATGTAGAGCATGCTCAGCAACGCAGCAGTGCAGCGAGTCTGCATCTTCTTCAATCATGCAATCCATAACTCCGTCTTGTTTTGGTTGTGAATAACTGCACACACAATTCTACTTGATAGATTCGCACACCTCCTCGTCTTGAATCTTCACAGTCGACTTCCCTTCTCTGTCCCAAGGTGCCCGCGTTCGCGGTGGGTAGGGTTTGTACAAAGAACAAGACATACCCCCAACCCCCCGTGACGGAATACCGTTCCGAATCCACTTTCTTTTCTCTCGCGCGCAAGTCCTCTCTTTCTCTTCCAGGGTCCCACCGCCTCTTCGCGACCTCGAAAAACTTTGAGACTCGGAAAACTTAGAAGAAAACATTTACGTTTTTTTTTCCCAACGAAACCAGGGGTTGGCTGATTTTTCAAAACCATAGGACTCGGCAGTGCGGATTTGGATGGTGAGTGTGGTCCCACTCCGCTCCGGGTCCGAAAACTCGAAGACTCGTGGTGTCTAGGAGGACTGCATATTTTTGAAGACTCCCTAGGCCTTCATTGTGATGTGCAGACACAGCCCCTTTGCAAAGGGGCCGGATTTTCCTCAAGATTGACAGATTCATCAGACAGCTCTGCCCGATGCGTGTCCTTATCATCATCCATCCTCATGATTACACTGTCCTCAACTGCCAAGCACAGAAAATGAATCACGCGTCGAAATTTTATGAGAAGACCAAACCTTCTCCTATACAAAACGCATTGTAGCAGCGATTGAATCTAACCTAATAAACTCTCGCTCTCTCTCTTTTTCTCTCCAACCGTCATCCTGGTCGCATTTTGCTGTCAGCTGCTCCCCTGTTCTGACCCCTGCCACATATTCTCGAAAGTCAGTGCCCCTGTTTCCCTAAATAAAGCCAATATATAGAAGCCACTATGTAGAGGACTTTTGAAAAATAGTTGCCTCCGTCTCCCGCGGAGAAGGCTGCCCGACGTGCTTTTGCCTGTCTTACTTCCTTCAGGATGTGCTCTGGGGACGGCCGGCGAGGTGCCTCAACCTGCAACATGGCACGCATGCAAGAGCAAGCATCTGCCCCGTGCTTCCTTTCTAGGTGGACGAGGTTGGGAATGCTGCCGCGAAACAGCGCCTGTGAGTTGGGAATCCGCAGGGTCAGGAGATGAAGGAAGATAACCCCCATGCTCCACACATCTGCGCTCTGGTCGTACGGCTGCTCGTGGCACACCTCGGGCGCCTGCACAGAGCGAATGCCTCCGGTCAGCTCGCCAGCATGAAAGCTTCGTCTGCTTGACCACGATCTTCGGGGTCCTTACCATGTAGTGTTTGCTGCCTGTCAGCTTCGCGCGGATGGGACCCTGCCCGGAGTGCAGCAGCCGCGCGGAGCCAAAGTCGCCGACCCTGACATCCCCGGCGCGGCCGTCGAGCGCCGTGAGGAAGACGTTGGCAGGCTTCAGATCTCGGTGTATAACGCCGTCTCGGTGGAAGTAATGGGCGGCGCTAGCTATGCCTGCCATCCAGCCCATGATTGATGCAGGCTCAAGAAAGCCTGGGCCGTTGGCTGCAGCGTCTATCTGCTGCTTCAGGTCGCCGCCCGCGCAGTAAGCGAGCACGATGCAATAATCCTCGCCCTCGGTAAAAAAATCCTTGACACGCACAATGTTGGGGTGCCGCAGCTGCATCAGCAGCCGTGATTCCTGCACGGCGTACGCAAGCGCCAACTGCTCCTCCTTTGTCTTGCACGGAATGCATCGTACCCGCTTTATCACGTAGAGCTGGTCGTCTGCGGCGCCCTTTACCAAATCTGTGGGCCGCGCGGCGCGGTGCGCGCGCGCGTAAGGGAGGACGGGAGGCGGGGTGCGGCGGGGCCTCAGAGGGGCAACTGAAGAGCACGAGCTCGTGCTCTTCAGTTGCATCTTGCTTGCTCGTGCTCTTCAGTTGCAAGAGCACGAGCAAGCAAGATGCACCTCGGATGAGCAAGCAGTGTGCCACGCGCTGGCTCCACCCACCGAGGCTCGATGCGGCGGTGCGCGCCAGGCTCCACTGTTCCTCATACTGCTGCATCCCCTCCGCACATGTTGTAAGGGGGGCCCGTGTGTTGGGTTGCTGGCATCAATGTTGACGCCGCTGAAACGGCTTCTACGTTGGTACCGCCTGAGAAAACCAGGCGGTGTGGTACAATTTCCGTACAAATCAATCCGGGAATTTCCGTACAAATCAATCCGGGGCACAGAGCGCCGCTCTAGTAGTGCATATACGCATCCAGCGAGCCCGGCGAGTGAGCGGCACGCGTTTGCGTAGTTCCACACCCCGCCGTGCCCGACCCATGCAGGGCGGAGTGCCTCCGGTGTACGGAATGCTGCGGCCTGGGCCGTACGGCGGCTTCCCGCAGCAGGGCTACGGGCACGGCCAGTTCAACCAGTTTATCAACGGAAGTCAGGTCGGCCAGGTCGGTCAGAGCGGCCAGTTTGGCCAGCACTTCATGCACGGGATGATGCGCCCGTCGTCCGCCACGGGGACGGCGACGGTCTCGCCGACGAAAGCGAACGGCAACTCTCTCGGAGGGCCGAGTCCGGGGCGCGCCAAAACGCCCACGCCGGTGGCGCAGCCCGTCAACACGGCCACCCAGCGCCCAGCGCATGAAGAGAGCGAGGTCAGCGGAGGCGGTCAACAAGCGCAGCGCGGCTCGGTACCCGCCAGCGCCAGGCAACGCCCGGCAACCACAACCAGCTTGATGACGCCCCCGAGCAGCTCGGGGCAGCAAGGTGCGCTGCCGCCTGGCCAGAATGTGGGATCGGTCCACGCAACCCTGCCACCGCGAGGCAGTGCATCGGCCCTCACGCACACGCTGCCGACTCAGGGCCTGGCGCCGACGCTGCAGACGCAGGCCACCCCCGTTGCAAGCCACATGCGAGGAGGCAACCCTGGAGGCCGCCGGCACTGGCCCGTGGAGTTGTGGGTGGTGCGGCATGGGGAGACGATCGAAAATCATACGCGCACCATAGCAGGGCAGAATGCTTCGGGCCTCACCGATCGCGGTCATGAACAGGCTCGGCTGTTAAGCCAGCGCCTTGAAAACGTAAAGTTTGCAGGCATCTACATCAGCGATCTGAACAGGACTAAGCAGACAGCAGATGCCGTGCTAAGGACGATGGTTTCAGGTGCTCCTGCTTTCACTGATAGCCGCTTGCGTGAAAAAGCGGCCGGAAAGTACGAGGGCCAGAAGATCGGGTATATTGAGCAGATGACACGCGCTTCGGGGCAGCCACACCGCATTTTTCGACCCCCAGGTGGCGAGTCGTGGGAGGACGTAGCCCTGCGATCGCGTTCGTTTATGCGGGAGATTTTAGCTCGTTACTGCACGACTTGTAACCAGAACGGGCGTCCGCTCAGTCTCCGGATTTGTGACACGTCGGGAAGGACTACCCCAGTCAGCGTAGGCTACATCCCGCAGAGCAACATCGAGCCAGAGCCCAAGCGCGTTCTCATTATCACGCATGGCGGATTTATCAGCGAATTCTTGAGTTCAGCTGTGGGAGGGGTGCCGAATTGCGCCAAGAACTGCTCCATTTTTGTGCTAGCGTGTGCCCGCGACCATCCGCAGGCACGAGCTGAATTCTTCTTGAAGACCATCAATGACGTTTCTCACGTAGGTTTTTGTAGCTGCTTACTCGTGCGAGTTTGGTTCGAAGCAAATTTTGTTCTTGTCGTGAGGCCCTGCTTTAAAACAGTGCACGCTGCCGAGCTGACAGCAAATGTGACTCACTGAGCGTCCCTTGCAGCTTGAACCTCTCCTCGCGAAAGGCGTTGAGCTGCCTGGCCCTGAGACTGTTACGGAGACAGCCGCTGATAAGCTCCACATCGAAGATGGTGCGTTACATTTCTGTCTGATTATTTTTGCGAAGACGGGGTATCCTGAACATGGTAGAAGGGCGATAATTCTCAACGCCCTGTGGATCTGATTCCGATGCATGCATGTTTGCTGACGGCATTGCAAGAAGTTTTACGAGTTGCACGGGGCTGACGAAAGCAACGGCGGCATTTTTCAAAGCAGATGAAGACGAAGACAAGAAGCAGGATGATGTTCTGAGTAACAGCAGCACTATCCCACTCACAGACGAGCTAACTTCGTCAACTGCGCCCAAGTCGGCCACTACGATCCCATTAGACATGCACGGTGCGCCACTCGCACAGATGGATGCTCGCGAACAGGAGGAGGGACTTGCTGTTGCAGCTGCGATGGAAAACAGTGTACGGAACCTGGCTTTGAACAACTCAGCTTCTCGACATGGGCACCTGGGAGCTCCACCGAGCATACACATGCGAATTGCCATGAACAGGAACGATGGCGCCGTGCCACCTTTCGGTCAGACCAAAGATTCACCACCGAACACTCTAGATGTCGAGCGTGTGCAGTGCTGAGCACACGCTGAATGTGCAAGCACCATGTGCCATGTACACCCTCTGCCGGGGAAGCAGCGCAGGAATTTGCACTCCCGATTCAGCTGTGCAATTTTCCTACATTCTGCACTTCAAAAGGATTAGTTTGCAACGACATGACATTGAGATGCTGGAAGATGTTTGCAGGAACTCACTACTCCAACGCAATGTCCGTTGTGCAACATGTGCAGTGTCTTGATGGGGTAGCTGGGGTTCATGCACAAGTATGTTGATGAGTGTTATACGGCCGACGAATGCGGCACGGCACGGTGGGGAACGCCCTTCATTATCCATTATATACATTGATCAATCACGAGCAAAGAGCCGCCTTAATTCACCTCGCCTTCAGGCTCTAACTTAAATTACAAACCGCTCTTGAGATTGTGGAGGAGGATTTCAAATTGTGGCCTATCCTCATGCATACAAGCGATTACAGAACTGTGCTTCACCATGCCCTGTCCAGCACTGCCATCAAAAACACTGGGCCTATCCATCAAAACTTGCCCTTCGCTCTCTCTTGCCACTCCCCCTCTCGGGCGAGATTTACCAGCCTGCTCCAGCACTTCTTCCCTAGAACCTACACTCAAACATGCCAAGTTCTCCCCGGAAGATATGCTTGGTCCGGCGCAACGGCGCAACAGCATGGGCGCTGGTGGCAGACTCCACACATCACGCAATTCCACCGCTCCTCCTTTCTCCACCCCCTCTGGCCCGCCTGTCGCACTCCTCCCGTGTGACGACTTTGCAGGGATGAGTGAGGCGAGCATTCGAGCCATGTGATGCTGCACGCGCGACAGCTCAGAGGAGACAGCAGCGTGATCTGCCGTGAGTTGCGCTTCGCGGTGCCTGAGGCGAGCGACCTCTGCAAGTGCGGATTGGTGCTCATTGAGTAGATCTTGCATCCTTTTGCGCTCCTGCACAAAGACACGGTATTCTTCCGTCAACCCCATAGCTGAGCGCCTCACGACACGTTCTGCGTTCCATTGCACTCTCCTGTAGGGTAGAAACGGGGGCAAAGAATGGAAAGCAATGACAAGCATGGGGCGCAACGACAGGCCCATTACTCGCCTGACACAGCTCATCCGCAATATGCCTCGATGTATCTTGCTCCGTCCGCACCGTCTCCCTTGCAGCCTCCTCTCCCTGAGCCAGCGTTACCCTCACATGCGCCACCCTCTGTTTTGCATCGTGATGATGCGTGCCTTGTCCATTGACAAGTGAATCGATGCTCATGTCCATGGTCATCATGTCCATGGTCATCATGTCTGTGGCTCCGAGCATGCTCCTGCCCACCACTGATTGTAGGCAATCTTCGAGCGCAGACACAGATTTGAGGAGCTGGCGAGTCATGACGTCTACGGCAGCATTCACGTCAAGCTGCGCATTGTGATTCTTCTGGGCTGTGTCGCGAGCTTGGCGTGCGTCCTCGACCGCCTGCGCGCATGATCGATGCAGAATGTTCATCTCGTGCTGCATCCTGCCAGATATTTCAGTTAGAAATCATATAATAATATTACCACCTTCCTGCTCACGTAACGTGCGCATACGGCCTCTCTGTGTCTGACGCCTGCTGCATCTGCGCACGCACACACGTGCCATTCCGCACCCGCGTGCGCGCGCACACACATGGGCATGCTTTTGCCGTAGGGTTTGGCGGGCAGGTGGAAACCTGGAGATTTCGGCTCGTGCCTTCACAAGGTCCGCAGCAGTCTCCTCTTCCCTTTCCTTAGCAGCATTCTCCTGTTCCTTATCCATCAGCATGGGCGACGGATTCTCGCCCCCTTCTCTCTTGGAACTCACTACTTGGGCGCCCATAGTCAGTTTCCGTCTCACTGGACTCTCCCCATCCCCAGAAAGCCCAGTCACACACCATCTCTCCCTCTCTCCATCCCTCCTTCCTTCTCTCCCGCCCTCCCTCCTCCCCTCCCTCCCATTTTCTCCCCTGCTCCCGTTCGCTGCGGCAGCCCCCTCCTGGCACTCGGAGGGGGAGCCCGTCAGGCCGAGAAGCCTGGCGTTCTCAGCAGCAAGACCGTCCAACTCGCCGCGCAGCGCCGCAGCCCTGGTTGCCATGACCAAGACCTCTCGCTTCATCTGTGCAGACACCAGAGCCTCGTAAGATCGCATCTGCGAGAACCATCCATGGTATTATGGCATTCGCAGCATCTGGCTACACAAACGCGCACACACACCCCAACTGGTATCGCCCGGGCCGCATTTGATTTCGACGGCTTCCTGCGTCGGAAGATCCATGGGCACAGTTATTGCAGAATGCCATGTCAAAAAAATGAGGAAAAATCGCATTGCGAAACCGCTCTCTGCCAACTGCCTCTCTGCAACGGACTAGTTCATACATGGTAGCTGCCTCACCTCTCGATTTGTGGCCTCTAGCTCAGCATTACAACGCACGAGCAGGCCATTTGACTTGGTCAGCTCCAATATTTGCCTCGATGCCGTCGCCTCTGCCGCTGTTGCCTTGACCTCAATAGCTCTCAACTCTTTCAAATAGCTAATCGGCACTGACCCACTGTCATCTTCCTTTGCCACCCGCTCCTCAGCCCTCCTTTCGCCCCTCATCTCGGCATATGGGCCCTTATATGTGCCCTTATATGTGTCGTGCTCCTCAGCGTGCTCCTCAGGAATAGGCTGGAGGCGTAGTAGTGCGTGAGCATTGTGCAGCTCCTCTTGCACTGAATCCAGCTCCGCTTGGCACAGAGAGAGGGCTTCCTTGGCCGCCTCTAACTGTCTCTCCACGTTGTGTCTCCTCTTCTCCTCGCGCTTAGAAGTGCAGGCCTGCGCCTCTTGGGAATCGCGGAGCTCGCGCACTTGGGACTCCCACACCACGGCCAGTTGCTCCATCTCATCGCGCTCCCGCGCTAGCTCGTGAATGGCGCCGCACATGTCCTCCAAGACACACCGCATTTCTTCAAAACATCTCTCCTCTGCCGATCCACTGCTGCCACCATCCTCTCCTCTACCTCTCAGCTCTTGGCCAACACCGCCCCCCATTCTCCTCCCACATTCCACCAACTTCTCCAAAGCCAGGTCGCCTAGATCCGCCAAGTCCCGTGTATGTAAGGTGTGTGTATGTGGGGGGAAACCCCGCCCCCTCCTTGACGCTGCCTCCATACTCCCCGGCCCATCCCGGCACCCGAGCCCCTCACGGTCAAAAATCACTTGCAAGCGGTTGGCACCCAGCAACGCCGCATCAGCCGGAGAATCAGATGGCAGCTTTTGAAGCTCAGAAAACGAAACCCGTGTCTTACTTGGTGGGTGGCACTGAGGAGAGGCAGTAGGCGACGAGGCTGAGAGGGTCAAGATGAGGTCCTGGGGCGCAAGGACAATGGACTGTTGCAATTTTTTTACATTTTTTTTTATAAATGTTTTTTTTCAGTTTTTTTTTTATAAACGTCCCAGTATACTGACTATGCACAGTCGCTGTATAGAGGACTTTCGAGAATTTGTGCCGCAAACGCCTGGATGTCGCCCGCCAAGTCTGCAAGCTGCTGGAGGAGCGCCGCAAGCGCTAGCTTTGAGTCTTCTCTCAAACCGCGTGCCTCCCTCCGCGCTTCCTCCGCCTGAATGGTGTATATATAAGTACACATATGGTATATATACATGTACATGTGTGTGTGTGTGTGTGTGTGTGTGTGTGGCTCCCTCCGCCTGAATGGTATATACACGTGTACATATACATACACACCCACACACGCATGTGTGTGTGTATGTGTGTGTGTAATAGTGTGTGTGTGTGCAATAGTTTGCGCACCTGGGAGTCAGCCATCTCGAGGGCGTACACCAGAGTGTCTTGACGCGCCTGCGCCTCGCTCGTCAGCTTCGTCCTCTCGTTTGCCCACTGCCGCGACATACTGTCCAACTGCATTTCATGTGTGTGTGTGTGTGTGTGAGTGAGTGAGTGTGTGTGTGTGTGTGTGTGCATGTAACATACACACACACACACACACACACACACTCACACACACACACACATACACTGTCCAACAGCACATCTCCGCCATGGACGCAAGTGGGAGTGCAGGAGTGTGGGAGTGTGGGAGTGGGTGCAACAAAAGGCCGCCCCTCTCTCCCTCCCTCTCCCCTCTCCCCCTCCAACCCTCGCCCACCTGCGCTTCAAGCAACCGGCGGGCATCCGATTCTTCCAACGGCAGAGCAGCCGAGCATGACCAGCTTATTCCTCCTCCTCCTCCTCCGCCGCCGCCGCTCCCCGCGCTGGAGTCAGCACGCGCCCCGCGCTCTCTCGCTCTAGCGCGGGCGCTCTCACGAACCTCTATGTCCTCTTGCCCGTCGTGCTCCCCCTCTCCCGCAGCCTCTCGTCCCTCACTCAACGCCATTACTACCTTGGCGGCGCGCTTGGCGTCCTTGTCTCGTTTGCGATGATCCTACACACACACACACACACACACACACACACATACATACATACATACATACATACATACTAACACACAGACACAGACACACACACAGACATACACACACACACACACACACACACAAACCTTGAGGAGTTTAGAGAGGAGCGCATTACGCTCCAGCAATTGCTTCGACGCCCTTTTGAGCTCTCTTAGTTCCATCTCCAGTCTTTGTGCCCGCACCTGCCCAATTTTTTTTTTTGTTATTTTTGTTATTTTGTTTTATTTTAGATCCACCTCCAGTGTTTTCGCCCGCGCCTGCCCAACAGCACACATACATACATGTATATGTATACACACACATACACAGGTGTGTATGTGTGTATGTATGTGTGTGTATACACACACACACACACATACACACACACACACACATCACAGACATAGGCGCACACCGCCCCGTGCCCACCTGTACAGCGTATCTTGACGTCCTTTTATATATGTATATATATATATGTATATATATATATATATACATATTTAGTAGGTTGAGTTGAGTGGAGTTCTTGAGTGGTTTTTTTTGTTTTATAATAAAGTATAAAAAAAAGCAAATTCAAATGTCTTTAAAATGTTCCAGCGTCTCATTGAAAGTACTAAAATATTTTACACCTAACACTATTGGGTAAGTATTACAATACATTCTTAAATATGTTAATAATTCGGGAGGAATCTTAGATACATCTACATCATGGTATTGTATTCCCTTCTCATCCAATAGATTCTTCAATATATTACATTGATTACATTTCTCTTTGCCTATTAACACATACATTATACTATTAACACATACATTATATATATTATACGCAGAAAAAAAATTCTAATTAAAGTAGAGAGTAAATGTTCCCCTAGATACTTTTATATCTATTAATTCTTTATTTGTTTGCTTACGATATTTCTCACGGCGATTTTTTAATATCTCCTCCTTATTCATGTCATAACGCTCCCTACTATAATCACTCTTTTTAGGTTTCTGTTGCTCCATCTAATATTAATAAATATATTTTATTATGCCTCCGTTGATGGTTCAGTGGGTTTTATATCATCTACAGCAGTAGATGCTGC
>Ga0315899_10001706_pt1 | contig 24990 bp, 27 predicted proteins | sample LakEriMetagenome_2_FD_203518 | JGI IMG/M metagenome (GOLD analysis project Ga0315899, IMG submission 203518) | Freshwater fungal communities from buoy surface, Lake Erie, Ohio, United States - Buoy 4 MA112 | ecosystem: Environmental > Aquatic > Freshwater > Lake | place: USA: Lake Erie, Ohio... | reverse complement strand
TCACTTCTGCCACATGTCCTCGGTCCCGGGTTCGAGTGACGGCAGAGGCCCCGTAACTCGCAAACGAGTTCCGGACAGGGAGGAGCAGGGGAAACCTCGCAAGGACGCCCGACATGGCCGTTGTCATCCCCTTGAATAACTTTCTGGGTCCTGAGGGTGACACCGTTACCGTGCCCTAACCCCTCCTAAGTCCTAAGTCCTAAGAGCGTGTGGACCTGTAGGGGGGATGAGCCTGAGAGCGTGTTGTTGGCCCGTGTGCATTGTGTGTTGGAGCGCAGCTGACGTTGCTAGTGCGCCTGCGCTGTGTAGGTGAGGCGTGCGACTGGCGGGAGACTGCCCTCGCTGGCGCACCCTCGAGCGGAAACGCCGGCCGGGCGTTCCGCGTGGCGGGGATTGCAGCCATCGTGGCCGCGCTCGCGGTGACTACCCTCGTTTTCCTCACGGGGGACGATGCGACTGCCTCCCTCGCGGCAAAGCTTGCCACTGCGGTTGCGCCCTCGCTCGCAGCCCCCGTCGCCGCCGCCAGGTCGGCGGTCGCGGGGATGAAGCTCGCGGCCGCCGCCGCCCACGCGCCGGCCGCCGCGGCAAAAGCTGTGGAGGCGCCGGCGCAGGGTATCGCCCGCGTCGGCAAGGGCACGCAGAAGATGTCAGACAATTGGAAGATCAACGAGAACGTGCCCGACTCGCCGACGTACGCGGATCTGCAGCGCGAGGTGAATGAGCTGGAGAAGGAGGAGAAGCAGCACTTCAACACGCGCGCAGCCTCCATGGCAAAGGCTATGACGACGGCGGACACAGACGGCGACAAGGCGGGGCTCAAGAACCTCAAGTGGAAGAATGCCAAGGATAAGTACGAGCAGGCCGCCTTCAAGGACATTATGGACGAGGAGAAGGAGCGCATCAAGGACACCATCACCGAGCAGGGAGCTCAAATGTTTCAGCAGTACGAGCAGAAGGCGCAGTCGCTCATGGGAACAGACGAGCTCAAAGAACTCCAGAACTCCACGGCAGTCGCAGAAGAGAAGCGCTCGATGGCGGAGAAGTCGGCGCTGGTTGCTCTGCGGAGTGCGCACGTGCAGCTGAAGAAGGTGGAGGCTGAAGAGGAAGCGGCCCGCGATAAGGAGGACAAGGAAAAGCAGGAACGTGCCAACGCAAAGATCGCGGCGCACCTGCAGGCTGCCGTGGACCGCGAGTCCGGCAGCGCAGAGTATTACAAGAAGGTGCGATGATTTCTGGGCTGAAGATGAATGACTGTGGGATCTGTGCGCGTGCGCATGCAGCCAGTGCATATGCCTTTTATAGTTTAACGTGTCATGCACACATGTGGGCACGTAAAAAAACCAGGTGGCTGATGCGAAGGAGGACGACGCAAAGCGCACCTCCAAGCAACGAGAAGCAGTGGCCTCATATCAGCAGGACTACCAGGTGGAAAGACTTGTGTGACTTCGGAGATGCTGCTGCCTCCTGCCGGCTTGTCTGTGTGCTTTGGCCGCTTGCTATTGGTCATTTGCGGGAAAGGGCTTTTCCGGCGCCGCTGGCCCAAAATTACTGGCAATTATTGTTGCAGTAATTTTAAATCGTTCTTTTTTTTCGTTTTCGGTCCGCACACACCGGGGGTGGTCGCCGTTGTTGCGGCTTTCTCAAGATTCGTCCGAATCTTGAGTCACCGGCCTGCGGCCGTTGGCGTCAGCGTAAGCGTTCGTCGGCAAAATTAGCGAGCAAATTCTTGTTTTTATTCAGAGTTGCATTTTCAAGATTCTGGTCATTTTCCAGTGCGATGAAATGACCTATCAGCTCCGTGCGTGTGCGCACGTGCACAGGCGCTGAGGAGCCGGGACGGCGCAAAGCTCGGCCCAGAGCACAAGGACACTCCATACCACAAGGACTACCTGGAAGCTGAGAACGAGGAGGACAAGCGCAATGCTGCCTTTGCTGCGCAGATCGAGAAGGTTTCTGCCTATCCTTTTTCCGTGTTCATGTGCGGGACTGTGCGTATTCTCATATGTGGTTGGCGTAGGGGTCGAGCATGCAGTCTAGGATTCTCGAGGTGTAGGGTATGGGTATGTTGTGTTGGAAATGTGGAGCACACGCGTGCTTTCGAAAAAGGGGCGTAGTCTGGTGCCTCTTGAGTGTGTCAATGATGCATGCATCCTGCATTCGTGGGCATGTCGTTGACAAAGCAGTTGCCACGTGCCACGATAAAAAAAATGCTGCAGCTCAAGAACAGGGTGCAGGCGCAGCGCCAGGCTAGGGCCAAGCTGCTCAAGGCCGTTGAGGGACAGTCGAACAAAGAAGAAGTTTTGAGGAAAGATGAGGTTCACAAGGAGGACAAAGAGGCGCTCAAGACGTCGCGCACTGAGGAGGCTAAGATGAATTCTGTGCTTAAGGATGGTGCGAAGGCCGAGGAGCAGGTGAAGGCCGTGCTTAAGGCTGGCGCAAAGGCCGAGGAGCAGGTGACCTCGGAGTCGGACTACCAGTCTACCGTGCAGGCAGCCATGGAAGCAGACCTGCGACGGCGGGCTCGTGAGCGCAAGATGCGCGAGGATTTCCGCGCCAAGCGCGCCGAGAGGCTCTTTGAAGACGACTCGTCCAATACCGCCAAAATCGAGGCCTCGATGGATAAAGTGGCGAATGCTGTCATGCAGCCCGACCAACTCGTCAATGCTGCTCGTGCAAGGCAGAGCGATGGCACGGTCTGCCTCGTCCCTGCCCAAGCCGTCTCTGCCACTTGGCGATGCGCGTGCACGTGTTCGTTGTCTGTCTCTCACCTCGCTCACCCCCTACAAATGCGCAACCGAGACCCATGGGCTGCGATGCATAACACCTGCGCCCACGTGCGGTCCCCTAGCGCACGCCCCCCATCCAGCCCTTGAGTGCACCGTTCCGACACCAATTCTCCAGCAAAGGAAATTTGCCTCGCACCCTGCATTCAACACCACGGACATGCCGCGCAAGAGCACTAACGTGGTTGATCATGTCTAGGGGTTGGCAAGCCGCATCATCAAGGACCGTGAATCAGAGGTGAATCTGATCGTTGGTAAATGAAAACTCTGCGCTGATGACGACACGTGTGGTGCTGAATAAAGGCATTGAGTACGTGTGGTGCTGAAGGCATTTTCCTACCAGTGCCGTGCTCAAATGCCAAGTGGCCGCTTCTATTCTCGGAGACTACTGCAAAGGTTTTGTGGCTGTCATGTGTGTGATGGGTTGTTGCGAAGGTGTGCGCACCTCCGCGTGCAAGGAATGGGAAGGGGGGGGGGGCGGGGGGGTGGGGGGGTCCCTTAAACAACGCGTCGGGCTCGCGCTCCATGTCGTGAGGCTTTGAATCACGTGATGGCAACCCTGCAACGTGGATTCCTACACGCTCCACGATCCTCGAGATGCGTTCCTATTAAACTCGCTCTCGCTCGCTCGCTCGTTGCCCCGTATGGTATGGTTTATCAATTTTTGGACCTCACGTGGTGAATGTTTGCTCGATTTGCTTTGCTTTGCTGTATCTGCTTCCTTCCCTGTAGTGCACCCGCGTTGGGAGGCGCTCGAGGGTGGAGGACCTCGCGCGAAGTCAAAGTCCGCCAACCAAGGTGTTGCCACCTTAGCTCCATCCGCTGCGTTCGTGTCTCGGGGAGCCAGGCTGAGCGCCGCCGCTTGGCTGGTACCACCGTGACCAGCAGGCCACCTTCTACAACATATCACGGCTCGAGCGCCTTTAGATGCAAGCCCAGATTGACGGAACGCCCCATGTCACCAGGGGGCTAGATCCCCGGCACCAGTGTCTACAGCCTATGCTCTCTCAAAAACCCTCAACCCTAATGATGGGCCTAATCCCCAGGCAAGAAAGCACGTTTCAGGCGCCCATCAGCCTCGTCTGCCCCCGACACCGCCACCGCCGCCTCCGCCCCTGCTCCCATGCCCGTCGCTTCCCAACTCATGCCCCTCGCCCCTCCTTCGCCAATCGCCGAACATGGTATCAGAGATGCCGAGCTCTCATCAGCGCCGCCCCAGATCACTAGTTCCTAATAAGACTCTCTCAGGCTCTCATCAAAGTCCGAGGAAAGTCTTCGCCATGTAGGATGCTACTCCGCCAAGGGTGTGTGATGATGATGATCCTTTTATTGTTCTTACAGAAACAAAATCTAAGGGAAGCAGACCGAAGCGTGGTATGTGGAGTCCGTGCGCGGGGGCCGCCCTAGTCCCCCCGTTATGGATAGTTCCTAATAAAGCTCTCTCTCTCTCACACACACACGCCCTAGACCCCCCGTTCTGGATCATAGTTCCTAGTAAAGCTCTCTCTCTCTCTCTCTCTCTCTCTCTATCTATCTATCTTGAGCCTGAGCCGCTGAGCCGCCTCAGGCTGAGAGCCTGAGGAGCCTGAGAGCCGAGGAGGTGTCACAGCGTGTGTGTGTGTTGAGTGTTTTTTTTAAGGACACCGAGCAATAAACACACACACCGAGCCGAGCCCCTTTCAGGACTCCTCCGGCATGCGCCAAAAGGGCGGTCTACCCGGACCCCCCCCCCGTCACGTTTTTGGGACTTTGGTCGTTATATGGACCGTAGTTCCTAATAAAGCTCTCTGTATCTTTTTGGACTTCGTCGAAGTCCAAAAAGAAGCTCTCTCTCTCTCTCCTAACTTGAATAAATCTCTCTCTCTCTCTCCCTCTCTCCGAGTCTCTCTCTCTTCAAGTTCTTTTTGGACGTTTTTGACTTTCGAGTTACTTGTTGACTTTGATGGTGTGTCACGGTGTGTGTTTTATTACTGCAGGACCTATTCCACCGCTGTCCGCGTGGGGGGGGGAGGGTAGTGGAGGACATGTTCTACGAGAGACGACGAGCCGAGGCCTGTGTGTACTAGTCTGCCCATCACGGTCGCGGTACAGCCGTGTGCAGTTGACTGTGTGTGTTTATTACTGCAGTTGTGAGAGCGTGGTTTTTACCATCGTGCTATGAATGCAGTATTGAATGCACAGAAACCATGCGGATCGAACAAACTGGATCCAGTTGTTTTTTTTTCTTGAAAAGGTTTTTTTGACGCTGGGAAGCTGAGGATCAATGTTGGCATGATGATGCATCGTGTGCGGGACCGAGGCCTCAGACATGCACACCGCGAGCCAGAACAAAATCATGATTCGCGCGCGCTGTGCGGGGCCTCAAAGCCCCGACAGGAGCGCGCGACACCACTGCTCACAGAACCGCGCGATGTTCGTTGGCGCCATTTTTTGCGCTCTCGTGGCGTCTACCAATGGGATGGGAGGAGATTGTCGCCGGGTGGGAATCGGTGAAGGCGGGCGAAAGGGAAGGGGGCGGTTGCCTGGAGAAAGTAGCGAGGATCTTTTGCACAGGTGAGAAGCTGACCGTGCAACGCGAGCAACATGCATGTTGTTTGCAAGGGGATGCGCCGCCACAGAAGACATCACGACTGCAAGCATGAGTTCATCCGCGTGCTCTCTTTCCCTCGCCCATCTACTTTCTCTCTTTTCCTCGTTGGCCAACAGCAGCACAGTGGCAAGCGCACGCACCGAAGCAGTGGCAGCCTCACCGCAGCCGCTGTGGCACGAGGCAGGAGCTGTGCAAGAATCGGTGGCGGCCGTCCTCGCAAAACTCGAGGCTGGCATCGTGAGTGGAGTGGTCCAGGTCTCCGTTTTTCTGTTGCTCTTTCTGCTGTGCCGGAGGGGTGAAGGTGCGCGTGCACGTGCGTGTGTCGAGCATGAATGTGCTCATGCGCAGTTTGTTACAGCGGACTGTGCCGAGAACGCAAGACGCAGCAGCATGAGATGAGAACTGACGAGACATCTCGTCTCCGTGATCACAGGCCGGAGTATTTCACCCGTGGGACCGGGCGCTCTATCTGGGTAACGGCTGTCACTTTGCGCCCACTGTTGACATCGCGCGCACGCAACGCCAAGCTCCTCATGCGACCACTGCCGCTCGCTCCTCGCAGCATGCTTTGTTGCACACGCCCATGTCTGTGTAGCCCTATTCCACACGCCCGTATGTGACACGCCCGTACGTGTGTAGCCCTGCACCACACTTGGACCTTGCAGATTTGATAGGGTGAGATTTGATAGGGTGATGCATCTTGAGTGGCACAGTCTCTCCTCGCAACATCAAGAGTGCGTTGTTCTCTCCTGGGAACACAGCCCTTGGGTTGACACTTGTCTTGATCCCCATTTACATCTCCGTCTTGATGGGCATTTCACCTCCGTCTTGATCCCCATTGACATCTCATCGCCCATCCCCATTTACATCTCCTCGCCCACTCACTGGCGCCCCCCAACACACACGATGGGTGCATGCATGAATGAAAACAGCGCAGACGCGCCGCACGTCGTTTTTGAATCTGGCCAACTGGCAGCAGCCGCTACAGGTGTGTGTGAGAGAGGAGAGTGGGCGCACGGGTGTGAAGGCAGGGCTGTGGGCACGGGTGTCATGTGCTCACGCGTGTCATATACTTGCTCTGTCGTGCCTTTGCCTGTGTGCTCCGTGCCTGCTCCCCTTCTCCCCTCCTCCCCTGCTGGCATTCCTGCTCTCCCCCGCGCGCCTCCCGCTCTTTATAAAGAGCGGGAGGCGCACTCTCTCGTGGCACGGGACAGGGGATGAAGCAGACGCTAACCCTTCGAGTGACACATGTATCCTCCTCCTCATGTGACACATCAGGGGATGAAGCAGACGCTAACCCTTCGAGTCCTGAGCTCAAGTATATTTTTCCCTCTGGAGGAGACTGTGGCCCCCCTGGCCGCCTCAGCACTCGGAGGTAGCTGTCTTGTCAGTATGTTGGGGTGGGGGGTGTCCAGGTGGGGGGGTTTGGGGAAGTGATAAAAGCGCATGATGCCGCTTCCCGCCCACTGTCAAGGCACACGGGTGGCGGCGAGGCACTGACAGGCAAGTGTGCTGTGATAGCAAGTGTGCTGTCATGACCGCCGCGTCTCCTGTGGCAGGCAACTGGCAAGTCTCCTGTGGCAGCCGTCACAGCGCTCTGCCGAGAGGCAAAGTGTCCTGAGACAGCTGTCACTTCTGTCACCCTGAGACAGCTGTCACTTCTGTCACCCTGTGACTGCTCTCTGCCAACAGGACCGGGGGCCATGTCAAATTTGGTGGCGGGCAACGTGGCAGGCGGACTGAGCGCAGCCGTCCTCAACCCCATCCAAGGTGAGGCTGCCGTCCCGTCCCAGAGACGAGAGACGAGAGACGAGAGACCGTAGTGCTTAGACCAGACGCCTTAGACGAGACGGAGGGTACGGTAGGGCTAGGAGACGGCTTAGACGAGAGCAAGGAGACGCCTTAGACAGACGGAGGGTACGGTAGAGCTCCTTGCACCCCTCGAGCGAGATGACCGCCTTGCGCCAGCCTGCCGACACAACCGTGCCAGTCCTTGCCCTCACAGCGCGCCTGCCTTTGCGCTTGTGCCACACCTCCGTGCCAGCCTGGCGCGGCGACTCGCGCCGGTCCTCTGCCTGGAGGCCTGGCGCCGGCGCTCCTTCCTCCTCGTGTCTCCTCCTCGTGTCTCCTCCTCGTGTCGCCCCGTGTGCCTAGGCTAGGCTCATGCAAGTTTGAAGCACGTTTCATGTGGGCCTAGTCTGGCCTCAACCTCGGTCTTGCTTCTCATCTAGGCGCCCATCTGAGATGTTCTCGTCTTAGCCGCACATGCAAGATGTTCTGGTCTAGCCCCACATCAAGTCTCATCTAGCCCCACTTCAAGTCTCATCTAGCCCCACGCGCGTGCGCAGAGGGCTGGCCGCAGTCGGAAGGGAACTGCGCGCGAGCCCGCGAAGACTTGGATGAGCGCCACCCCTCCTGCCGTCCCCCCCGCTGTCCACCACCACCGCCACCGCCGCCGCTGCCGCGCGGTGGTGGACCGCGGGGGCTAGAGGCGGAGGGGTGGCGCTCATCCCATTCTTCGCCGCCTTGCACAAAAGGGCGGCGAAAGCTGGAGAGGCTGCGTTGCCAAACGGCATCGAGCCTGAGCCGCTGCCCTCACAGCTCATGGGCTTGCAAGGCTTTTCTGACTTGCTTTGACACAGCGTCGTGGCAGCAAGGGCAGCGAGAGTGTTGCTCCAGTTCGTTGGCACACGCGCGCGCGCACGCATGTTGCGCTAAGAGATAGATGTGTGGGTTGCGCAGCGATCAGATACAAGGCCTTCTCGATCAACGCCATCCAATCAAGTCAAGGGGTCAAGGGCAGTCCAAGTGGTTTTCTGACCACAGCCAAGGGCATGGCGATGCGGTTAGCCAGCAACCCCCGGACCCCCAGGAGCAAACCAGCCGATTCCCCGACCTTTGCGCTCCCGCTCTGCCCTCCCGCACGCATGCATGTGCTGCAAGACGCGCTGGAGACAAAGGGGTCTTTGCTGGAGACAAAGGCATCTTTCCCATTTTAGAGCCTACGTTTCAGACGTTTGAGAGCTGTAGTGGCCTATGCGCAAGAGGAGTAGTTGCCTATGCCAAGTACCACAAGTGTGGTAGCCCATGCTGTGTGCCACAAGTGCCGTAGCCCACAAGTGTAGTAGCCTATGCCAAGTACCACAAGTGCCGCAAATGGGCGCGACGGGCGTGCTCTGTTGCAGTGACACTAGAATCACGAGCTTGTGCCCGCGGCTGCCCTCCCTGTGTCACCCACACACTGGCGCACACACTGGCCTCCTCCTTGCTCTTGTCACTGGGCTCATGCTTTGCTGGGGCTGGTTGCAGTTTTCGTTGCTGCTGCTTGTTGCTGCTCGTTGCTGCTGTTGGTTGCTGTTGGTTGCTGCTGTTGGTTGCTGCTCGTTGCTGCTCGTGAGCGCATGCTCCCGACTTGGGATGACTTCATCACCTCGGGAGGCGTACGTGTGTCATCACCTCGGGGGGCGTACACATATACACAGAGGCGGGGTGCGGCCATTCTTCAAGGGCATCTTTCCCACGGTCTACCGGTCTCTCGCCCCGCATCTCTTTGCCGCATCTCTTTGCCTCATCTATCCCTTCCCTTTCTGCCTTACGTGAGACACACACATGCGTGAGGCATACCTTGCCGCCCGTGTGCACATGCTGACAAACGTTGCATACGTTGCACACGTTGCCGCCCGTGTGTCTATCATGTGTCTATCGTGTGTCGCTCGGTGTTTGTCAGCCAGAAAAGTCAATATCAGAGTGGCTGGTTTGCAGCAAGCAAGCCAGCGCGTGCGGAAAGGAGTACTGACAGACAAACACTGACACAAGCAGGGACCTGGTGTTCGGGGGCATATACACGGTGGTGCGCCATAGCCTGTTCCGGAGGCTCGAGGTGGTGCTTCCAGAGCTGGAGCACGGCAGGACCCGCCCCGCGCTGCAGTTTGGCTGCGATGTGGCCGCCGCTGCCCTGGTGCCCGCCCGCCTCCCGTGCCCTCCCTTGCCCTCCCAGAGAAGAGGACTCGGGACGGCAGGAGTGGCATCAACATGGGATGGCAAGAGGGAGGAGTCGGAACAACATGCGACATGCGACATGCGATGCCACTCTCACACGCTCACGCCTCCACCAAGAGCCGAGCACCAAGACGCGCGAGGCAGGACGCGTGCGCTTTCTTTTCCTCCCTCTCCTGCGGGGGCAAGAGGAAACTGAACTTTAGCAGGAGAGGGAGCCTGCCAGACGGACCGGCAGGCGTCGACGGTATGGGCGCCATTGATCTGGTGACATAGGGCGGCTATGGTGACAAACGTTGCATACTTTGGCAGGCGACCACGGTATCGGCGCCATTCAATTACGCGCGCAATCGCATCTATGCCCTCCCCTCGGGAGCAACCCGCCGCGCCGGCACCGCTGCTATCCTCCAGTCCCTCTTCCGAAAGGTTTAGGGTGTAGGGTGTAGGGTGTAGGGTTTAGGCTGCTATCCTCTCGTCCCTCTCCCGAATGGTTGCCCGTGCTGTCTCGCTTCGACACGTGTTGCTGCCTCCACATGTGCCTCCACGTGTTGCTGCCTCCAAGTGTGCCTCCACGTGCCCTTGGTTGTCACCCGCTTCACATGCCCTGGCCCAGAGAGAGAGAAAGAGAGAGAGAAAGAGAGAGAGAAAGAGAGATATTATTAGGAACGATAGAGGACAACAGCAGGACAGATAGAGGACAACCGCCGATATGGAAGAGGACAACCGCCGATATGGAGGAATGGCACAACCTCTCCCTTTCGAGAAGAGATCCGTCGTGACCCTTTCCGTCGTCACTCTTTGACTCCTTACATCGTAACTTACGCCGGCGCATGGACGAGCAGGCATATGGGCAGTCGACCCCGCTCGCCTCTTGCATCTTCCTCCAGCACAAGCTCAAAATCGGTGAGGGTGTCAGCTCGGCTGTCTTCTCGCGCACGGACCCCTGCACGTGTGCACACTTTGACACGGAACCCTGCACGTGTGCACACTTTGACAGGGGCGGCAACATTGAGGGTGGCCCTATCAATGGCGCTTGCAGCCAGCACCTACCGCGCGATGGCCGCACGCCACAACGCACGCCACAAGCACACCGACGCGCACACATCTCCATCTCCATCTACCATTCAAGCCAAACCTTAAGCGCCACGCAAAGCGCACAGGATGCAAGCATCAGTCATCAGGCACAGGATGCAAGCCTCAGGCACAGGATGCAAGCATCAGGCATCAGCCTGCGCTGCCAGGGAGAGTGTACCAGCATACGCAACCCGCGCGGGGGACCGCAATGCGCAGGCTTTCGGCGATCGTGCCGCCAGCAGATGCGGTTGCACCCAGTTATGCCCGCGCCCTGAAAGGCCGATACGCTCGATAGCGCAGGTGCTTTGGGAAGTTTGGTTTAGTGCCCTCTTCTATGTGGCATGCACAGAATCAAGCATGCTCAGCAGAAGTGAAGGCCGTGTACGCTTGGGCACAAGGCCTTTTCTCCGCGTACGCTTGCAATGTTCTCCACTGACGATTCCCATTGGACCTGTAAATGCGCGAGCAAAGCCTCTCTAGATGGGATGTTGTTCTCTGTGTGCGTGCGTGAGGGTACACTTGAAACTTGAACACTTGAAACTTGAACACACTTGAAACTTGACACTTGAAACTTCAACACTCTTCCCCTGGTGTATGCACCTTAGTGCACAAGATGCACTAAGGTTGCCGGGGTCCGTCCGTTTGGGGGCTACAGTGAAACCCTGAAATTTCAGAAATTTGAACTTTACCACGTCTTTACCACCGCCGCTTCAAGAAAAACCTGCAGCGGATTCAAACTCCGGGGATCTGATCTGATTTTGCGAAAACTCAATCGAAAACTCCATGGTGGGTGTGTGTGTTGAGTGTTTAATTGGAAAACAAAAGAAACCAATTCTCTTCAAGGTCACCTAGCCGAGTTCCGTACCGTACAGAGCTCCTCCCGCGTGCGCCAAAATGGCGGTGTCACGAGATCGAGATAACGGCAGATTCCCGGGCGGTGGCGGCGGCGGTCAGCGGTGGACCGCTGGGGTTAGTGCCGGGGGGGTGGCGCTCATCCCATTCTTGGCCGAACACCAGTCTATGGTTCGTGGATGAATCTGAGAGGGGTGCGTGCAACTTGACACCACCTTGGACCTGACTTGTTTCAAGCTTGTCACACCACAAGGACAAGGTGTCTAGGCGCCTGACAAGCATATTCCTTCATGCACGCTCAAAGGTGTCCCCCGCTCGCGAAGGAATATGCTTGTCAGGCGCCCCCTGCGGTGTTATGCACGCAGATGCTCCCAGCTCCTCACATACCGCACCACCACTGCAGAAATTCAACGCCCATCCTGCCGAACGCTGCACTTCCTGCCGTTGGGGTGTGAAGCAGCCCTGCATCTTAAGCTGGCCGCTCAAGCTCCCCCCCCGCCTGCTTCCTCCACCTATGCCTACAAACACACCGCATTTTGTACACCACCAGAAACAAAAAGCATTTCTCGGAGTGCGCCTACCCCGTCGTGCCTCGCCCACACCCTGAACCTGGCGTGCGAGCACGAAGTCTGGCACCTCGCAAGATGCACAAGGCGTATAACTTCCGCGCAATCGTAATCGGCTGCCCGCCGCGCAATCGGCACCGCGCAGCTGCATGTGAGGAGATATTACACACGACGCGCGCACAAGGGGAGATACAGGCATCAGGTTTTGTATTAGTCGAGCTGCACAATACACCAGCTCAGCCCTGGCGCCGGCTTTTCTGTTTTGGTTGAGATCCAGGTCGGGTCCCGGTCATTCAACGTTGGCTGCGCGCTCTTAGAACTTGTTTCCCTCGCTGCCAGACTCGGCGGCCTTACGCGCCTCGGACTGGATGAAGAGGGTGACGAGGAAGACAACGGGGATGAAGGTGCCGAACAGGACGGCAAGGTAGGCGGCGGAGGACACGGCCATGCCCTCGCCGGCGAGGAGGAGCGAGCCGGCAGCCTCGAGAGACATCTTGGGGGCGACGGCGGTGGCGCGGGGAGCACGGCAGGCCGCGGCGAGCTTGTTGCCAGAGCAGAAGGCGCCATTGGCGTTCCTCAGGGCCAGGGGAGCCGAGGGCGCGAAGGCCTGCGCGGCGGCGAGGAAGGCAACGCAGAGGAATGCGACGCGCTGCATAGTTTGATCGGGGTTCCTTTGATGCTCAACAAAACCTGTCATACTCCTAAAAAGATAAAGTTTTTTTCTTTTCGATATTTCGTGCTCTTGTGACGTCTGCAGCGTTACAGGCCCCGTGAGGCCTTTCGTTACCAGTGACGGCTCAGTGACTCTGGCAACACCGCGCCCGCAGGACACTATGCGGGGCGGGGCGGCGGTGGCAGTTCTGGCATCTGCACTTCTGGCCTTGAGTCTGGGCGCGGTGGCTGGCGAAGGAGGCGACGCCGCCGCCCCGCCCGACGACGTGGACACCACGAAGCAGTACCAGTCCTCGCTCCCTGGCGCCGTCATAGAGCTCTCGGACACCACCCTCAAGCAGGCGGTGCAGGTCAGTCTGGGGCACCTCCCCCGGGCTGGGCGTCAGTGTGCAGTGCGTGCGAAAGAACCGCACACTGACTCCCAACTGAGCATCCCCGTGGGCAGGCGCACAAGTTTGTGCTCGCCGAGTTCTATGCGCCGTGGTGCGGCCACTGCCAGACCCTCGAGCCGGAGTACAAAAAGGCGGCCGAAGACCTCAAAGATATCGATGCCGACGTCCGGTGCGCGACCTCAAGCCTTCCTCGGCCTGTGTCTGCGCTTGTGTGTTCTTGCTCGTGTTCTTTTGGGCGTCAACCTCCTTCCACCCGCCCGCCCGCTATTTCTGTTCATGCTTCTCTTTTTGCCTACATCTACCTTGTCCCCTCCCGCCCTCCGCGACCCCGCAGGCTGGTCAAGGTGGACGTGACCAGAAATCCATCTGTCCAGCAAGAGTACGGAGTTGGCGGATTCCCGACGCTCAAGTGGTTCGTGAATGGCAAACTATCGCGGCTGAGCGTGGATGCGCGCAGCTCCGACGGGCTGGTGACCTTTTGCAAAAAGAACACCGACGGAGGGCCCGTGACATCGACGGAGCGCCTCAGGACGCACATCAAGCAGTTCCCCTTTGTTGCCGTCGCCTACGTGCAAAATGAAGAGGGCGACACGTTCGACGCGCTCTCGCAGGCGGAGGGAGAGATGATGCATCTCGAGTTTGTCTACATCACCACCCAGTCCATTGCCGACGACATGAAGGCCAAGGTGCCGTCGATTGTCTTCTACGTCGCCAACCAAGACGCCACTGTCGAGCACGTTTACGATGGACCTCTGGATGCCCAGGAGGTCGAATGGGCGGTGAGGCGCTTGGCAACTGAGACGGTCTTGACTCTCAACGACGACAACGGAGATGCCATCTTGCAGGAGAACTATACGCCTAAGGTCGTCCTCTTCAGGTCGCAGGGCGAGATCTCCTTGGAGCACATCGTCCTCAAGGAGACGGCAGACAAGCTGAAACACAAGTACAACTTCATGGTCGTGAAAGATGGGACCAACGAGAAGCTGTCGCGGTTTGTGGGGCTAGAGACTCACTCCGACCCGCCGCAGCCCTGGATCTACCTTTTCCAGGTCTCCAAAAATAAACGCTACAGATTTGAAGGGGAAATGAGCGTCTCAGGGTTGACCTCCTTCCTCGACGCCTTCGAGGCCCACGAGCTTTCACCTTATCTGATGAGCGAGCCAATTCCTGAGGGGGTGGAGGAGGACGGGGCGCTTGTGAAGCGGGTGGTGGGCAAGACCTTTCGAGAGTTCGTGAACCAGGACAAACACGTCATCATCGAGTTCTTCGCCGACTTTTCGTCGCAGTCGCGCGCGCTGGAGCCACGTCTGAACCTGACGGCGAGGTACTTTGAGACAAGATACGCGGGTGAGTTTGCTTTCGGCAGGATCGACGGCACCAAGAACGAGGTTGGCGACGACTCTCAGATCCAGGGCTTCCCGACCGTGTGGCTGTACCCAAAGGGCAAGAAGGACCCGCCCTATCCCATCGACCTCTCCAAGGAGTCAGGGGACGTGCACCTGCTGGTCAAGTCACTGCGCCTGGCGTGCCAGAAGCCGCGCGAGGAGCGATCGCAAGAGGTCGAATACGTCAAGGCCGCTAAGCGCTTCAAGGCTGCTGTAAGGGGTCTCAAGGGCTCAATGGCCCCTGCCATTAAACATCTCAACGCCGCGTCTGCCGAGCTCGAGAAGCTTGCCAGCAGAAAATCTGAACTGTGAGTAAGACGCGGCGAGTGGCCTCTGAGTGAGGGCAGACTTGTGGGGGGAGGCGGTGAGGTAGAGGACGGAGGAGGGCAGGTGCACAAGGGCCCAAATTGGAGGTGCAAGAAGGCCCAAGTTGTAAGAAGGCCCAAGTTGCTGTCTGCGCTGTCTGCGCTCTGTCTACTGTCGTCGCCTCTCAACGGTTCTGCGCCTCGTCAGTTACTGGGGCTACCAGGCAAGCCAAACGTGCGTGCTCGCACCAACCTTGGTGTGACTTGCGCCTGGAGCATGCACATGTTCCGGACCCGGCCCGCCGCAGCAGATCTCCGAGACACACCCGACGACGCTTGAGGTGCAGCGCACGGTCAGGTGGCCTATCTGCGTCTTCAACCGGGCGGCGCTGCTCGGGACCTTCTGCGTCGACAAGACGACGAGCTTGATGGAAAAGGACCCTGCAAATCTGCTCCGGCGCATTTCGTTCAACATTGAGCCAGAGAAGCCGTCGGAAGCCACAGCGTTCCTCATCAACGACAACCATGGTGCCTTCCAGCGCGCCTTTCCCTTCGCCGGCAGCGGCAGCAACAGGTCTGCCGGCTGCGAGGCCGTCATGGAGGCGAGCACCGTGCTGTCGCAGAGGCAATGTTGAAGCAGAGTGTTGCCAAGTTGCGCATGGAGCGTATCCGTGCCCACTTACGCTACAGCCATTTGCCACCCCGTGAATTAAAAACACCAATTATCTTAGTGCGTCGTCTGATATGCGAGGCGCTCAAGTAGCAAGTCGCCCTTCTGGGTGCCTGCCGCAGGCTAGGACATGGCAGGCCGCGTTTGCTACATCATGAAGGGGAAATAGCTGTTAAAGACTTTCCTCTCTCAGCCGACTATCCCTCACAGTCCAACCGGTCCCTAACACCGGAGCAAGAAAAACGGGAAGCGAATTGCATGCTGCAAACAAATGCAACTTTCATAAACACAGAAGCTGGTTCATGTTCCGCACCGCCTTTTGTTTTGCTCAAAATCAAATTCGCTCTCTCTCGGACGCAAAGAGCTTAGAAGTGGGGCCTGTCCGGATCAAGAACGAGCAAACCGCTGCAGAAAGCTGGGCCTCAAACGCAATATGGGCTGGAACGACCACAGCGCTATCTTCAGCACCTTGCCCTGTTTCGTGCACCTGTTGGTTGGAACGTGAGTTGGCGGTGTTGTGCGAGCAATAAAGGTTGGCAAGGTCAGGGGATGGAAGATCCAAGGTTTCTGGGCGACGGGAAAATGCAGAAATGATGAGTGAAAAGGAAACCTGCACGTTGAAGTGTAGTTAGACGATTGCGTAAAGCTGTCTTCGCCAACCATATCGCCGGCTTCGAGTTCAAATGATTCCGTCACCAACGCCTTTTTGGGCATTGGGCCGATGCGTTCTTGTGCTGGCATCGAATCAGCTGTCCCACCAGTCTCTTCTTCTTCTCTCGAGCACTGTAGCTGAAAACGGCCTGAGATGATCAAAAATGTGTGTTCTGCTTTGTCGCCCTGCAGAACGCGGATAAGTACTTAGCGTTTAGGGTGCACCGATTGAAATCTCAAGCATCCAGAAGGCACCTGGGTAAACGTTGTGGAGGGAGAGACCAGGGGCATTGTGAGGAGAGAGAACCTGCTGCATTAAGACTTGGTTTTCGTTGCACTTCAACGTCAATGAGCCTTCCAGCAGAACTTGCAGAAGTGATGAGCTCAGGGAGGTCAAAATCTTTGAATAACCTACAGAGTAAGTGCTCTTATGCAGGGCCAGGTTCACGCCTCGTTCTAATGATTCCACATCATCGCGTACCTGCAAAAAGGCGTTTGCGAGACTGTATGTCGACCAGATTCATAGCCATAGCAAGTCAGAAACTCAATAACATTCCTGCGCGGCTTTGCATTTGAGGGTGAGAGCGCTTGCGTGTATGCGAAGTCAAGACATTTGCGCTTCCAACGAATGCATGTAAATCACCTCTTGTGTGCAGCCTGCACCCGTTCATCTGCGCTTGTAAGATGCCAAAATTTGTCTGATGAAGGGTCTTTCTGGTCCATTTTTGAATCAGGAGCACCTTCTTCTCGCCTGATCGTGAGCTCAGCTCCTCTAGCACCACAGGAGAATTTAGAAGACTTGAGCATGGTCAGCGTGTCGGGAGGTACATGGAATTCGAGCACTTCTGTTTCGTCCTGCATGGCGACTATGTGAGCATAGTACGGCTTCTGCAGCGCAACGTGTGCTTCACCCAGGATACGCCTTGCACTGAAGTAGGCGATATGTCCTCTTTTGCTTTCTGCTGCCAAATCTTTGCTTTGCACTTCTGCATCCATCTGATGCGCTGGTTCGGCTTGGCCAAAATTGAAGTTCATGCCTCTGAGAGCCTTACCTATTAGGCAGACCTGATGTGCAGTTGACTTCAGGTGCCCGCCCTCAATGTGCATTGGCGCATCCTCGAGATTAGGATCAGGCAACACAAGCTTGAGGCTGCCCTTCAGGACGAACATGAAGTACGGCAGCGTGTCTCCCTGCTTTGCGACGCCCTCACCACTAGAGAGGAGGCGCACTTTGCAATAGTCAAGCATTTCCAGTTCGTTTTGGTGCCAGTCTTCAACAGCGCTCAAAATTTCAGACTGGGTCAGGGACATTGCTTTACGGAGTTTCTCCAGCATTTGCGCATGGTCGAGATTAGCATATTCCGGAGTTCTCTCTGTCGCATCCTTCACAATCGGATATGTATCGGAATCGGAATCGGAATCTGCCCGTGCTGTTTTATCGAGCTTGACGTTCTGGATGAGCATGGACAAGTTCAAAAAGTCAACACACCCGTTAACAATCTGTAATTTAGTGGATACTTGGATCCAGTTGGTCCTTGCACGCGCCAACCCTGCAGCCCCCTGCGATTCCACCTTCGCTTGCATAGTGTGCCACTCTGCTGGTAGTGGCACTTGTTTTTCTCCGTGTTGCTTTTTTGATGCGCTCGGCGCCTTGGGGGTGCGGGGTTCATGACCCTGGCTCACGTTCGCCGAGTTGTGGTCAGCTTCGTGTTGAGCTTCACGTTTCTGTCGCGCAAGAATCTGCAGTCTCGTGCCCTCAACATATATCTTGCGTGCACGATCAAGCAATAATCTTGTAGCCTTGAGGTCGCGCTCTTTCAACTTCACTTCCGCTGATTTCATCTGAGTTGAGCATAAAAGCGTCAACAAACCAAGAAGCATGTGTCTGATGAATGACAGCGAAGCATTCTTGTCAGCTCAATTTTAACAGCGAAACATTCTTGTCAGCTCAAATTTTACCTCATGAAGCATACGCTTGTGAAGCACACACTTTTTTAACACGGGAGCGTTTGTGTCTAGATCTAGACTTGTGTTAGGGGTGCCATTTGCAGCTGCAAGTACCTCAGCGTCGTAAATTAAACTCCACCTCCCTTCCAATTCTACACTGAGAGCATTCTCCAAGGGCCTGAGGAGTGCTGGCAAAGCGTCTTTGCCAGCCTCTGGGCCCTCGAATCGATCAAGCAACAAGACCAGCAGTTGTCGTGCAGTATCCAGCAATGCCCGCGCACTGTTGATGCGCTCCTGGACGTCATGATCCGATGATGCTTTGGTCTTGTCTGATTCTTGGTTCTGCTTCACGTCCTGTTTTCCTGTCTTGGCAACAAGAATATCGATCCCAAGAGAGACAACCTGGCTCAGCGCGTCTTTGCCCGCGTCATGCCACTTGTTTTGCCAGAACCTAACTTTAGAAGAAGCATGAGGAGGATTATTGGATCCGGCGGTTGGCATTGATTCCATCATCTTTTGGGGTTTATCCCTTTGCTTCGACCCCATGGCCTTTGAAGCCGCCCCTACGGAGGCTGCAGATTTGCCGTCCTGCATTTCGAACCCAGAGTCATGCTCTTCTTTCGTGAATGATAGCGGTTGAGAGCATTTCTGTTCTCCGTGGTCACGGTAATCATCCGCATCCGAACATTTGTCCAGTGCGTTGCCGAGAAGTTTCTCTAATTGCGAAGCATAGTGATGACTGCGTTGGGCTGTGCTGATAACCAACCCGAGTGCTTCAAGAGCCTCTTGGTCGCGCCTCGCCGTCTCCACTGCCCTCATTAAGGACTCTCCAGGATTATGCAGAGCCAGCACCTGAGTGAACTTTGTCATAGTTTTCAAAGTAGCCCCAGCTCTGCCTGCTAAGCCCTGTTCCAGGTGCGTCTTCACCGAATTGTACATATGATCGATTGCACTATTTGCAGTAGCGTGCCATGCATCACTTCTCTTTTGCTCCATCCAGGTCCAATTCCACGCAATTGTTTCAGAATTGCAAGGCATCAATACACAGACTTGATCCTTATTTTTCAGACTGACACCACGTACCAAAAGTGCGTCTCTCTCGAGGGCCTCACACACAAGCAGCGAAGTAAGGGTTGCATCGTAGTCTTGGACCAGTAATCGTTGTTGAGCATGTTGCAAGCACTTGATACTGTCATCTTTCAGCTCCTCTGAGTATTCGTAGAGGTTGGCAGCAAAGTCCAGCGTATCCTCCACTGCAGGCCACAGCCCCGTCATGGAATCCTCTTGTTCCTCTGTGTTATGCTGCTGGTTGTTTGGAGGTGCAGTAGCGATCTCATATTTGCTACAGAGAAGGAGTGTCTGCCGTATCATTACATTCGCACATCTGAAGTTTGACCGGTTTGCCTGCAAACGTGCCAGCCGGACATTGAGACCCATGATTTTCTGAACGACAGGCTTGATTTCGTCCTGAACCATCGCAGCCGTGTAATCGCTAATGGCACCATACAGCATCTTTTGTGCATCCTGCAACAGCTCTATCTCCTTCTCTGCATTTAGATTCTCAAAATTGAGTGAGTTCACTTCTTTCACCTTGGCATCGCCTGCGGTACGGTCCAAGTTGCGCTTTGCCATCACCATACGCATGTCCCCCAAAGCATCTCCTATTTTTGCGAATGTGGCCTGGGCAACTTCAATTTGCCTCTTTGCATCGTCCACTACGATGTTGAGCTCATCAAATTGCTGGGATTCGATCCCAAATCTGGACCTGAGATATTGAACGCTCTCCACAAACCCATCTATGTCCCTGTATACCACATTATATGTCAGTATGGTTAGAAATCTCTCTCGTAATAGTTAGGAGGAAGGCTGTGTGATGGATTTTTTGTGTTGGGCAGTGCAGGGAAGACAGTATGTAAAGGTGCGGGCAGATAAAAGGCAGGTAAAATGCCACAGACGCATGAAGAGCATGGGGTGGACGCACATAAGATTATCTGTGGGCCTTTTGGCACAATCAAATGCCTCGTATGCATCTTGAATATTAATGTCACCGCCAATTATCTGCAGTTCTGACAGGATACTGATATAATCCTGCTTGTTGAGCCCCCCGTCTTTGACTTTCTTTTTGACATCCTCAACAAACATCTGATCGATGGCTTGCTGATTGGCTCTTTGCCGCGTTTGGAACATGTTGTTGAGTGTCTTTTCAGATTTGTCTGGTTTCGTCTTCTTGCTTGACGGGGGCCGTGTCCCGTCGTGGCGCCTAACCACAGTTTCATCACCCAACGTATTTTTTTCCTCCTCCTCGTCCTCGTCCATATCTTCATCGCTGCTGTCAGATTCAGACTCTGAAACCGCTCTCTCCAGCATAACTTCGAGCAATACCAATTTGCGTGTAAGCTCAATTTGTTCAGGTGTAATAGCTGCTGCTTGCTCCTGGGCCTGCATCAACTTTTCTTGTGCCTGGCGCTCAGCGTCTGCGGCTTCCAATCTCAAGCGCTCCATCTCCATGTCAATGGCGTCGAAGTCGGGTAAAATTTCCTCCGGAAAGGCCTCGGTATCATCGGCATCTTGCTCAAAGAGTTGGTTGAAGCTCATCTCTTCTTCGTCTTCTGCTTCTTCACTCTCTACAACGGACGATTCTTCTTTCGACGATTCTTTCATTTTCGTTTTCTCCCCTTTCGGCCTCTCACGCTTTGCCCAGGCAGCTGCTGATATACCTTTGAGGAAAAGCCCGCCAGACATGTCGAATCTGGACCGCTGAGGTGGGGATGGTCCCAGAATTTCTGCAGGTAACCACTGCCCATGAATTACTCTTTGGGTTGGATTCTTTTGCACGCCCTTTGGTGTGTGAAGGCGCTGGTGCCCAGACACCTGGAATTTCGGAGGAGTCAAAGCATCTGGGCTCTTTAATCTGCCACCTGCGCCGGGTTTATCGCTTGCAATGCCCTGCAGTTTCAGTCAGTCAGAGTGCTGGAGCAGAATCTCACTCTACTTCCACTAAAAACCGCGGACGTGGTGCGCACGAAAAATGAAAAAAACGAAGCGCAGTACCTGGCTGGCGGGAACTTTGTCTAGCGCCCACGGGGGCCTCATGATTGGCCCGGCGCCTGGCTGCGCCCCAATCCGTGCTTTGGCAGATTTGGGCCTACTTGCTGGCAAACAAAAAGCTGGACTTGTCGCCGCACGAGCACTGCTGGGCCGACGTGCGGCTGGCATTTGTGTTGCGTGGCTTTTAGCGTGTTGTGACATGTTGAACACCTTCAACAGCCTTGCTGCAAGTCTGGAGTTGCCGAATACCTTGTCAGCGCCTCGCTTCGCGTAAGCTTGGCGCTGAAGCATTTTGAACGTACAACCCAGGCCCCGTCAGTCTTTTTCCTTCTCACCCCGCACAGACGTCAAACAGGCAAACGGGGGGCGCAGACAAGATGAGAAACCTGCTAGGTCGTGAGCATGGCGCTTCAGAAGCTGGCGCGCCCATTGAAACCCCCTGAAAGTGCAAATACCCGTTTTCGTGAGCCCCAGACCGCAAGCCACACACAATCATTCTGCCGTCAGACATACAGTGCACAACCGTGCGCGCAGACTGCGGGCGGCGTTGAATTTTCCTGTGGGCCTTCTCTCCGCCTCAGGAGCAGTGGAAACAAAAGGGAAGACAAAATGAGCGGCACTCTGCGCCTGCAACTACAAACGAGGTGCAGGCATGCGAAGCGGGTCGGCACACAAGGAACCTGGTGCTCCTTTCTTTCTTCAGTCAAGTTATTTTGAATTTGGAGAGGCAGGGGAAAAAAAATGATTTTTCGGTTTTCTCTGTGTTTTTTTTGCCTTTTTCGGTTTTCCTGTTTTTTTTGCCCAGGTAGTACTGTAAGCAAAAGCACGGAGGTGCAAGTTTGTCGGGACTGGTGGTAAACTTCAAAGTGAAAATGTATGGTTTCACTGCCTTCTTATGACGTTTGTCCCATCGCAACAACACAGATTTTTCTTGTGTCCCCCCGTTTGCTGGCTGGAGTTCCCACTGGACGTGAGGGCGGGTGAGCTGTGATCACACAGGTGAGCAAGCGTGAGATTTGCAGAGCGCCAGAAGCGCCTGCAACTTGCGGCGCGGCATGTCCGGGTCCGCGCGGGCGCGCGTCGCGTCTGAGCCTTGTCCAGACGCGCGCATGCGACTGTTGCCTGCCCGCAGGGTTGTAAAGACGATAGGGCGCCGACGACTGCGCTGCGCGCTTGAGACGGTAGGAAATGATCACAACTAGGGACCGTTGCGGTGGTAGTGCCTGCGCCTGGTCAGTTTCCGGTGCGGGCGCTGCTTGAATGCTATTCTTGGACACGCCCTCAAAGCAAACTTTGCTCATTTTTGCTATTTCCGGGAGTGGGACGGGCACAGGGACCGACACGCCGCGGTAACTCAGACACGCGTGTGGCACAGGTGCGAGGCGAGACGGCGGGACGCCGCTGGAGCTAGGCTAGCCTGTTCCATCCTGCAAGGTTGAATCAACAGCCCGATCAGGAGGGCCGGCACGATGCAGGCGGGGCAGGACCGGCAAGAGAGTGCTGCGAGCGAGCAAGTCTGCGGCACACCGGTGCAAGAGAGTAGTGTAAATGATTCAGCGATGACTTCACACGACAAGGGCCACGAAAAGAACGAGAACGGCAAATCATCGGCAGAGCAGGGAGGCGCTTGCGAGCAGGATCGGGACGACGAGGACGAGAACGAGGGCAAGGGGGAGGGAGGAGAGGGAGAAAGCAGGGCGGAAGATGAGCTTGCAAGGCTAGCGCTGGCCTTCTTTACGGCGACCACCAAGTCTTCCACGGACAACGAGGACATTCTCCCGCAAGAGGATTCTGACATGATGAAATTGTCTGTGTTCAACATCTTTGCAAGTCTCTTTCCTGAGGCGGTTGGCGAGCATGGGGCCGGGGTAAAAAACAAGCGGCTACGCCTGCACTTCAACAAGATTGGCTATCAGATATACAGCAAGGAGCAGAGCCGCCGAGTGCCTGCCGTGCGCGCGAAACCTGGAAACCCGGGCTACGGGTTCCGGAGAGCTCGCTGGAGAGACACTACTCAGCTCGAGAGCGACCGCCAGCATTGCATACAGGTGCTACGGGAGGTCGGGTGCTCGGAAGAGCGGATTTCGGCAGTCCTGGACAAGGTGCAGGGCACGTGCTTGGTGTGGGACTCGATCCGCCGCCCCTCTCGCCCTGCCGGCCCAGGCAGGCCCCGCAGGCCAGAGGACGCCAGTGCCACGTCACCAGTACTGAACACGGCCTCTCCGAAGCAGGTGGCGTGGGTGGCCAAATGCCCGAAAACCGGGCCATCGAAAAAGCCCCAGAGCGCCTCTGAAAAGAGGGTGTGTGACTTCAAGGGGCTTGACTCCAAAGGCGGCAAGGGTGGCGCACCCAGCGCGCCTGGTGCAGCTGCTCCTAGAGCCTCAACCTGTGCCAAAAGCAAGGCGCGCGGATCAACTGGGGGCAAGGCTCGAAAAGAGGGGGCAGAGCTGCGGGACGAGACGGTGCCGAATCTCGTCAAAGATGAGGTCCGCCCCTTGCCTTCTTCCGAGTCTGCACCTAGCCTTCTTCCTCCCCCCTTCCCCCCCTTCCTTTCTTGCCCGCCCCCTTCCCCGTCCCCTTCCCCGTCCCCCCCTGCACGCGCCTGTTGGGTTGTGGGGCTCTTTGGCGTGGCTCTGCTGCAAGTGAGCGCACAAGACGTGCAATGCCGCAAGCTTCTGACAAGATGTCACGTGCGCCGCCTCACATGTGCGCCGCCTCACAGACATCAGAGAGCGAAGTCTTGTCGAACTCAGCGCGCGGCATGTCCCAATCGCCCCACTTCTCCTTCAGCCCTCTGGACCCGGGGACGCGGATCGCCGGCTGTGGCAGCCAGTCCACGCACACGAACTACAAAACCACGAACTACAAAACATGCAACGGACTGTCGACAGCTGAGCATAGCTCTGAGGGGGCAGGACGCAATGCCAATGGTGTCGGACATGGTGGCCCTCAGACTACTACTACTATGCCCACAGGAACCAAGCGGGGCTTCAAGGGCTCGGAGCAGGGACACGGTGCCGAGAGAGCCAAGCGCGTCAAAATCTCAGCCACGTCCTCGGGAGCCAACGTCGAGGTGCCGCCTGCCGACGCGCCCCAAGTCGAGTGCGCCATTTCGGTGTCAAGCGTGTCAAGCAGTGCACATGAGTGCCCCGTCGGATACCAGGTGCGCCGTCCTTGCGTGCTTGCCTGTCTTCGGGCATGTGTTTTGCGTCGCGCATGCGAGCGCATGAAGGCCGAGAGCGTGGCCGGAACATGCTTGCGCGCTGGCATGCAGGCATTCAAGCATGCGTGCGCCCACCCTATCACCCTATTTCCGAGGACGCACCTTTGCGAGATAGCATGTTTGGCAGGAAGGCGCGCCGTGACCAGCTCATCTCCCCCCTCTCTTCCCCCCCCTCTCTCGCTCTCAACAGGAGGACGACAGATGGCAGCTACCGCCTCTGAAGCTGGGAGACGCCATCATTGCCTCAGCCTGCGCTGCCTCAGACCCCCGCCGCGTCCTGCCTCCCTTCGCTCACATCAACGCGCACTCTTTCAGCGGTGCGTTGAAGAGCGAGAGCTAGAAAGGGAAGGGAGGGGCGGAGAGGGAGAGAGGAGGTCAGGAAAGAATTCGGAGAGCGGCAAGGAGGGGACGAGAAGAGACGTGCGCATTGTTGCGTGGGCATTGTTCCCGTCGTCTGTTTGCCTATTACTTTCTCTCGCCTGCCACGTGTCGGCGCGTCAGGCCTCTCCCGCATCTGCTCCGCCCTGTCTCTTACCTGGCGTGTGTGTGTGTGTGTGTGTGTGGGAGCGCAGGTCTAGAAAAGCTTGCTTCACTGGCGAGCTCGAGCGAGAAACTCGTTGCCGCCAGCCGCTCCGCCCCACTCTCGCTCACACAACGGCAGGATTAATTGCCAAAACCTTCAAAGGCATGACCTATGCCGCCAAAATGGCAGAAGTGGACAATATGCCGCACATTTGAGCGTCAAAATCCCCTCGGTCCGCGCGATATGCGCTCGTGTTGTACTAAGAATAAATCCTTCCAAACTTTGTCTTGAAAATTCAAAATGAATCAAGGAA